>ERZ1292623.3617-Hain-H51-01um-R1-3617-length-13108-cov-7_pt1 | contig 13108 bp, 16 predicted proteins | sample MGYA00564398_ERZ1292623 | MGnify/ENA primary metagenome ERZ1292623 (study PRJEB36523, sample SAMEA6512633) | groundwater metagenome | collected 2019-01-07 | study: AquaDiva: Metagenomics assemblies of 32 groundwater samples | reverse complement strand
GTAAAGATTCTTACTTTTCTTTGCCTTATCATTTACGATATGCTCAAGGGCGGGCCATGCCGGCAAATTCTTTATCTCGTCCCAGTCATATCCAAGCGCGGTTATAAATGCTTTAGCGGCGTCCCCCCCGGCCTCGGAAGCTCTAATGGCGGTAGCAAAGGCCGCGATGACGTGATCCTCGCCCCTGTAGGATTCCAGATTGCGAATAAGCTTGTTCAGTTTGAACTTGCTAGCGGCCCGTGGGATTGCGCTTAGCGCAGCGAATACGGGGTTATATGCATCTACATATTGAGCAATCGGCAGGTCTATTACCCAAGGACCCCATACGCTGACGAAGTTTCCGGCATTTTCCGAATTGAAAGTTTCCACGATCCGATCCCAAAGTTCCGGCCGGTGGAATGCGATGCCGTCATGGTCCGGGATATACCTAACTTGGTTTCTGTCTAGAAGGATATCCTCTGGATCGGCCCCCCGTTGGATGAGGGCCATTTCAACGGCGGCGGACTTTCCGATTGATAGCGCCGTATACATGGCACGGCCAATAGCGTCAATTTCGTCCAGCTTGTGGTACATGAAGTCTTTTGTCTCGGGACGTTCATAGTGTTTCAATATGAGATGGCGATAGCTTTTCATCGCTCCAGTAGTCCATTTGAGAGCGCCCATTGGGCCGACTTCTCCAGGGAAGGCGGCTACCAGAATCTTCATCGGGTCATCAATCGCTTCTTCATATGCGAACGCATTGGCTGACCATACCCTATTCCACCAATTGAGCGCGGACATGAGCAGGGCTCCAGCGGATTTTGTCGTAGGTTTCGCGATGCCAAAATGAAAGGCGCTCAAAAATTCATCGTACTCTGTCTGCGGTATTGGAGGATACGCTGTCGAAAATTCCTCGAACTCTTTTCTTTTTGGAGAAGGAGGAGGCTTGCCCTCCGTTGGGATTGATTCGCTTATGTATAATCGCTCCGGCAGATGCGGGTCATCCGTTGTCTGAGCCTGAGCCTCGCTTACCATGCCCTTGCTTTGCATCGCCATTTCTTCTTCTATGGCATTACGTGCACCCTCCAGATACTTTCTAAACATATCGTCTATAAGCTCAAACGAGGGAATACCGGCTCCGCGCAACGCACCCTGGAAGAGCTTGCTGGCAAATTGAGCGGAAAGCTTTATCTGCTTTGAAACAATTCCATAGAGTCTTCTGATAGTCTCCTCTTCTAAAATTATTTGTCTTGCATATGACACTATTGTGTTTGAAGTTCCTCTTAATGCAGCGGTGATGCTATTTCTTGATACTAAGTCTTTGCCTTGCATGACCTTTATTTGACCCTTATATGTCTCCATGAAGCTCTCTACAATATCTCTCATTTCAAGCTGTGATCTGCCCTTTGAGAACGCCTCTATTGTTTTAAGCACGGAGTCTATTTCGTGGGAGTCTTTTACCATTACTTCACCGGAGATAACGAGCGACTCCCCGAGTGCTTTAGAGATTTTAGAAAGGGCCATTCGCATTGTAGATTCGGCAAACTTGATATCTCTTGCAATATTAGGAACTTCTTCGATTCCAGCGGTTGCCAACTGTCTATTCAATGCCTTTAGTCTTATTTCAGCTTTCGTAAATTTTTCTGAGTTTTTTATAAGTGACTGAGAGATTCCTTTTGCCCTGTACTGCTTTGGGCCTCCCCAATAGTGTTCGTCAGGATCACCCAATCCTCTCGCGGTATTCACGATATCGTGAACAGCGAGGCCAAGTTCCTCATTCATGTACTCTAAATTCCTTTTCCTCCTAGAAAGCTCAACTGCAAGCTTGCTGAGCCTTGTCGTTTTAAGTCCTCTAGCTAAACTTTCAGACTCTGTTGAAAAAGTGATGGCTGCTTGTTTTGGGGTGAGCCGTACAAAACTTGTTCCATTTATTATCTTATCGTCTCCGATTAAAAATCCTTTCGGAGCATCTACCAAGAATGGTTCATTCTTTCCTGTTTCGTATATTCTTTTGAATATATCACCATTTTCATTAAGAACGTATCCTTCACGCCCAACACTGAAGTAAGATGAATCCTGCCTTTTAATACTGATGCTACTCATAATTCCAAAGTCTTGGTAGAAGAATTCTTTAATCTTGTTCATCGCCTTTAAGAAGGCTGACCCTATATTGTCGTCAGGCTGTATGTTACCTCCAAAATAACCGAGTTTTCCCAGCTCTTCCAGTATATTTATTTGTTGCTCTGACATCAGGTCGTAATTATCTCCCATGCGGCCATAAGCTTTTCTTGCAGGCTCAGCTTTTCCTCAAACAGATAAGGCGGCGTATTGGCGATGTGGCCCTGTACCGCCTGTGTCGCCCCGGTCATGGCTACGATATATTCGCAGCCGGTAAGGGCGTACTCCAACTGGATCGTAGGGAGCCATTCCTCAAGGAACATCTTTTCAGTAAGGTCGGAGGCATGGAATGTCGTCTTAACGAAGTAGGTGACATAGATGTCGCGCATGGTGGAGCCATACTTCTGCCTTAGGGTTTCAATCGCGTTTACAAGAACCTGGTTCATAGCCCCGGTAAACGGCGAGCCGGACACGTAGTCGGGAGCCGTCGGCTCATCTCCTATAATGAAGAACTTCGGGGCTGGGCCATATGACTTGCCCCATACGATGGCTTCGCGCCCTCCAGCCGCCTGGCGTACCATCTTGCGATGGACTCGCCAGAGCAGCTCGCGCCTAGCCTCAGGTATGCTTCTCGGTTGGAATTTCAGCGCGTTCACATTCAGTATCAGGCCACCCGCATCCTGAACATTCTCGTTGTTTGCGCGAATTCCGGGAACCGCACCAGTTACAAGTCCAGTATATGGAATTCATGGCGAAACCTTGTGCGCCGTAAGCGTGATGGTGGCTGAGGCGACGGTAACGGTCCAGAACATCCTGATGCCTCCACCTACGTAGATGTCGGGGTTTACGCGGCGAAAGCAAGGGACAACGGTGCATTGAGTCATGGTGGAATTAAATAGCGTGTAGAACTCCCCGGAGATACCCTGCTGCTGGATATAGGCGTCTACGGTAGGCGTTCCAGTTCCGGCCGTTGACCGCACTACGATATCGAAAACGTATGCTCCCGGATCAGATAGGGAACCAACTGATAGGTCCGCCGGGGCTGGACCAGAATACGTGGTAGTAGTCTGTATGACAGTGGCGGCTCTTGCGAACGTCCCAAGGGCCGCGATTAAAAGACTAGTTGAAATGAGTCTGTATAATACATGCATCAACATTCTCCTCATGCCATGTATCCACGCCCATGCCATTTCCGTTCTCTATGATTATCAGCGACTTGAAGGTGTGTAATTCCCCCATGTGGTCCACGAAGTCTATAACGCCAACTGTCTCATTTTTTTCCGTATCGAAAACCTTCCTGACCTGAAGCATCACGGCATAAGCTTGTAGCCTACGGACCTTATGTAATCCTTGAACGGTTTATATCCGAGGAGCTGTTCAGCGACTTTTGCCACGTTTATATTCGCCTCATAATTACATTTGGAGCATTTGAAGGCGATAAAGTTTTCATTGCCGCCTTTCTTCATGGCCCTACCTTCGCCTTCTACCGACTCTTAGTTTTGGAAGACCTGCTTCAGGCTCCTCATTGCTTACCACGATATCCGCTCGGGAGGCAAGGGCTCCAAGGGATTCTTTGACTTCGGCCGCATCCTCCTCATTTTCTACCCGGATTCTAAATCTGTCCCTGCTCGTCCCTGACTCGACTACATCTCCTTCCAGGAAGACCCTGCCCCTGGGCTCGATCTCGCGCAGTATCTCCGCAATGTCTTCCACGTCTACGCTCTTGGTTCTTGTCCCTTGAATATCGCCAGCACCCTCTACCCCGAGAAGATCGGCCAGCGATCCCGGCTGCCCGCGTTGAAGCTCGCCCACTAGCTCTGGAATCGCGGTATCCGTAAAGGCTTGCAGGTCGGGCCTGCGCTGTGCCATCGCCCTTCCGAACTCAGGCAACTGTTGTTGCGCGCCGCCGGTTCCTTGGAAGCCGGGGAGTGTCCCATTCCTTGCCATGGACTCCAGCATCTCGATGCGCTTTTCTTCCCTGATCCTGCGTTCCTCATCCCTTGGGTTTATGATTCCAAGGCGCTTCATGGTGGTGAACCTGCTTTGAACCCCGCGTTCCACTTTTTGAATCTCGCTAAAAGTTCTGACAGTTTCATTCTGTGGTTGAAAGACGACTTGAACACGGTGGAAGTCCTTGAACTCTTTCGGCTTGATCGTGACCGACCTGCCGGAGTCTGATTCCCCCGGGATGGTGAACTGCTCATTTGGAAACTCCCTTTCCAGGATAAGCTGGATAAGCTCGAATAAGTTCTTCAATGCCAACCCCATCAGCGTCTGCTTGGCTCCGATGCGCGTGTTGAATCCAGCCAGGATAGACCTCACCGTTTCTCCAGAGACGCCGCTAGGTATCTCCCTTCCGAAGGCGGGAGCCGATATGCCCATAACGTCTTCAATGGCCTGCATGACGCGAATGATCTGCGCTTCCATGGACGGCGGGCTCCCGGCCCACGTAAGAATATCAACTGCTCCATCGCGCTCCATTTCCCATACTGCCTGCGGTCCAAACGGCAAGCTGGTTATTCCCGTCCTGCTGCCGCGAATAACTATGATCGGATGGGCGAGATATGTAAGGACGTTGGCCTGGTCCGTTATAAGCTCATTTAAATATCTATTAAGCCCCACGGCCTGGTCGCCGTCTCCTTGTCCCCTTTGCTGGTGGGGAAGGGGGATGTTGTGGACTTCCACGAATGGGACCTTGCCCCATTTATGATTTAGATGCAACCTTTCAAGTCCTCCTTCAAATTGCTGGAAGTCGTTGGAGTCCCAATGCTCGACGACCGCCCCGGCCTGGTAGAGTGGATTCTTCGGGTCATTGCCCATCGGATCGAAGTCAATCAGGCTCGACTTCGAGGCGTACGGGACATTCGATATCATCACGGCGCGGCTTGAGTCCCATCTGTCCGTCTGCGGCATGGGGAGATATGTCTCCGGGACGACGAGCTCTATGGACACCTTGAATCTTTTCTTAGGGGAAGGGCGAACGTGGAACGTGGCGATGTCGAAAAGGGACTGGTAGTATGCCGCTTGTATGAGCTTTAGGCTCATATTTTCTTCCTGCCATATCTCGTACATGAGCTTGGCCCTGGCCTCGGCAAGCTCCAGGTCGCGGTTCTCAAGTCCCTGCGGGACCCCGATGACGGATATTGGAGCGCTCATCTCGTCCATGTAGCGCCTGACGCCGGCATTGATGAGGTTGTAAGTTATCTTCTTATCGTCCTGGACTGGACTGCCCCAGGTGGAAGACGGCGCGCTAGCCTCGCCATAGAAGTTTCCGTTGAAAAGAGAGCGCATGAGCGTGTACTGCGAGTTTCTCTCGCCATATAGCGATGCGAGCTGGGTGTGCTTGCCCCTTAGACCAGCGGCATCCAGCCTCATTTATATGGCAAAACCATCAAGAGTGCGCGCCGCTCGCTGATCCGCTGCGCCGCCGCCTCCTGAAATTCCTGGTGCACTTGGGTCTTATCTTCGGGGCTCTTTGCGGCGGCAAGTTCCTGGTCCAACTTCGCCTCAACGATGAAGTTCTTTGTGAACTTTGGAATCCAGTCGCGACTCATGAAGTCATCTACGCGGTGGCGGCGTTCGTTGACGTACTCATTTATGAGTGCAAGATGAGTGGCCCAGGTGGAAGACGGCCTCATTTATATGGCAAAACCATTCTGCCTTTCTTCTGGAACGCTGCTCTCAAATGATCCACCATTTCTTTATGGCGCTCAAGATGCTTCGAGAAATGCCCCGGACAAGTCACATTGCGGCACAGGTTGCACCTGACGCATTTTGGCATATGAAGCTTGCACTCAGAGCATTGGTGCATTCGGCCTGCCTCGTTTCTGGAAATGCTCCTGTACGGCTCCGAAAAGTCCTATCCTAGGGGCAAATCTTGCCGGGTGAACCTTCCTTGCCACGGTGGCTGTAAATGGCTCCTTGAGGATGTGGAACTTCCTCTCATAAGCGCCCGACTTCATCCTCCCGCGTTCACCGATGACCATGGCCATTACGGTATCGTCAGGCTTCTGCGGCCAGTTGGACAGCTCGGTCCAGAAGACTTCGGATAAGTCCCTGGCCGTCTCGCCGAGATACGGGAATTTCAACTTGCAATTTTCCACCATGCCGATGATGGAACCAACGCCGTGCTCAACGGATTCCTCCGGGTTGGAGCTGGTGGTATAGACCGGCTTGATCCTTGAGGCGAACTCCCCAAGCTCTTTTCTGACATCCTGCTCGATATCGGCTACAAGCAGAATCTGCGCGGCATTGGCCTCAATGAAGACATGGTCCGGCAAGAACACCATTATGGTGGCCCTAATCTTTGACTTGAGCTGTTGCGGAAGAAGCTTAAGCCGCCAGCCATGCAAAACATCCCTGTCTCCATTTTCCTTGAGCCCTATAATCCAACATACCGAGAATGACGACTGCCTCCCAAGGCTGAAGGCCGGGTCTACCCACATCTCCACCTGCCGGTAGGCCAGTCGCATCCAGGGCTCCAGATAGTTGAGGATTGGCCTGCTCCTATCAAGACAGGCATCAAAATGAGAACGCTCAACAGCAGTGGATTTTGCTGTCCTTCTATTTTGGAACATGAGCTCGAACGTGGCTGGGCGTTGCCCTCTGATCTTGTCGAGCTTCTTGTAATCCCACTTGTGAGGCCAAAGGACTTTCCCATATTTGTTCTCCTGGGTCGGCTCCTCGATGATAGCGCGGTATTTCACGACTTCCCAGTTCTCATCGTCTTCCTCGAATCTATGGTAGCCATCGTCATTATCGACATGGTGGCCGTCGGCTATGATGAACGATCTTTCCTCCATGCGATTATAGACCTGCTCGTCAAGGTACTGAAGCATTTTCTTCCTGCGCTCATGAGTGGACTGATTCCTGACCGTGAAGAAATCGGCCATGATGAGTATGTCGAACCTGTCTCCCTGAATCTCGGACTCGGGTCCAAAGCAGGTGATCGACGGGGCGACATCTTTGTCGTCATCGCGGACGAGGTGCTTGACGCAGGTGTTCCATGGAAAGCCCGGGATCACCCCGAACTTCGATAGATCATCAGCCCTGACCTTGAAAAGCCGGTCTATGACCGTGCCGATGGCTATGGCCTTTTGCTCCTTGGAGCCCATAATGCCTACGCGCAGGTTCCTTCCGTGCACGGCGTACCTGCCCTTGACGCCCCTCCACCATCTTGATAGGGCCCATAGCACGAAGGGCACGTTCATGCCATAGGTCTTTCCGTGCTCGCTCGGGCCAAGCAGGCAGAGGTTCCTCGCCCCTTCCTTGCCGGAGAGCTTGTTCGTCGCCCTGTCCTGTAGAAGCTCCTGCCATACTACTTGATGGTCTGCCAGCTCGGTCCGGTTGGTATAACCAAGCGGCCACCTTGAGAAAGCCGGGAGGTCGAGTCTTCCCAGCTCGATCAGATCAGCTTCACTCCGTACCCTGGGAGAGCTTTTCATCCTTTTCAATATGCTTAACCGCGCTGCGCCGCAGGTCCCTTCTCGCCGCGATATCGTTCTCGTAGTCCCACAACTGCCCGCCCTCGCGCTCGCTCCTGACGGGAGCATTCAGGCTTTGCGGCACCTGGATGGCGGTAATGCTCGTCATCGGTGCCCTGGTGGCCCTTTCAGTTTTTTGAAGATGCTCAAGCAGGTCTTCAAAAGGCAGCTCCTTGACTTTCCCAGAGGCAATGCGATTCTTAAGCTCAGCGAGAATCTCCTGGTAGAGAAGAAGCTTGATGTCGGAAACAAGCTTGCGAACCTTTGGATCATCGAGGTTTAGACCGAGTTTCGAGAGAGACGTAACCGCGCTAGGTCTTCTTCCCATTGGCCTCCAGCGGGTAGAGTTTCCTGACTTCGCCCAGCCTGACGATGAGGGCTTCACGCCTCGGGTTCATCCAGTCGATAGCGAGTTTTGTCTTGTCGAATAAATCACGCTCCAAGGCGGGAAGACGGTTCGGGTCGCCGTTATAGCTGCCTTCTACTTTTTGCTGCAACTGCTTCAAGAGTTTATTCGAGGAAGCCAGCTCATTGTCGATCCTGTTGATGTCCGCTTGCACGGCGGTCTCCTGGGCATGAACGGCGCTGCGCTGGTCCCTTATCGCCGGCTCCAACTTCTTAGCTGGCTCCTTCGTCATTACGCAGGTGAGGGCGAACTCAGCTCCAGGGCCGATCCAATTAGCGAGCTCGGGCCTCACATGAAACTCGATCTTCTGCTGGGGTGGGAGCTCTCCGGGGGCGTCCCCAGCGCCTTTGACCTGCTGAGCCCTGATACGGCATAGGAGCATCCCGCCTTTATGCTTAAATTCAACAGGGGTGGCATCAAGGACGAGAAGGCTGAGAGTCATTATATTAGCAGGCTTTTCATTTCTACGGTCGTTATCCTGAAGAGTCTCGCTAGTCTCCTTGGGCTCAACCTTGGCTTGATCCCCGGCAGCCTCAGGCTTCCGTCCATCCTCAACATGCTCCTGTTGCGCCACTCCACCAGCTTCCTCTTCTCCCATATGGCGGTCTCCTTTAAAACGGAAGGCCGGAAGGAGAGCCCTGTCTCCGCCTTCCGGCGCTTGAATTGATGAAGCTTGCCAGCCCATAGGGCCAGGGCGCAGAGGGCCCTTTGCTCGCTTGTGGAGAATCCTTTGAGGTGCGGTCTGTAGACGCCGTGTAATCCATCAACCCTGAAACCTCTGGAATACCGGCTCAGCCTGCTTTCCCTGGAGTCCGGGGCAGGCTTCTTCATCCTGAAGACTGAATACGGCTCGCCCACTATTCAGATATGATCTCATAAGCAGCGATCAAATAGCCATAAGCCAATAGCAGAACCGCCAATGCCGCGATGGACAAAACTTCCATGTTGGATTCCAGTTTTTTACAAGCAGCTCGCAATGTCTCTCTCATTGGCACCCCTATGGCCGGCGTAACCGCGTATTACGCCGCGAGACAGGGCCACAATGGCATTTATCCAGAGGCAGACGATGAAGACGATGCCCATGATCTCAAGCCCGGAGAATTCCTGCTTTTCACTCATTGTTCACCATCATGCTTGTAGATTATAAGCCCGGCCAGAAGCCCCAGGGTGCATGAAAAGGACAGGAAAGCAAGAAGCAGAGCCGCTTTAGACGGCAGTGAGAACGCAAGCCAGGTCAGGAGTATGGTGGCAGCCGGGAATAAGAATATCTCCTTCAGCACCAGCCTGGAGCGTCCAGGCTCTGTCACCTGCTCTTAAAAGCCGCCCGGAAGGATGAACGAGCGGCAGAAGCCGCCAGCTTGAACCCGGACTTTATAGAGTGCCTTTTGGCGTATAGCGCCGCCACGGCGGCCCCACCTGCAGCCATGGCATAAGCAGATACCGCCTGTACCTCTGCTGGTCCGCAACATGGCATAGTCAGTTCCTTACCATGACCTTCTTTAGTCTTTCCACTTCCTGGCTTTCTTTTCCGTACAGGCGGGCGTAGTCCGATACCATACGCACTCTCATGGAGGTCTGGCACATGCCGACATTATGCGGCACATTGCCACGGCAAAGCTGGCAATCCATGCCTTATGATTATACTAGCCGGGAGAAGATTTTGCAAGCCTTCTTTCGATGGCTTTACGGCAATGCCGATAAAGTACGTCAAGCTCACTAGGGTCGAACTCGAACGCCAGGACATTTTCATATACGTCCTCAATCTCCGGCCAGGGCCAACATTTTCCACTGCCGTCCTCCAACGAATTCAAAAAGTCCGACTTATTCATCAAGGCCTCCATCGCCGCCGTGAGGTCGAGGGCTCGGGGGGCCCTCGCCCTCACGGCTTAGATCGTATAGTAGCTATCGACAGTGGGGATAACCTGTGTGCGGAAATAAGTTAATGTATAAAAATATTACAGAAATGAGGGCTACCTTCACCATCACTCACCACTCTTTCAGCACCCCCCTCCCCCAGTAGCTATTATGTTATAGACGCTGGCGCTATTGGCGGGTGGCGTTGTCACCGCGCCCGCCTTGCGTGCCTTCGACTGGACCCGTGAGCTTTGCCACCGGAATGGAGCCGTCGCCAGCCCGTGTCTAGCGCTCCGGGCAAAGCTCCCAGGTCAGGCGGCGGGGCGTGGCCTTCGTCGTGCCCCTTGTCTCCGGAGCCGGCTTCGCTGGCGGGCGCCGCGGTCTACTCAGCTTCTCGAACGTTCTTCTTCCCGACCGTCACGATGACGTGTCAGCACTCTCCTTGTGGCGTTCCCCCCCCGTTGCGCTCGCGCCGGGGCCTGGTTCCGCCACCGCTTCCTGGTAACGGCGTTGGGTCCACCTGCGTCCCGCTGCGGCATGGGATGCCGCCTTGCGGGCCGCCGCGTGTCCGCCCCGGCGTCGCGCAACCCTCCGGGCGGGCGGGGGGGAAACCCCCCAAGGAGAGTGCAATGACTCAGAACATCGTGAAGGTCGGGAAGAATGAGTTCGTCGAGAAGCCGCTGTATCCAACGCGCCGCCCACCGTCGAAGCACGTCGGCTCCTGCGACAAGGGTCACGACTTCGTGCTCTGGTCGCTCCGCCGCACACTGCCCTGGAAGCTCTGCCCAGAGCACTTCGATCCAATGGCTGGCGACGGCTCCATCCCGGCGGCCGTGCTCAAGGCGTTCCAGTCGAAGTAACGCAAGGCGGGCGCTGGGTTCTACTCCCAGCCCCGCCCTTTTTTTCGCCGCGTCCGCAATGTCAGTCACTGTAGCAGCCTGTCCCACCGCCTGCCTTCCACCTGCCCTGAAGCCTGTCATCCAATCAGCACAAATACACCAGTAAGCAACACTAACCAACACCAATCAAGCAATGCCTGAAGGAAGAAAAAGCACTGGCCGCTTTTGCCTCCAATTAGTCAGTGTATTGGAATGATTATTAGTTATGCTTTCAAGGCAGGCATTCGCTATTGCTCATGCCCAAGGACCGATAAGGAACAACCTATAACCTCCTACTGGCCGGTCCTTACTGACAGGGGAAAGCGCAGCCTATACGCCTGGTGGGCGCATGTACGGTTTTTCAACGCAAGCTCTGTCCGCCTGGGCAGCCGCTGTAGGTCAGCGCGAAGCCTTCGCTAGCTCCCTTCCAGCCGTTCCTGGAAGGTCACTGCCGGGCCGAGTCCGAGCAGTTGGACTGGCGGGATAAAGCCCCCGCTGGCTTTCGTAGAGCCCATCGGAGCGCGTCATTCTCCGCTGATGTAAGGGCTTAGGCGGCCGCTGTTTGAACGGACTTGGCGGCTGCCTCGTCGCTTAACGACGCCCTGTTATTATACTGAAACGCCGGGAAATGTCAAGAGGAAAAAATATCGTGGATACTGGCTTGTTATAAGCTTGATACATGCTTGCTAGCTTGATACATGCTTGCTATAAGCCAGCTGTAAGCTAGCGGTAATTTCATTCCATGCTGCTTGTAGCAAGTATGGGCATTAAAGAAAATACATTCTGATCGAAGAATAGTACATGCTATAGCGGAAAGAGCCCCCTGGGCCGCTTCGCGGCCCTTTCGGGGGCGTAGGGGAATAGATAAGCATAAAAAGAAATACATGGTTTTTAATTGGATTTCACAAGTACATAAGAGCTGTAAGTTCACGCATTATCATCATGCCATCGGTATAGGCGGGACGGAAAGGTTTCTTCTTCCTGGTACTCATTGCGGGGCGACCCCCACACCGCTTCGCTCGCTTACGCTCGCTCCGCTTACTTCGTATGGTGGGGGATCGCCCCGAAGAAGTACAGAGGAGGTTGATAATGGAAGTAAGAAATAAAGCTACGTATAAAAGGGAAGGCTTTGATTTGCCGTATGGAGCATTCGGTATGGATTTGCTAAGCGGTATGCCGATCACTAGTCAGGATCAGTTGGATCATAAGATGGAGGAAAGAAGCTACGTCAGGACGGACAAGGAAGGAAATCTAATAACGAATAACAAGGCTCTATTGTCTCAAGGCTATAAACCAAAACCATATGCAACCAAGACAGACAGTATGCCTAAGTATTGGCTTACTCATGAGGCGTATTTCATGGTGGAACGTAGAGGCTGGATATTCGGATCAGAGAGAGTGCGGAGGCAGGATCAAACTTTGACAAAGGGAATACCAACCGAGGCTACATTGGATTTAGATGATGAGTTTGTCAAGGTGATCTTGACCGATGACTTCGAGCCGGTCCCCTTTGATTGGCTGCTTGAGGACACGGCGGATAGGGCAGCTAATGAGTGATAGACCAAGAAGATGACGCATCATTTCTATTCGAGGAATTCGAGCGCATGGCTCAAAGACTGTGCGCTAAAGACAGGCTTGGACTTCTTCTTGTAGTGGAAGACATGGTAAGAAGATTGAAGCTTTGGTTTGGAAGATAAATGATGTATAATGATAGTGGTCATGGGCAAAAACGCCAGCCGCCTCAAATCTAATCGAAAGGAGATATCGAATGAAAAAGAAACTAGATAAGAGAATCCTTGCCGAGGGAGAGGCGACCGGACACGCCCATCGTGTCGGCGTGGACGTATACGAGGATGACAAGTTCCCGGGCGTGCTGTTCTTCGACGGCAAGACGACTGTGACGCATGAGGAACACAAGCCCATCACGCTTCCGGACAAGAAGTGGGCAAGCGGCAAGGTAAGAGAGTACGACCACTTCGCAGAAGAGGCGCGGAATGTCCAAGATTAATTCTCTTACGTCGAAACAACAGGCGCTTCTTGTCGAGTGGCGAAAGGAATGGTTTAAAATAGGCACGAGCACGGAGCCTGCCGATAGACCATTGGCTGAAAAGCGAATTATGGAAGCCTATAAGCTGATAGGTAAGAAGCCTGTACCTATAATTTGGTGCGATTCTCCACTTATAGCCGAGCTTTGCCTTAATATTTTATCGCAACGAACCTCTCTGGGAAAATCACTGAGGGCCTCGCTGATGGCCCCACTAAGGGCCTCGTTGGAGGACTCGCTATGGGCCTCGCTGAAGGACTCGCTAAGGGCCTCGCTGATGGCCTCGCTGGAGGCCTCGCTGAAGGACTCGCTAAGGGCCTCGCTGATGGCCTCGCTGGAGGCCTCG
>ERZ1292623.3614-Hain-H51-01um-R1-3614-length-13120-cov-3_pt1 | contig 13120 bp, 17 predicted proteins | sample MGYA00564398_ERZ1292623 | MGnify/ENA primary metagenome ERZ1292623 (study PRJEB36523, sample SAMEA6512633) | groundwater metagenome | collected 2019-01-07 | study: AquaDiva: Metagenomics assemblies of 32 groundwater samples | reverse complement strand
ATCCATTGGTAGGATGTAAATATGTTAAGATTAACACCGCCGACAAACGCAACATTTATTGCAAGCATTGTACTGGGCGTAGCAGCAGTTGCTGCAGGATTAATGTACGGGTTTGCTGCAAGCAGTGTTATAGCATTGGCAGGGCTGGTTGCACTTGCAGCGGGAAATTTGTTTGAAAGGCTGTGATTTTCAACAACCTTTAAAAGTCAACATCCCCTTTTCTCCATTATGCCCGAAGATATCGACAAGCTCAAGAAGCTCTCGCCTGAAGAGCGATTAAAGAAGCTGAAGGAATATTCTGAATTGCGCGAGAAGGAGATCAAAGAGGCGCACGAACTGATCAAAAAGAGTGAAGCAGAGATTAAACAGAAGAAAAAGTTTGAGGAAAAGATCCCCATCCCCAGCTGATTACTGCCGAAGGGGAAACGTTAACAACGCATGAAGAGCAGGAGATGTTTAAAGTTCACCGGTTTAAAGGTGAGCGAAGGGAAGAAAAGGCCAAAAAAACAGTCAGAGAGACACTTGAAGAAACCGTCGAGCAGGAGCCGGTAAGAGCTGAAGCCATTACAATAAATTACACACAAGCAATCGCCGAAGCAAGCATGCGGCCCATTCATGAGCTGTATTCTGAAATGACTGCGATTTACGAGCGCGCACGCGAACATGGCTATATCGCCCCAGAAGATATGGGAAAAGTAGGGATTGTCTATGCAGCAGTCATGCAGAAAGAAGAATCAGGCTACACTGCACCTGAACGGGAAAAGGAAGCACTGACCGAAAAGATAAGCAGATTGCAGGGGCTCTATCATTCACAGCCAAAAGATAAGGAAAGACAACGGCACAGCTACAGTTTTGAGGCAGACAATGGTTGAATTTAACGTCCAGCCGGAAGAAGAGCCGCATCCAAAGAAACCCAAGAAAGGCGGCATCGAAGCGCACGTGCAGGAGGGTGACGTTGCAGAACAGGCGCTGCGTATAGCAGTTGAGCAGCACGAGCGCCAGCACCAGTCGAAAGGTGAAGAACACCATGTCAAAATCAGAAAGCAGGACAAGCTGATCAGTGAAGACGAAGAGCGTGTGATTGAAGAGATCAAGAAACACGACAAGCCTAAAGATCACGGTTATAAGTTGGCAACAGCAGAAAGCGCGTCGAGCGCATACGGAAGATCAGGCGGCGAAGGTGAAGGAAAATATGGGGGTCACACGCACAGTGAGGCATCCTGCTCATGTGGGTGGCGCGCAACGCCTGAAAACGCTATGAACGAGTTCATGCAGACACAGCAAGACAAAAAGAAGAAGGGAAGTTCCCAATACGCTGCAGGCGGCGATGACAAGCCGGGAGACGTTTACGGCAAGCATGACACGCTTGAAGGCATTGCGCACGGCTATCAATCATCCTTTGATGAGCATGGGCCGGCGTATCAGTGAATGCCGCGCTCAAAGATGTGGGAGCAGAGTAAAGCTTAAATAAACCTCAAAAGTCTACCCAAAAAATGATCGACTGGCTCTCAATCACACTCATTATTCTCGGCCTTGCGCTCTTTGAGATTATTATCAGTATCGACAATGCAATCATCAATGCAGAAGTCCTCAGAACAATGTCCCCGAAAGCAAGAAGATGGTTTTTGCTCTGGGGAATCCTGATTGCGGTGTTTCTTGTCCGCGGACTCTTGCCTTGGGTGATCGTCTGGGCAAGCTCACCTAGTTTAGGTTTCCTCGGTTCATTTAGCGCATCATTCAGCTCAGATCCACATATTGCCGAAATCATTGAGCAATCTGCCCCCATTCTTTTCATAGGCGGCGGCACATTCCTTGTGTTCCTGTTCTTTCACTGGCTTTTCCTCGAGCCAAAGCATTACGGACTGATCGGAGAAGAGCTTATCGAGCGCCACGGCGTGTGGTTCTTTGCACTAGTTTCAATTATCCTTGTATACCTTGTCTGGAAATCTATTAATGTAAACCCATTGATGGCATTGGGTGCGGTGATCGGCTCAAGCGCTTTTTTTATAACGCATGGATTCAAACAAAATGCAGAAGAAATGGAGAAGAAAATGATCGAGGGATCCACACATCTGACCGATATAAGTAAAATATTCTATCTTGAAGTCATCGACCTGACATTTTCAATTGACGGTGTTCTAGGCGCTTTCGCGTTCACCTTCATCATCCCACTTATCCTCGTTGGCAACGGCATTGGAGCGATTGTCGTGCGCCAGCTGACGATAATGAACGTCGATAGGGTAAAAAAATACAAATATCTGAAGAATGGCGCCATGTACAGCATTTTTGCGCTTGGCCTTGTTATGATATTGCACAGCTTTGGCGCCCACATCCCGGAATGGGTAAGCCCGGCAGTTACGTTTGCGATTATCGGATACTTTTTCTGGAAGTCAGTGAAAGTGCTGAGGAATGAAGAGACCACTAAAAGTATCTAGAAAGCTTTATATAAAAAAAGATAATTAGCTAACCAAAAGATGGTCGAATTCAACACCGGTTACGTCATGCCCATGGACCGTGATTACGGCGAGTCGCACACCGCAGACAACAGTACAAATGACGTTGGAATTGCTCCCATCAGAGACATCGGCTTTTCTGTCCCTTTCGGCATTGCCGCGCCCAATGTGCAGGGCGTTGCAGCTAAGATAAGAACAGGAACACGCATCATGGAGCTGCAATTTCCCGGTGCAGGACGATCACAACGAAACGCCCAAACGCCTGAAGCCTATGGAAAACTCCAGCGCCAGGCACTGGAAGAATTGAGCAGGGCAAACAAAGTTGATTTTACCACTCACGCTTCATTCTCCGTCATGGGACTGGCAGGAATGGACCAGCAAGGTAATTTCTCAAAGCAAAACAAGAAATTTGCGATTGATGAGATTAAGCGCGCCATTGATTTTGCCGCTGATGTAGCACGCGGAGGAAACGTGACCATTCATACGGGCGAGTTCCAGCGTCCAATCAGCGAAGAGCGATGGGCGCTCGATGAACACGGCCGGCAGCAGTTCAAGAGCTACAAAGAAGAGCCTGAGCGTGCTATATTCCGCGTGGTAGATGAGCGTTCCGGGCAGATTATCACCCAAGCACGAAAAAATCAACGGGTTGCACGAGCAATATGGTTGATCGCAAAACCCGGTGAGACATATTACGATGCAGAAGGCAAAGAACACACCGCAGACAAAGATACCTACATCGATTACGACCGTGTTACAGTCAAAACAATGGAGGATCGTGTTCCTGAGTTTGATTTGGAAAGTAACCGGTTCAAGATAGAATACTGGGACTGGAAGCGCTTTCAGCAGGAAGCGAAAGAACGAACTGAAGAGGCACGAGGATTCTGGCGTGAGCATAAAGACGACAAGGATGATACCGAATGGAAAAAATCAATCTACCTGCCATTCAAAGATGCCATCTCTGAAGGTGACATCGTTGTTGACGCAGAAGAGGCATATGTGCAGGCAACGCTCGAGACAAATGCGGCTAATGCAAAAGGCTGGGCGCTGTACTATGGTGGTGGATTTGAAGATGACCGCCTTGAGGTAAACAAGCTGAAAAAAGCGCTTGCACTGTACGAAAAAATAGAAGCAGGCGTTTCACCTGAAGAAGAATGGAAAATCAAAAAAGAATTAAAGCACGGCGGTGTGCTCGGCGAGCTTGTTCCTCCCGATACAAAAAAGCCGACAGAAATAATACGGGAGCGGCTGAGGCACTTTATGGGAAGCATGGAGCAGAAAAAAGAAGCGGGACGCTCACAACTCCAGCAGGCTAACGACACCTACGAGCAAATGCGCTATGTCATGTCTCATCGACGATATGCACTGAAAGAAGCATATGCTTCATATGCAGAAGCTGGCATCCATGCCATGATGAAAAGCGATCAGGTTGAACACCAAGGAAAACTAAAACAGCCTATCTTTGTCGCCATGGAAAACATTTTCCCTGAAAGTTATGGCGGCCATCCTGATGAGCTCATGGATCTCGTGAAGGGAGCGCGGCAACAAATGAGAGAAATGCTCATGAAAGAGAGGCACTATGATGAAGCACGAGCAAAAAAAGAGGCTGAAGACCATATTAAAGGCCATCTCGACACCGGACACTTAAACATGTGGCGTAAATACTGGGTATGGGATGAAAAGCTGTCGCCCGAAGAAAATGATAAGCGCTTCAACGAATGGACGATTAAAAAAGTTGAGCAGATGGCCGAGCAGAAGATGATAGGCAGCGTGCATCTGACCGATAACCTAGGCTACCAAGACGAGCATCTTTCTCCAGGCCAGGGAAACACACCCACCGTTGAAATGGTAAAAGTGCTCAAGAAACACGGTTATAAAGGGCCACTGATTGTTGAGCCCGGTGGCGATGCAACCACCGATTTATCTGATTTCCATGGATTGATGAAGACATGGCGTCTCTTTGGCAGCACGATTTACGGCGTTGGCGCTGGACTCAGAGCACCGAGCAGAGAGCGCGCATGGGGCCAGGTGCAGTATGGCTACTTTGGACAGGGACAACCCCCTTACTTTGTCTTTGGCGGCTACTCTCCCAGTGAAGACTGGACGCTTTGGTCAGGCGTGCCGATGGAATAGGAATGGACAAATTTCTTCAGATAAAGAAAGAATTCCTACACTTCGACAAACACCTCAAAGAAAAATTCCTTTTTGGGGTGAGAGACACCGAAAAAGGTATCTGGGGTCCAAGCGATCTTGATGTCGTCTTTGAACTGTTCACAAAGATAAAACTGCAAAACTACAAACAGTTTCTTGACATCGGCTGCGGTGACGGGCGCGTTGTCTTGACTGCATCACTATTCACCAAAGCAGCTGGCATTGAGATTGACAAGGGTTTAATCAGCAAAGGAAATGAAATAAAAAAAAGATTAAAGCTCAACGCAGCATTCATCAACGGCGACTATTTCACGCACAACTTCTCAGCATATGACATCATCTTCACCAACCCTGACACCGGATTTTACAATGGCTTGGAAGACAAGCTGCTGAAAGAAATGAAAGGGAAATTGCTCGTCTACAACAACATCTTCATGCCACGCTTTCTCAAAAGAGGAAAGACACATTGGATAAAGCAAGTGCCGGTGACAGAGTTCACACACTGAGCTTCTTCACCACCAACTCCGCCAACTTCTCATCATAGCGCTGAATAATCTCAAAATTCTTCTTTGCCATTACAATGCTCTTTTCACACTCGGAACTGCACGGAAAGTGGCTCAATAAAACTACATCCTCATCACGGAACGTCAGGTTTGTCCACATGTTTGTCGGGAGGTGAACAGGATTCACATTTCCTTTCTCAAATTCTTGAACAAAGAATTCAACACAGCAGCTGGGATACCCCAGCATGATGCCCGTGTTGCGATGATCCTGCTTTGTCTCATACAAGCATACCCACAACGCCTTAAAATGGTTCTTGCTGATATACACAAGGAACATCCCATGCGGATTGCCTGGCGCAACAATCCTCCCTTTGTTCGTAAATATCTCCTTGTCCTGCAGCACAATCTTATAGGATGATTTCTCAATAAATAATTTATTTTTCACGCAGAAGTGCTCGACTTTGTCCATCTCATGCGGATAGAAGCCCTGCCGAACAACAGGTTTTACATCTTTTAATAGGTAGAGTATTTCAAGCGCTTTCATCCGCGAGCCGAAGATGTCTTGGAGATGGTTGAGCATGGACTAATGTGGTTAAAATGGACTTATAAATATTCCTAGCTCAGAGAATACGGAAGCGGTACAGCATACGATCTCGACGGGCGCGTGGGCTTTTCATATTCAACCCGATCAATATGATGGCGCACAGGATCATGAAATACCCTGTTGCTATAATCACCGCGCGCATAATCCTGAGAAGAAAGTGGCTTCGAGAGTTCACTCATGACAAGTCCAAGACCTTCGGATGTAATTTCATATTTCTTGTTCATGATGCTGAGATAGAGAGGGTCGGTAGCGCTCATGCCGCACCCCTCACTAATTCCCAATACAATTCCAGCGCATCTTTTCCCGCACGAAGCATCCTCCACACAAAATCACACGCAACATCATGTAATCCATTCTGCGCAGGATTTTCGAGTATGATTGCATTTCTCAACCCTGCAATATTATGTTTTTTAATAGCATTCATCCACGCTGCACTGAATGCAAATGCTTTTGCCTCTTCACTCTGCTTGTTGTTCAACGGCCTGCTCAACACATGTCCGATTTCATGGCCAATGGTTAACAATACATGATCTTTTTCTCCCGCCCGTACAACAACATCACTGATCAAACCATGCTCTTTTCTATTGATTGAAAAGCCAACAACGCCAGGATTGTCCACCTGTTGCTGAAACGCAGTGTGCTCCAAAACAGCAATGCGCACATCAACCGGGAACGCTTCATTGGTTACCGCAGCAAACGCTTCTTTCACTGCTTCTTCAACTTCCTTTGCATCGCCAACAAACCGCTGTGGCGCCCGATTGGGCTTCAAAAAGTGATCGGGAACGAAGGCATATTCCTTTTCAATGGGATGTACTGCACTTACCGCATACAATATATCTTCTGCCTTGCCGTATAAATCAATCTGAGCATCAATGCCGCGATAAAAAACAGCCGGCGCTTCAACCGCCGCCGCAGAATAATGCATGATGTCCCCAGAAAGAGGGCTATAGCTGGCAATATGTTCTAATTGAGAGGGTGGTTCATAATGAACATTGCTTCCATAGCCCGCTGTCTGATAGGACATATTTATCACTTCCACCCGCATAAGATAAGCAAGAATTTAATATTTGTGGGACAAAAAAGTCATAGCCTTTTCATCTTTCTCAACAGCGTCTCATATCGTAATCCTATTCTCTTCGCCGTTTCACGTAACCCTTGATGGAGCTCCAGCGCAGCTTTCAGGTACACTTTCTCAAACTCTTTCTCTGCTTCCTTCCAGCTCAGATGAGAAAGCGGCAGCACTCTCACAATATTCTCACTCAGCTCGCGCACATGGCTGTACATTTTTTCAAGCTTCTCTGCACGAATAATGCCTTTGTACTGATCCAACGTCCCGCGAATCATGCCGTCAACTGCTTCCTTCTCAAAATAGCCCACTTTATAGAATCTTTCGCGCAGTTTCCTCATGTCTAATCTCAAGCTTTTAATATCGCGATGAATGCTTCTTCTGTCCAAGCCCACAATATCCGCAACTTCAGAAACATTGCCGTAATGTGTTTGAATAGCGCGCTCTAAAAACTCTTTCTTGAATATTTTTTTTGCAGCCTTAAATGGCAGATCAACACGCACCACCATGCCCACCAAATGCTCCTGCCCTATTTTTTCGGTAATGTCTTTCTCAAGCTCGTTGATGGTGATGCCTAAATACTTCTGCATCGCCTCCTCGATCATCGGCTCAACTTTTTCCTTGACAACGCGTTCTAATGTCTCCTTTGCATACATGACTGACTAAAATGTCTCAGATTTTATAAATGTGACGCTCAAGAAATAATCTAAGCAGAACCTTCCAACTCCCTCAGCATCGGCAGCACATCCTTTGCCTTCTTTATCTTTTCATCAAACGCTCGGGTAAAAAACTGCACGGCTTCAGCGCCCTCGATGATAATGCCTGTGGTGACGCCAACATAGCGCAAGCTTAAGCTGACTCTTTTCTCGCTTACATCGATTTGCAGAGGATTGTATTCATCCACCACGTACACTTTGACATCATACGCCTGTAGTTTCTGGATAATGTCTTTGAGCAGCGCAGCAAACTCATGGCCCAATGTATCACGAAAAAGGTCCATATGGAAATCAAACGTAGTTTTATCAAACACCACAATCAGCCGTTTTCCCGCTTCAAGCGCATCCTGATATGCTTTATAGATTAAATGAGCCATATCCTGGCCGGGACGTGATATGGTTGGCCGTGCTTTAGTGACAATGTCACGTATGCGCATGAATGAATCAAAATCACGAGGATACAACAGATATGGAAATGAGCCCTGAATGCACATAATGCGATACACATTGCTTTCAAGCACCATACTGATATGCGCCTGGGTGAATGCCATGGCATTATGGAGCATGCTCACCTGCTGCCCACTCTGTAAACCAACCATCATTTCCGACTGCATGCGCATCATGTCATCAATACGGTTTTGCGTGAAACGCACAATGCTCCGCTTTAAATCAGGAATAGAATACTTAAACGGGCGCTGCGCGCTCTTTTTCACAATCCCATGCTCAACCAACGCATTGAGATACTCATATATTCTGCCAGTCGGAATCCTGGCTTTCCTGCATAGTTCTTCTGCAGCGAGCTCTCTACTTCCAAGCTCTTTGATGATAGCAATATGCTTATCTTTGAGTCCAAACTCTTTTCGCAAAGAATGGTAAACCCCCTCCATGCTGACTATATAGATATGTAAGTATATATACCTTACCACGAAAAAACGTTTTTTCGGCAGTAACATTCAAATACCCCCATCACGTATATAACTGGAAAATAAGGGGTGAAATTAAATATGGACAAAATTTCTGCCAAATACTACAATCCGGTTGCAATGAAGTCTATTGTATTTAGGAACAGGTTTCGCCGACCAGTCCAGTTCTCCCATGAATGGGAAGGGTATGAGGCCTCTTAAATTATCTGCTTGCACATTTTTTCTGATGTTTTTACTCCTTCAAAATAGTCAACAAAACTTAATAAACGTCTAAGGAGTACTTAAGAGAGGAGATTAAAAGAGGAGTGACAATGCAGTTTAAGATACAAAAGAGTGTAAACGAAAACGTCAACAAGTATGCGACAGAGGATGTGAAGATAGCCCAGCAGTTTGTGCAGAAAGCCAAAGCGGAGTTGGGTGATTTCCTCGTTGCAGTGGTCTTGTTTGGAAGTTCTGCCAGAAGATCTGCCACTGCAGAATCAGACATTGACGTCTTGTTAGTGGGCGATGACATCTCATTTCAATTAACGCGCCCCTTGGTTGAAACATACCGCATCATTGTTGAAAACACCGTTGCAGGCATCTCAGACCGATTGCACATCACCAGCATGACATTTACGAGTTTCTGGGAATATGTGAAAGTTGGCGACCCGGTTGCGATAAATATTCTTCGCGACGGCGTTGCACTTATGGACAACGGTTTCTTCAATCCATTGCAGATTCTGCTGAGACAAGGAAGAATACGTCCAACAGAAGAGAGCATCTGGCGCTACTTCGGACGCGCTCCGCGCACATTAATCAACAGCCGCTGGCATTTGCTGCAGGCAACACTCGATTTGTATTGGGCAGTGATGGATGCTGCACATGCTGCGTTAATGAAGAAGGGCGAGATTCCTCCCAGCCCAGAGCATGCTGCGGATATGATGGTCGAAAAGCTTATTAAAAAACAGCTGCTTGAGAAAGAATACGCCGAAACAATGCGGCGCTTCTACAAACTGAGCAAGATGATTACGCATCGTGAGATTAAAGAGATTAAAGGAAGTGAATATGATCGATATCTTCACGAAGCGACAAGGTTTGTTGGCCGCATGCGAAAGCTGATAGAGGAAAAATGAAGCTTGCAACTCGCATAAATAACATAGGAAAAAAGAAAGGTCTGAGAAAGCTTGGCCACGTTATTTTTGCCATAGGCATTATTCTTGCTCTTTTTTTCACATTTGAAAACCCGCCGAATCAGCTCAAGCCATGGCAGGGCCTCATTCTGCTCGCATTTGGGCTGCTTGTTGGACTCATGGACATTAAGCAGGAGGAGCTCGTGCCGTTTCTGATTGCATTCATCGGCATTATTATCGTATCCAATGCGCCATTGCAGGACGCAATCACCTACAATCAAATCGGCGCATACCTTAAATCAGTGTTGATCAATATCGCGATATTCCTGACGCTGGGTGTTGTTGCGGTGTGTGCACGAATTATCTATCGGATATATAAAGAATCGAGCTAAAAGCTCACATTTATAACTACTAAATATTTAGCCGTGAACATGAAAAAGCTCACGCTCATCATCCTTCTCCTCATGCCCGCACTGGCCAGTGCAGAATCACTTGCTGATTACCAAACGCTGGAGCTGGAATTAACTGAATCATTGCAAGTGGAGATTCTGGATGGAAGCATTGACTTCCTGCGCGCATATCTCTATCTCTACCCTAAAGAAGACGCACAGTACAAGATATTGCAGACAACCGCTGTTCCAAAAGCACACGCAGATAGTGATGCGCTGCTCTACATATGGAACGAACCGAGGGATCAGATGCTCAACTTCTCGCTCAAAAGCAAGTTGACTTCATCAAGCAACAGTCCAAAAATAAAGAAAAAAATCCAATTCCCGACAGTTGTTCCAGACGAATTAAAAATATATACACGAACGACTGCGCACATCGACTCAAACAATCCAGCGATCAGAGCACAGGCAAGTGAGATTGCAGAAGGTGAAAATGATGTGTTTATTGTCCTCTTCAAGCTCGGCAGCTGGGTCGAGCACAACGTTGAGTACGACTTAAGCACGCTTACCGCAGACGTGAGCCAGAAAGCCAGCTGGGTGCTGCAAAATCGCATTGGCGTTTGCGATGAAATGACATCACTCTTCATTGCAATGGCACGTAGTCTTGGCATACCCTCACGCTTTGTTACAGGAGTGAGCCACACGAACCACCCTGCATTTGATACCGAATGGCAAGCGCACGGCTGGGCGGAAGCATACATTCCCACGATTGGCTGGGTTCCGTTTGACCCAGCCTTCAAGCAGTTTGGCTATGTTGACGCAACCCACATCAAGCTTGGCGACAGCTTTGATCCCGAGCAGACTGCAACAAAGTTTGAATGGGGAGGAAGTGCAGACATATCACCGGACAATCTTCATTTTGATGTGGATGTGAGCAAAAAAGGAATAAAGAACACACCACGCATCGAGCTGTATACTGAGCCGCTTCGTGACGAGCTCGCATTTGGCTCATACAATGTCATTAAAACAAAAGTAAAGAATAACCTTGACCAGTATACCACTGCAGCACTCTTTCTATCGATGCCGGCAGAGCTTGCAGCCGAGCAGAAAAAGCAGCACATATTCCTAAAGCCCCATGAAGAGAAAAATGTGCTCTGGCTTGTCAACATTGCTGATGAGCTTGACGGGAGATATACGTACACGCTGCCTATCACGATTTCCAGCGAACAGAACATAACAACATATGTTGCGTTTACGGCAAAAGAGCAAGGCACATTCATCAGCAAGCAGCAGGCAGAAATGCTCATGTATGAGGGGGAAGAAAAAAAATTCACGCCAAATGTTGTGGTGAATTGCAGCATCACACCGGTAGTGCTCGCGAATGAAACGATTGATGTTGACTGCACCATCCATAACAAAGGCAACACCGTTCTCGATGACCTGAGCATTTGCAGCGATACATGCAAGACGTTGATGCTGTACATTTCAGATGAAAAGAAAGCGAACTTTTCATTCAGGGGCACAAAAGTAGGAAAGTTTGAGCATATCATACAGATGCACAGCGGTGAACTGACAAAAAGGCTCTATCTTCCCTACGAAGTGCTCGACAAGCCCACTGTTATTATCAAAGACATAACGATACCGGAGAGCATCTCATTTGAAGAAAACTTCAGGCTTGAATTTGCACTTGACAAGCACTCATACGCCCTACCTCAGCAGATTGTTGTGGATGTCGACGGAGGCAACATCAACGAAGTGTTCCAGCTGGCCAACATCAGCTATGTGCACAGTTTCTCCATCTCCTCCCAGGCAAGATACCTTCATGAGGGAAAGAATAATATTACAATTAGCGCACGCTGGCAGGATGTATGGGGAAACAGCTATACAGAGCAAACAGGAGTTCCCATCACACTGACACAACTCACCTTCACCGAAAAGATAGAGAACTTGTTTCTCCGGTTAGGATTGTGGTTCAAGAATGGATAGGGTCTGGTGAAAATATGTGTAGTGCGTTTTTCCGAAGTGAAAAGCTTCGCAGAATGGAGCGAGACGACATGAGCGAAGCGAAGTTGAGAAGCCTGCTCGACCTCGCACTACTGAGCGGAGCAAAAGATTTTCACCAGCACCAAAGCTTTGCAACATTCAAGAGAAACATTCTCTCGAGGAAAGATAAAAGCAATAAAGGTACGGTTGACACTGCCATCAAGCCGTTGGTAGATACGATAAATAAAAAAGCAAATTACTGCACAACCTCATCATGCTCTGGACGGATTGTGCTTCGGATTGAGCCGGAAAGCGGAAAGAAGAATGAGGTGAGATTTCTGTTTGTGTCGCATGAAAAAGTGAAGTTTGCAGAAGTGAGAAAAGCACTTGCCCATCTACCAAAAAACAGCATTTGGCTCCGTTTTGAGCCGATGATTCTGCATGTTACGTGTAAAACGGTTGGGGATGCAAACACGCTTCTCGACAATGCACAGCCGTTATTCAAGCACAGCGGCATTATTGCAGCAAAAGAAAAGACTATTGTCGAGATAAGGGGAAGTGAGTTTATTGAAACGCCCATAGCACAAAACCGCATGTTGGTCACAGAGGATTATCTAAAAATTCTTCTTTTTGAAGCGAACAGAAAATTAAAGAGAAATGAAGAAAAAATAAATGCGCTGAGCGTGCTGCTCAGCTGATGGTGACTGAAATAGCCTGCTCATTGTTTTGCTCGCTCAGCTCATCAATGGTGCCTAGAACATCAGCAGAAGCAATCACACGATGTATTCCTGCAGAAGCATACGTTAAGTCTGCGACGACCGTTGCTTTCCCGCCAACAGCGATGTCAAATGATTCCGCGCTTGAATAGGTCAGCGAGCCGCTGCTCAGTCTCCAGCCAACATCATTGGCCATGACTGCGCCATTGTTTTCGATGTAAAATATGAAGTACGCAGGCCTGCCAACAGACGGCTGTCGCGGATAGGAAAGCTTAAGTCCCTTAACGTCAAGGTCAGGCTTGTTGTCAACAACGAGATTGCGCACAACCACGGTCCAGTCTTTGCTTACTCTTTCATAGCCTCTGCTCACGACAACGCGGATTATTTTCTCTCCTTCATCATCATACGACGCGCGATAGGCATAGGTTGGATGCGTTGAGACCAGCGAACCATCGACATACCACTCTGTCCGGAGTCTACCGGGTGCTGACACGCTGAATGTTATCT
>ERZ1292623.3613-Hain-H51-01um-R1-3613-length-13120-cov-5_pt1 | contig 13120 bp, 12 predicted proteins | sample MGYA00564398_ERZ1292623 | MGnify/ENA primary metagenome ERZ1292623 (study PRJEB36523, sample SAMEA6512633) | groundwater metagenome | collected 2019-01-07 | study: AquaDiva: Metagenomics assemblies of 32 groundwater samples | reverse complement strand
GTAATCTCTTTAACAGCCACTTCGGCTCCCCCCACCAACGGATAATAAGCGGTGGAATAAATTAAAACGCGCGGTTTCATAGTTCCTATCCTACCTCATTCCATCATTCTTCGCCATCTAATTTAAGCATCTGACGCAAGGCATCTTCCGCTATTTCTTTTTTCGGCTCGCCAAAGCTTTTAGCGTCGGCGGCTTTTGGTGGGCTGGAATTTTGTCCTGTCTGGTGCGGGATGGTCTTGCCTGCCGGAGCCCCTGCCTTGCCGGCAGGAAGGTCGGTGGAAGCGGGGGCGACTGGTTTTTTCTCTTGGCCAACTAAATCCGCGAGAGCTTGGCGCAGATCTTCTTTATTGGCTGTCCCACCCGTTTTTGGTTTTAAACTGTTTAACGAAAATTTATTAGGAATTTCTTCTCTTTTTTTAGGCAAAAGTTCTGACGATTCTTCCTTTGGCCCACCGGAGCCACCCCTGGAGGGGGCTTGGGGATTGGCTGGATTGTTGCTGACCTCTTGTTCCGATTTCGCCAGTGAAGTTTGTGGGCTATTAGATAATAGTGGCAAAGCTACTTTTTTGACAGCATTAGCAATTCCCGCCAGTGTCGTATTTGGCCGGCCGGAGTCTTTGGCATAGACAGGCTGTGATGAATTATCATTTCGCCCATTCGGTCCGTCCCGTCGCTCGCGGCTACTGTGGCTGGGCTCCCGCTCGGCGATGGTTCTCTGTTCTTCGTGCCAGTCATTGATTTCTTTCTCTACCACCGCGCGGGGACGCGAAAATTGCCGGCGCGACGCTTCGACAATTTCCGACACGAATGACTCGCCCAGTTTGACGATTGGCGGCAGAGTCACGGCCGAAAAAGGCTGTGAGCCGACACCATTAATCATTAAGGTCAAATAAATTTGGGCGAAACCTAAATTAACCAGATCTTCTTTGGTGAACTTGGGGAAAAACACTGTTTCCAGCGTTTCCGCGTCAAATGGGCCGACGCGAAAAGTAATAGTTGTTCCGACGTTGCCAAACACCGCATCGCGCACTGTTTCCGGCATCTGTTCTATGTATTGGTGGGCAATCGTTAAATTAAGTTTGTATTTTCTAGCTTCTGATAAAATATCGGCAAAAGACTCGTTGACTACTGATTGAAATTCGTCTACAAACAAGAAAAAGGGTGGAGCCGCGCGCAATTCTTCTTCTTTAATATTGGCTCGCGACATGGCCGCCAGATAGATTTTAGTTACCAGCATTCCGCCCAATAGATTGGCATTCTGTTCGCCTACTCTCCCTTTAGACAAGTTGACGATCAGAATCTTTTTTTTGTCCATAATTTCCCGGACATCAAAAGATGATTTGGGCTGACCGACAATGTTACGAATCAAGGGGTTAGAGGTAAATTGTCCAATTTTGTTCTGAATGGCCGGTGTGGCCTCGGCGGCGAAGCGTTCGGTATATTTGGCAAATTCACCCACCCAAAAAGATTTAACGGACGGATCACTGACATTATCCACTACTTTTTTGCGATAGTCCTTGTCCGACAGCATGCGGTTCACGCCGAGCAGAGTAGAATTCGGATATTCCAAGAGCGCCAGGATGGTGTTGTTTAAGATATATTCCATGCGCGCCGACCAAGCGTCCTCCCAGATTTTTTTGAAGACCGACATCAAACCATCCGCCACCAAGTGTCGTCGGTCTTTACCCACGTCTTCCATCACATTGAAAGAAATCGGGTGTTCCAGATCAAAAGGGGCGACATAGACGACATCATTGATCCTTTCCTTCGGCACATAGGATAGAAGCATTTCGGCTGATTTGCCGTGCGGATCAAAAAAACACACCCCATGACCATTCAAGATATCCTGGATAGCCATATTCTCTAGAAGGGTAGACTTGCCCATTCCGGTTTTACCGATAATGTAGACGTGGCGAGCGCGGTCGTCATTCTTAATGCCGAAACGCGTTTTCTTGCCGCGGAAATCCGTTTCTGCAAAATAGGTGATATCCTTGTTGAGTTCCATCCCAGTTAGAAGTTTACCCCGTACGAAATTTTACTTTTTGTCGACTGTCGCAGAAAGCAGAGTACTTGTTTCTTATTCAGTTTTGGCTGAAAAACTTTGTTCACAAAATTTCTAACGGGGTTTACTTGCTTACGATTATTCATTGGTAGACCTTTGTTTGTTTTGTTATAAATAGTGCTCATCTACAACTTGCCCGTTCCTGCCTGCCGGCAGGTAGGTACTTCTAACGGGACGGGTTTCGTTAATTATATGTCTTAATGGTTTTTTTCTCAATTAAAAATAATTAATGAAAGACAAAGAAATCCCCCCAACGAAACAAAGTTTCGTTGGGGGGATAGTTAAAGACCAAGGTTCAAGCTTCCAAGCGCCGACGGTTGCGCACGGCCAGAAAGCGATAGACGGCGCGCCAGTCATCGTCCCAGAAGAACAGGCGCAGGGACCGCCTGGCAACGACCCTGTAGAGGCAAGCCACGTAGCGGTTGCCAGCAACGAGCGTGACCGAACCGAGGGCGACGATGGGAAATCTCCTCTGGAGTTCGGGGTATTTGGCTCCGAAGGCCAGGAGCTCTTCAATCTTCGCTGGTTCCAGACCGCGCTTTTTGATCTCCGTTTCGGCATTGTCGGAGCTGATGTTTCGGTTCAGATGGACAAGTTCGTACTCTACCTCCCATTGGCCTTCGCCGGCGAGAGGGAAGCGTTCGGCTGTGATGCGGTCAATGGTCCAGTCGTACTTGCCGAGCTGGACCATCTCATCAAGCAACAAACTGTAGTCCAGGATGGCGGTAAGGCTGGTCGGCGGCAAGCCGAGGAACCGGCGGAAAGCACCGCGACTGACCAAAGTCAGTTGTCCCGCTTCCGCAGCCTCATATAGATCAGCCTGAAGGCCGGTCTGAACAAGCGCGTCACAGCCCTCTTTTGTCAGGTTCTTTTGCCCGGCCAGAGTTAAAAGGTGGGTGGCATTACCGAGAGTGGCGTTCGTGCTCATAGGAATTCTCCCTATGTGGCGCTATTCGCGAGAATAGCTTTATTTTGCCCAGCGGGTAACCGCCTAGGCCATTTTCAACACTACTATACAGTATATACCATACAGTAAGTTTTGTCAAAAGCTGGGAGATGATAGCTAAAACATGCCATAAAATAAGGGTTTTTATGGGGTCGGCGACGATTTAACTGTTTGACCTTGTTGTTTCGGCAAGTAGGCTTCCGTGGTGTAAAGATTCTTTGGATCCCACATCATCCAACTATCCAGCCCGGCATCATAGACCGCTTTCTTTTCCAGCTTGATCATAGGGGCGTCATAAACCGCGCCCAAGTTGAAATCTTGCAACCACGGGCGGATTTTATCCGGTGTAGTACTGGCCGCGATGGCGCGCTTAACGGCTATATCCAGATTATATTTAATCACTTGGTAGGGTACGGTGGCCGGATTTTTATAACCGCCCCAACCCGGAGGATAATGTGACGGGTACACCATCGGCGCGATGTAATCAAAATAAGGCAGAGCGTCTTCCAACACCTGACCAATGCCCAAATCGTCATAATTGGTGCTCACCATACCGAATAAATCCACCGAGATTGGTGCGCCCAAATTTTTTAAGCGATCATGAATGCCGATAAAGAAATCCTTGACCGCCTGGGCTTTGGTTTCTTTGCTCGGGTGGTAAAAACGATAGGAAATGTCTTGCATATTGCCATCCGACGGAAAACGAACGTAGTCAAAATTAATTTCATCAAAGCCGAGACTGTAGGATTCGCGCGCCAGGGCTGCCACATAATCCCAGACCGGTGTGGCCTTGACCTCCAACCACGAAATCCCCTTGCGATCTTTCCAAATACCACCATCAGAAGCGCGCCGGACTGCCCACTCCGGATGAAGCTTAACCAAATAAGGATCTTGGAAGACGGCGATGCGGGCGATGGTGTAAACATTGCGACGGTGAAATTCTTCCACTAACTGCTTCATATCCGGCACTGGACAGCCAGCCGTTTTATAGGCCGCGGCAAAAGTGGTATTGGCTGTTGGAATGGAAATTTTTCCCGTCTCGTCTTTAATGTTAATGATCACGGCGTTTATTTCTGTCGTTTCAGTGAGTTTGATAATGCGAGCGCGTAAGGTTTGGCTAGACGCCGCACAGGCTGTCATATAAATGGCCCGTAAAGGTTTAGGAGTTTTAAGATGAATGATGGGAGTGGGGGTTGGGGGAATTGTCGCCACAATAGCGGTCGCCCTGTTTTTTGGCAGAGAAAATAAACTGAAAGCATCGCTTTCGTAAGTCTCGGGGCTTAAGAAAAAGGGGACAGTAAAAAAAGCGAGAGCAAAGAGCGATAAAACGGCTCCTATTAGGTAAAAAGCTCTGAGGGGAAAAGTTTTAGACATAGGGAAAACAACAATTACAGATTCTGGTCTACAGATTCTTCCTCTGGCGTAGAAACGATTAGCGCTTCTTCAGTATAAATTGGCTTTGGACCACCGAAGCTTTCCGCAGAAGCGGGATTAGATTGGGCAGGACGATAGGCCTTGTGACGACTGCCAGCTAAACCCAGACAAGTAATGGCAAAACTTAAGGCCAATAAAAAAGACGTTCTAAGCGGAGATGGTAAACCGGGGAAAATAAGCAAAAGCATAGCCACAAAACCCAGAATAGCCACCGCCCGACTTCTCCATAAGGCGTTTTTCATATGTTTAAAATTATATCAAAATAGGGCCATTTTTGCCCTATTGACTTTTTATGGCTATAGTGATACACTAGCAAAAGGATTGTAAACCTCTAACCCTTAAGGGCTAGGCGAAAGATGAGTAACCGAGGAGGTTCCCAATGTTTGTTTTTTCCAAATTCCCATTCCTTAATTTCTTAAGGAAATGGTCTCTGTTAAACATGGAGGTTATCTGGGGAGAAGGTGAATTGCCGGCAATTCCCCACCAGAAGCTGCTTGATCACTTTAGCAACACTCGGGTCAGTACGGTTTTCATAACCGAAGATGATCTCGAATGTTATCAAGTGATCCAAGAAAAAGTTGCCATTTTCATGGAAGATTACGGGATGAAAAAAGAAAAAATCGCGATATATGTTGCGATCGCTCGTAACCCAACATGCAAATGGGGGCAAGGATTTCCTTTTAAAATGAGGATCTCTATTTTCCCCAAGCGAGAACACGACCTCTTGGTCGACCAGTGATCTGGACTTTTATTACCATTTACTCCCCCGCTTCGGCGAGGGAGTTTTTTTCTACAGATTATTTTTGCTGCTTTTTGAGAAAAACAATTATTCGCCCGGTTTTTCTTTTTATCACAATAGCTATCGTAACATATTATGTTCAGCTAGACATAATGTGTTACGGTCTAAGGTAGGGGCAATTTAAATTGCTTCCTTAACCAGTGATCATTTTCAATATTTTCAGCTGTTATATAAATAACTTCCGTTACTATGCCAAAGTGAGCTTTCAGTAAAGCCACTAACTCCTGACATTCGTAAGGATATACCCACACACTGTACTGCAATAGAACAAATCCCCGAGAGGAAAGCTGCCGTCGCAAAGCTATGCGAATTTTATTTTTTTGTTCGGAGATATCAAAAGTTATTACCCGAAATTTTCCATCCCATTTTTTTGGTTTTTTAATTTCAAATTGATCCAATCGATAATTTGCCAGTGATTTTTCTCCCTTGCTGGTTAAACAAAGATATCCGTCTTTGCCAAAAGTAATCGCTTTTTCAGCCAGTAGTTTTTTGTAAATTTGACCTATGTAATATTTTTGCTGACGAGTAGGCTTTTTCTCTAGTTCTTCTTCCAGAGCCTTATCCAATTCTTTGACAATCTGTCGCAACATCCATGTTCCAGGATAATGAGGCACAGCAAACGGTTCTATTCCTAATTTTACTAAAGAAAGTATAATTTTCTGAAAATTAATTTTCACTTTACCAGTGTAACACTTCTTGTCCAACTGGACAAGAAGTGTTACATAGCAAAACACGAAAAAAGTTCCGAAGAAAATTTTTAGAACAAATCAAAACGGAGAAGTTAATTTCTCTGCGACTTTAAATATATCCCCCGCGCCCATGGTAATAATCATATCCCCGGCCACGGCTTTTTCCTTAATGATTTTCTCCACCTCGGGAAAAGTTGGCGCGTAGTAGGCTTCTTTATTTTGCTTGTTAAGCAAATCAATCACATCTCGCGAGCTAATTGTGCCATCATCCATTTCTCGCGCCGCATAGATATCTGGCATAATCACAATATCAGCATCTCCAAAGCTGGCAGCAAAATCATTAAGGAGAAGCTTAGTTCTGCTATAAAGATGGGGCTGGAAAGCCACAATAATTTTTTTATTTCCCGCCCATTCACGCGCGCCCTCTAGAGTAGCTTTTATTTCAGTTGGATGATGAGCATAATCGTCATAGATCATTACCTTATCGGCTGTCAGCCCCTTAAACTCAAAACGGCGCCAAGTACCGGTGAAGCGGGAAAGCGCCGTAATAACTCTGTTCTTAGGAACTTTTAAGGCATCCGTTAAAACTAAGGCTGCCATGGCGTTTTTTACATTGTGTTGGCCGGGAACAATGAGTCTTAATTCCACAGACCAGGGATGCTTAGTGTAATCTAGTATCCGGCATTTCGCGGCCAAGAGGACCGGAGCCAGTGCCGGATCATTCGTATTGCAGACCAGAAATCCATCAGCTGGGATTTTAGCGGAGAGTTCCGCGAAGGCGCTTTGAATGTCTGGCAGATCTTTGTAATAATCTAGATGATCATTATCTATATTTGTAATAATCGCCGCTTGCGGATTTAGGTTCAAAAATGAGCGGCGATATTCGCAGGCTTCAGTGATAAAGTATTTTCCTCTGCCGGCAATGAAATTTGTCTTCAAATCTTTTAATAAACTGCCCACAATCACCGTCGGATTCAGTTCCGCCTCTACAAAAATTTTAGCCAGCATGGCGGTTGTTGTCGTTTTGCCATGCGTGCCAGCCACGGCAATCGTGTATTTTTGCGCCGAGACCAATCCCAACATCTCCGGATAAGATAGCGACGGAATGGTTAATTTTTTCAGCGCCTCAAATAACTTCGGATCGTATTCGGTAATAGCGATGGTGTAGACAATCAGACTAGTATCTGGCTCTATAAAATCTAGACTTTGGCCAAGGTGAATTTTAGCGCCGGCTTCTACTAGCTCTTCTGTGATCAAAGATGCCACCAGATCCGAGCCAATTACGATTTTGCCTTCGTAAAGCATCATTCGGGCAATGGCGGAAATACCTATGCCACCGATGCCAATAAAGTGAACTTTATTGATTTTATTTAAGTCAATCACATCGTTCATTCTAACTTTTTTGCCAATCTACAGCAACTCGCTTACCCGCCTAAATTTTATCCATAAAAAAATTTGGCGGGCTTGCTTTTATTTTTTAACCAGTCATACTAGAAAAAGTTTTTGGGTCTTTGTCATCATAAGACCAATAGATTACAGAAAGGAAGGTGGTCAAACCATGGTAACAGCAGTGGAAGATCGGATGGCAACCGTTAGTGGTAAGCATTTTCCCTTTTCCCTAATTGAGCTTTTGTGGCTTGGCCACATTATCAATTGGCCAGAAAGGGTTAACTCTGTCCTCCGCCTTAACGCTCTTTTGAATGGCCGAGGAAACGGCAAAAAATTTCTCACCATCGGACAGCTTTATGATTTTTCGGGAGAGGACCTGGTCCTGGGTAAGGGTTTCAACCCCAAGGAAGTGAGCATCTGCGCTCGGGTGATGAAAAAATTGTCTTTGCCTTTTTCTCAAGCCAAAATCATCCCCGATGACGGCTGGACAGACAAAGATGAGCAGAAACTCAAAATCCGTTTGCACGAGCTGTCATCCTTGATTGACCAAGTCCGGAATGAGTCTAAAACAGACATTGATTGGGCCTGGAATCTGCTCCGGAGACTGGAGAGCGAGTCATCCGGCAACGGGCACGGCCAACTTGTCATTAGCAGACCAAATGTTCCGTCGGAACTGGAAGTTGTCGGCTTTGTTGTCAATCTGCCCATTGATCGGGTTATTCCCAACCCCGATCAACCGCGCAAGTATTTTGATGAAGCGACAATCATCGCCCTAGCGGCAAGTATCGGAGAGGAAGGCCAGAAAGTACCCATCAAAGTGGTAGAGATGTCCGGTATCAGTCCGCCCAAGTGGATTATTGAAGACGGTGAGCGGCGTTGGCGGGCCATCCGTCGCCTGGGAGTTAAATTCATCAGGGCGACAGTGGAAGAGCCGAAGAGCGACAACAAATTACATGAGGACTCTTTTGTCACCAACTTCGGGAGTGAAGGTCACACCGCCATTGAAGCGGCGTTGGCTATCAAGAAATTGCAGGTGGAGGATGGCTTGACCCAGAAACAAATTGCGCTTCGGATTGCCAAGTCTGAATTATGGGTCAGTAAGTACGGCAGTCTAAACAATCTCCATCCGGAACTTTGGGTGCTTTTGGATCCAACCAGAACGCCCAAAGGGAAGCTTCTGCCGGCGACGATCGGTTTTGCTTTGGCTCGTTTGAAGCAGGAGAGTCAGTTGCCGCTTTTCAGTGAAGCCAGGAAGTCTGGTCGAGTTACTATGGAGCAAGTTAAGCGCCTGGTGGAGAAGAAAATCGGGGAAGGGCAAGCTCTAACTACCCGTAACGCGGCGCGTGGCCCCCGCAAGCGGAAACCGGTTGAGGTCTGCAATCTGATGGTCAACCGCATAGAAGGTTTGACTGATAATGCCCACAGTTGGGCAAAACTATCTGTAGACACTTTGCGCCGAATCTTTCATGGCCGATCCGAAGCCCTGCCCGGCAATCTGCGGGAAAATATTAAGCTTCTCGTCCGCGACCTTGAAATCTTATCTGAAAATCTCCGAGCTCTGTCGTTCGGAGAATGAATGTCCGGTCTTACGACTTAGAGCCTCCAGCAAAAAATGGAGGCTTTTTTTATCAGTTTATTTTATTTTCTTCACCAGAACATTAAATTGTTCTCCCCGGTCAAACTCATTCTGAAAAATCTCAAAACTGGCCGCGCCGGGTGACAGTAAAACAATATCTCCTTTTTGCGCATATTTTTTCGCAAAATTCATCGCATTTTTCATACTCTCTATAATTTCTAGTGGCATTTTAATTCGTCTTTCGTAATGCGTCTTTCGTAATTCTTTCAGTATTTTTTCCGTCGCTGTACCTTTAAACAAAATTAACGCTTTCACCACTTTCGATACCTCTTGAGAATAAGCCTTATATTCAAGCTCCTTATCTGTCCCACCGGAAATGAGCACTATGCCACCTTCTTTGCCTGAGCCTTCACCGGAAGGCTTTAGGGCGCCTTTTAGCGTCGGTTTAAGGGCTTTTATGGCCGCCAAGACCCCATCGGGAGTAGTCGCGGTCGTATCGTTATAGTATTTTATTCCTCTAATCTCTCTGATTAATTCCAGCCGTCCAGGCACACCTTTAAAATCTTCTACTACTTTCTTAATGATCTTTTCCGGCACATCCAAGATCCGCGCTACGGTTACCGCATAGGCAATATTCAGACGATTGTGCTCCCCCAACAATTTTATTTTCCAATTCTTTGGCACAACTCGAGCATCCGGAGCAACCGCTTGACTGCTAAATCTTTTATACTTCCTCTGAATTAATTTGAAAACTCCCCGGCCGCAAACTAAATAGTCTCCTGCTATTTGATTTAAAAAGATATTGGCCTTATCGGCAAAATACAGGTCCATACCATTTTTACCTGTGGTGAGCTTCGTCGAACCATAAAAATTTTGGTGATCTACCATCAAATTAGTAAACACAGCAATATGCGGACTTTTTTTAATATCGCCCATCCCACGCAAAGCCCAGGAATCCAGCTCCATCACCACGATATCGCCAGCTTTTACTTGATCGAGCAAGGCGAGTGTTGAGACATTTTTGACATTACCGCCTAGAAAAGGTTTTCCCAGAAAACCTTTTTGGCCGATCAATCGGCTTTTTGCCGATTGATTTAGGCCTAAATCATAATTAAGCTTCAAAATTTCATAGATAAGTTGCGTGACGGTAGACTTGCCTCTCGTACCGGTAATTCCAATCATCATCGCCTCTTCGGCATATTTAGCAAACAGCGATTCACTAACAAAAATCGGGATGTGATGTTTATGAGCTTCCGCCAAATAAGGAGAATCTATCGGTACATTGCCCGGTTGAAGAATCATGTCTGTGTTATGGAAATCTTCCCGCCGATGTTTCCCCAACACAAATTTAATTTTTTTATATTTCCGAAGCTTAGCAAGAGAAGGTTTTAATTCTTCCCTAGTTTTTAAATCAGTCACTAATAACTCCGCGCCGTGATTCGCTAAATAGCGGATATCATTCAAAGCACCACCTAACAGTCCTAACCCCATAACGGTAATTTTCTTACCGGAAAATATATTTTTTACCAGCTTTTTCATATAATGAGAATGTAGCAAAAAGAAAATCAGTCTACCAAGCCAGTTTTTTTGTGCGCATGCCAGGAATCGAAATTTACAGTTTCAGTACACCTTTTGGCTACTTTATTTCGCTTCACTTATAAAAATAGCTCAGAAGGTCTTGCCTGCCTGCGGTAGGCAGGCGGAGTTGCGCCAGCTCGCTCCTCACCTGGGACCTCGTCATTATTAGTGACGCGCTCTAACTTCACCCTGTTAAATAAAACCTTGTGCGAGTACCAGGACTCGGACCTGGGACCTCGTCATTATCAGTGACGCGCTCTAACCATCTGAGCTATACTCGCAGATAGACTTGCACAATATTTAACAGGGCAAGTCTGAGCTAATCGCGCATTAAAATTTTTGACTTTCCCTAAGAATATACCAAAAAACGCCCACAAAATCAAATTCATTCGCCGAAATTTTTAAGGTACTAGGAGCCAAAATCTATCCTATTTTTTAGGCTTCTTCGCAGAGATATAGTAATTTACCGACCATTTGACCTTAAAAAATTAGGCGGACAAGAAAAGCTTCTCTGGAAAGAGAAGCTTTTATCAGTCCACGATAAGCTTCTTGGTAATAAAACCAAAAGCGGCCAGTGCGCCGACCAGAAACAGCAAACTAAAGATCAAGATCGAGAAAACAAGACAAGCAGAAAACATCACTGGCCAAGAGAATATATATAATATCTTCCCGGTCAGACGAAGAAAAGGAGAAATAATCTTCATTTCAAACTCCTTTTAGCCAATAGGGATTTTTTACTACTGGGACAAATATATCAATCTATAAAGATTAATCGTCAATCTTGTTAGAGGTCGCCATGGCTTCTAACAGGGTCAAAAAACAAAGGCCCTTGCGTCAGATAACGAAAGGGCCTTAAATATTTTTGTCCATCGCTTTAGAGCGCGAGCAAAAACCAAGTCACAACCAGAGCGACAGCTGTTACGGTGAGCCCCTTAAGGAGCTCCCGCCAGCCGCCGCGGCGTAATAGGCTGTAGGTATTAAGCCAAGCGCTCTCGGTCGGACCGGCCAGCTTCAGAAAATAAATGGACATTACGGCCAGACCGAGCAGGGCGATAACCAGAATAAACGTGCCAACGATGAAATCCAACATTAGCGTGACCTCTTTAACTGGAGCTGGATCCTAGTGAACAGACAAGGATCACTTAACTTCTTTTAGTGTATCACCTTATAACTTATTTGTCAATACTGAAAATAGCCTTGAAGACAAAGGTAAAAACCCGATCAAGATCGTCGGGCTAAAATAAATTTCACATCTACTAGCTACTATATTTTCTTATGTTCCGTTCAGCCGAGGTTTAGTGGCCTCGACACCACTGTACATTGTTTTTTCCGCTTCCGCGGAATGCGTAATTAGCACAATAACGCAATAATCAATCCGAAGATTGAATGACCTTATGATTCGCCTCTCGGCGAACCGTTCAATTTGAAATAAATCCACGAGCAGCTTCCGCTACCCGTGCCTTGTTCACTTGGTTCCATATGTCGCCATACGGTGTGGACTATATCATCATCCGACGAGAAAATATATCTGACTTTAGAGGATGAAAAGAATTGATTTTTTGCGCAAAAAGGCGATAACTTTTACTGGCAATGAAGAATCGCCAGTAATTAGGATCAACTCTTTTGCTGGGATTATGAATTTTACCACTTTCAATTCCTAAGTCAAAAAGCATTCGTTTGAGAAATTCTAACTTTTTTCGGTTTTTTTGGACCAGCTGTATGTAGAATCGATCATTAGTATGAGGGATTCCACCTTCTGCATCAAAAAATCCTTTAATGTAGCAGATTTTCTCTTCACTAATTTTAAGACCGTGCGGATTGAAATTGAAATTCAAATCCGGGCATAAGGTTTCTAGAACATAAACATTTCTAGTTTTCCCCTCTTGATAGATCCAAGATCTTGACCCGATTTGGGCTAGAAATTCTTTAAGAATTAGTAGCCAACCTTGGTTTTTTTGAGAAAACCGGATCCTCTTGTTTTTATTCAGAGTTGCATCATGCATTGCACCATGCAAATATGCCACAATTTCACCCTTAGACACATTTCTTTTCGGCGATCGGCGTGTAGTCTCTGAGGGGTTATATCGCTTGAGCGATAAACTTCCCTGCTGATTGCCTGCACTCAAAACATTTTCACTCATTCTATGATTTTATCATAGAATGAGTAGTTTGAGATACACAGGTTTTCCAGCATATAGCCGATTTTGTCTGGAAGATTACTCTTCCAGGTCGCAACTTATTTACGACTTAACCTTTGTCACCGAGCTTACCTTAGGCCGCGCGAACGCGGACTTTGGGTATTCCCGGCTCCCCTGGCTTGACGGGCGGTGAGTACAAGACTCGAGAACGTATTCACCGCAGTATAGCTGACCTGCGATTACTAGCAATTCCGGCTTCATGAGGTCGAGTTGCAGACCTCAATCCGAACTGGGGCCACTTTTTTGGATTAGCTCAAGATTACTCTATTGCGACCCATTGTGGTGGCCATTGTATCATGTGTGTAGCCCAAGACGTCTAGGGACATGCTGACTTGGCGTCATCCTCACTTCCTCCTTGGTAAACAAGGTAGTCTCGCGTGACACTTGTAACACGCGACGAGGGTTGCGTTCGTTACCCCACTTAAGGGAACAATTCAAACCACGAACTG
>ERZ1292623.3612-Hain-H51-01um-R1-3612-length-13121-cov-4_pt1 | contig 13121 bp, 13 predicted proteins | sample MGYA00564398_ERZ1292623 | MGnify/ENA primary metagenome ERZ1292623 (study PRJEB36523, sample SAMEA6512633) | groundwater metagenome | collected 2019-01-07 | study: AquaDiva: Metagenomics assemblies of 32 groundwater samples | reverse complement strand
TTTTTTCAGGTCTATCAACAACAATAACTTCTGGAGGGGACTTAAGTGAGTTTTTCGAAAAAAGGTCAGAAACTCTATTAGCAGATTACAGACTAGAAAGACAAAAATATTCAAAAACCGCAGAAACATTTATGGACATATACATAAGTGTCGTTATAGCCGCTCCTATGATCTTAATGCTTCTTTTAATAATGTTAACTCTTGGTAATTTTGATATAGGGCTAAGTACAATACAATTAACTGTAGTAATAATATCAGTTATAACTTTTATTAATATCATATTCCTTATATTCGTTCACTTAAATCAACCTTCATATTAAAATGGAACTAAAAAAAATACACTGGTTTGGGATAATAGCCGCAATTATCCTATTAGGAGTAAACATAGCCTATTATTTCATAAGAAAAGATGTTAATCTATTTTTATTTATAGCAGGTTTATCTCTTGGAGTCCTATTTCTTCCTTTTGTAATGGGAGTAATTTTAGAGAATAAAAAAGAAGAAGAAATAACCGAGATGTTTTTAGAGTTTTCTAGAAATCTTGCAGAAAGCGTGGCAACAGGAACACCAGTAAGTAAGAGCATTATCAATATGAAAAAAAAGAATTATGGCGAATTGACTCCCCACGTACAAAAATTAGCCAATCAAATATCTTTAGGCATTCCAGTAGGAAAAGCTCTTGAAACCTTTTCAACTGATGTAGGAAGTAGAGTTGTCAATAGAGCGATAGCACTTATCAGAGAAGCCGAAAGAGCAGGAGGAGAAATTGATTATATCTTAGAGTCTGTCGCAAAATCTATTTCAGAGGTAGATAAGTTGAAAAAAGAAAGAAAATCTGCAGTTTATAGTCTAGTTGTCCAGGGTTATATAATATTCTTCATATTTATAGGAATAATGTTAATAATGAGATTTCATATACTTCCTCTGGCAGGCAGCACAGGAGCTTTTGGAAAATTTACAGTAGGAGATCTAAATTCTCTTCCCTCTTCAGCAGGAAATGACTCACAATTTGATATCCAAACTCTATCAAGACCATTCCTTATACTTTTGATAGCTCAAGGAATTCTTGCAGGTTTCACAATAGGAAAACTAGCTGAAGGAAATATCAAAGCAGGAATTAAACATTCTTTTATTCTATCAATAACGGCATTTTTAGTATCCACCGGAGCTAATCTATTTGTTGGATAACTGTTTTCCTAACCAAATAAAATATTTCATTGTTTGTTTTAAAATAGCTATACTCATAGTTTTTCTTTTTTAGTAAGTTCTCCAGCCATCTCCTTCTTTGAACTTTCATATATTTACCAGAAAGGGTCTTTATAGCAAAACTTATCATATAATATTTACAATTTGTCTTTTCTAATATCCTTTCAGTTATATTCCATTGATTTTTAGAAACAATGTCCAAAACTTTAAAGATTAGGCATAAGTCTGCTTGGGGAAGATTTCCATCTAAGTTTTCCAAATCATAACTAAAAACTTTTCCCTCTATTTTATTTTTTTTAAAGAAAGACCTTACAATTTCCAGATCATCTTCTTTTATATCAGAGGCATAGTAAGTTATCTTTTCATTTGCAAGAGCCAAAGGGTTTAATCCACATCCTAGATCTAATATAGAATGTATATCTAGCTCTTCAATTCTCTTTCTTAATTCTGGATAAAATTCCATTCTTTCCTTACTAGAACTATGAGTAATTAGCAAAGAAGCTATATTTCCTTCTTTAAAATATTTTTTCCTTTTCTTATAACTTATCATAAACATTCCGCTCAATCTTCTTAAACCGTTTCTTATTTCTTTTACTACTATCTTTTCTTCTCTCTTGGAAAGATTTTTCAAAGATATTTTTTTCTTTTTTTCAAATTCATCTAATTTATCAATAATTAAACTGTCTGAAATATCTTTAAGCTCTTTTTTTTCTTTTATTTTCTTAAGAAGTTCATTTTTTACATTCATAGATTCCATATTTAATCATAATGAGTAAGTTATATAAATATATAAGACGATTTATTAATATGGAAAAGAAAGGAATGGGACACATAGAGGTTATTCTATCTTTCTTGATATTCATGGGGTTTCTCATATTCGGATTGTATTTTTTTAGTCCTTTTGAAAGCACTCGTCTTGTAGACGCCTCACTCGATTATGCCTTTTTAGAACTTATAAAAAATTCAAGCGTAGAGTTTGAGAAATACTCAGTAAGGCTAGCTGAAGAAACATACAACCATTTTAATGAAAACATTGAAATAACTTTACAAAATATAGATATAGATAGAAATCTTCGTGCAGAAAGTTCTCTTGGAGAAGTTATATCTTCAAGAAGGGAGTTAGACAATTCAAAAATAAAGATACAATTAGATTCAAAGTTATATAATGTAGACTCTTCAAATCAAGGTTTAGTTATTTTAAAATTCTCAGAGGATTTTAAGGCATACGCGAGTCCTGCTGAACTAGATCCTTCTGCATTTACCCAGGGAACATTAAATCTATACGAAGTTGGCGCAATAAACAAAATAAACATAATTTCTGAGCAAAGATTTAGTGAAATTTTATCATTATATAAAAAAACTGATCAAAGTTATAGCGATCTAAAAAAATATTTCAATTTGCCTAGCAGAGTAAATTTCGGATTTAGTCTACTCTTTGATTCAGGTAAAAAGATAGAATCGGACAAAATCCCTCCTAATGGAGTAGAAGTTTTTTCCAGATCAAAAAAAGTGGAGGTACTAGAGAGTTCAGGCACAGTTAGTTTCGCAGAGTTAATAGTCAGAATATGGTGATTCTAAATAAAAAGGGAGTTTGGAGAATAATAGAAGCGGTAATAGCAGTTTTGATACTTGCAGGGGCAATGCTCTTAATTGCAGAAAAGCAGATTGAAAATACTACCACTTCAGTTCATAATAAGCTCAGACCATTTTTAGATGAAGTGGCTAAAAACCCTCAGTTGAGGGAAAGAATACTAGAAGATGATCAATCACAAAATCAAATAGAAATAGATTTAACATCTCTTCTAGAGCAGAAAATACCCAACATAGAATTTTTCTATAACGTATCAATATGCGATATAAATGACCAGATTTGTAAAAATAAATTTAGCTACCCAGACAATAAAGACCTCCATGAAATTTACTCAGAAACAAGACTAATAACTGCTAATATTGAATTCTTTAGACCTAAAGTTGTCCGAGCATATATTTGGAAAGAGTAAGCTTTTCCGACTTCCAAATCTTTATAAAGTTACAGGTGCTTTTATACCTATGAAAAAAGAGGTCAAGATATTTGCATATGTATTCCTATTTTTATCAATATTTCTATCTCAAAATGTATTGTCTGCAAATTCATGTAGTTCTACAGATCAGATAATATTTAGAATAAATTCAGAGCTGAATGCCCACGCAGAAATTTTTAATGGAGATGGCGCGTATACAACCGAAATATGTTATAATCAACTCTTCAGTAATGCTCCTACTCCAGGACAAAGAGAGTGCAATAATAATGAGGTTTTAAGATTAAGTGCAAACACCAATGCTCATGCAGAAGAACCTAACGAAAATAATCCTGGTTATTTCAATGTATGTTATAGAGATCTCAAATGCACATTAAAAAGTTCTTGTAATTCAAATGAAGTGGAGGTTGTCAGATTATCTGGTAAGACTAATGCTCATTTGCAATTAGTAGAAGAATCAGACTACGATCAAGTCTTATGTTGTACATCACAAAGTGCACCTGGGCAGGCTTGCCAACCTGCATGCTCAGAAGGAAAAATTTGTTCGCAAGGTCAATGTTTTGCTACACCATCAAATTCGGCTCAGTGTGGCAATGGAAAGATTGATGCAGGAGAGGGTTGTGATGGAAGTAACTTCGGCGGAAAAACTTGTGCTAGTTTAATTCCTTCCTCAAGTGGAGTGTTAACTTGTAATCAATGTGTAATAAATACTGGCGCATGTATAACTTCTCAGCCAGTAAATCCAGAATGTTCAGATGGACTAGATAATGATAACGATGGAAAAATAGATTATGGTAATGATCCAGGATGTTCAAGCATTTCAGATGATACTGAAGCAGAAGTGGTTTCAGGTGCAAATGCCTACTGGGCAGATAATAACGAAAACGAACTTGCAAACAGAGCAGAAGTAACATTAGGAACAAGAGTAACACTAATTGCAAGAGGAGTTCCAGCACAATCAAGAGTAACTTTTACAATCCTCGATAAAGATGGTCTTCTAGGAAAACAAGAGATAAGGGAATTCAGAAATATAGATTCCACAGGAGCAATCACAAAAGTTAGTTGGGTTCCAACTTTGGCAGATTTTAATAACGGTTTAAATGCTTTAGAAGGAAATGAATTAGAGTTATATTTCCAAGCAAGAGCATCAGGCTACACTGAAGAAAGTAAAGAAATAGTATTAAAAAATATTGTCAATGATCCTACTTTAGAAGGATGCATTGCATACAACGATGAAGCATATATGGAGGATTTAGACACTTCTCTAAGTCAGGAAGAATCATGTAATAGAGATATAGGAAATCAGCTTTCTAAAGATTCAGCTTATAGTTCAGCAAATTCAGATTTGCAAATTAAATTCGGAGTAGGTTGCAACAAAGAGACAATAAATAGTGAAGGTAGAAGGGTAATAACTACTTGTGTTTGTATTTGGCAAGCAAACGAATGTAAATTTAGTTACAGTCATAAAACTCTTCCAATAGGGGGAACAGGTTCAGATCCAAACATATGTGCTCCCAAATGCGAGTACAGTTATGACGAAGAACAATGTAATGGAAACTTCAAAATTTTGACTCTCTCAAGAGACCTTGGAGATTTAAATAATTGCACTCCTGATGAAATAGATAAAACAGAAGAAAATTGCCCAGAGCAGGAAGATGTAAAAGTAGACTGCAGTTCTCCAAATTTAATTCTTCCATTCTATAGTCAACTATCTTTATTTTTGACATTATGTTCAATTATTACTATATATTTATTTCTAAATAATAAAATAATAAAAAATAAATTTAATATCTTAAAATAATATGAATAAAATAATATTATCCTCATTTATATTACTAGTTTGTCTTTTAAGTTTAAGTCTAACTCTTGCAAGTTTTAGTTATCAAAAACATGAAATTCAAAAAAATTATAGATATGGAGAGAACATACGCGGAACTATAAATTTAACACTTGACAAAGAACCAGCCAGTTCTCTTTTTACTAGCGATTTCAAAGATAACATTACACTTATAGAATTAATTAAAAGAAATAAACTTACAGAAGGAAAGGATTTTGAATGTAACAGCAAAGGGTGCATTGATATCTACCTTGCAGAGTCTGCACTAAATGAATTAGAAATAAATAAAGAGAAAACAGTCGGCCTAAAAATAGTCGGCAATGAAATAGAAGAAATTTCTCTACTAAAATTTAATATAGAAAGCACTCTCTCACAGTCATGTGAAAATCCTCTAAAATTGACATTATTTGGAAAAGATGAATTAGTTTTAACAGGCAATAAATACAAAGATGTCTCATGTTCCTCAAACAAATACGGATGTTTCGATTTCAATCTAAATGAATATTCAAGCGCGATAATAGAAGACATTCCTCTTTGTGAAACCATCTCTCTTAGTCAAGCTCCCGCTTATAGAATAGGTGCGAAAATAACAAATAGTACCAAAGGAAACGGGCAGCTTTCAATGACAATGTATAATAATGAGGGAACTATGGTCGCGTGCACTCTTCCAGCTCATTCTTTGCCAGAACAGGAGCTAGACTGCATAGTAAATTACATTCCCACAAAAAATAATTATACAGTATGTGTTGAAAATAAAGACTATGAGGGACTAGACAGCCAAAACTACAAAATAAGGTATGAAAGCTCTTCTAATATATGTGGAAATTTAAATAGAGATTTTGAAGTTTTTGCACGATCCTTGCAATATGATCAAACCTCTGTATTAGTTAACTCCAGTTCAATTGAAGAATTGTATTCTCTATCTTTAGAAGCAGAAGCATTTGAATATTTACAAGATAATTATGCACTTAATCAAGATGAAAGTGTTCTTTGTAATCCTTATTGTATATTGCCAGTAAAATTATTAGGTCCATCACAAACAATAAAAATAAGCGAGGTAGATTTAATATTTAGAGATGGAGGATTGACTGTAGATGAAAACGCTTATAAAAAAATTTATGAGTTGTCAATATCTCCAGCCTTAGTAAGTTCAAAATCAATTAAATTAGATTTAGCTCCTGCTAATTTCATTGTACCTTATGAGAATAAAACATTATTTAATTTATTCTTAAACAAAAAATTTCTCTTTCAGGAAAACATAACCGTTTCAGAAAGTTTTGATTTTTTATTAGCAACTAGATTTGCATTTATTGCCTTGCCTACCTCATTTATTATAGATTCTCAATATAACATTACGCATTCAACATGGGATTTTGGAGATGGAACAACAGAAACTATTAAGGGAGTAAAAGCAATTCATTCCTATTTTGAAAACAAAACTTATACTATTAAAGTGGAGGCCACAAGAAAAGATGGAGTTATTGCAGGCAGAAATTTTGAAGTGCTAGTGGGCAATCCCAAAGAATCAGCCAACAGAACGATATCAGAATATAAACGAAGATTGTCTAATATAACAAAACAAATGGATATTTTTCCTCTCTCAATTAAAGAACCCCTAATAAAAACCTTAGACATATCAGTATTAAATAATTCTCTTTCTCAAATAGAAAAGAAGTTTAAAAATTCCAGTTCAGATAAAGAATATGTAGAAGTAATCGAGGATCTTTTAGATCTAAAAATTCCAAATTTAATTACCATATCTAAGCAAGGAAAGTTTCCTCTCGAGGTAGGATTCTCAAACATAAATACTGTTTATTTAGAAGAAGTCTCTGGAGAAGAAGTAGAGGACAGTCAACAGTTAAAACAAAAAATTATACAATGGATTGATGATAACTACGGTGCAAGTTTTTCTTTTTACACTTTATCATCATATTTTAATAAAGAAAAAGAAGATATTCTAACAAAATACACTCTGAAAATAACTCCTCTAAAAGAAGAAACAGATACTTCATTTTTATTTATAGACTATCCATTTGAAAGCATTAATTTTCAAAAAAATTACAACCAAAAAAAAGTAGGAGAGGGAGCAGGAGCATACATTCCATTAAGCGGTGAAACCACAGAGATAGAATTTTTTATAGACCGAGATGTAAATGTTGAAGAACTAGGAGCATATATATCTCCACAGATTAACAGTTTAGTTCTTGATGAAGTAGATAAGCCCACTTGTCTGCCAGAAGATAAAGACTGTCAATTACCTTATCCATGGAAAAGACTTCTTTTCTGGCTTGGTTCATTGTTTGTTATGATGATTGTCATATATCTAATAGTTCAGGAGTGGTACAAAAAGCACTATGAACATCACTTATTCAAAAATAAGCAAGATCTATACAATTTGATAAATTTCATTTACAACTCTAGAGTCACCGGACTTGATGATTCCACAATAAAAAAGAAATTAAGAGCAAACAAATGGGACAACGAAAAAATTACATACACCTTTAATAAGATAAACGGTAAAAGAACAGGAATGTGGGAGATACCTATATTCAAGAGTTTTGAAAATAGGGTTGTTAAGAAGGAAATTGCCAAAAGACAGGGACAACCAGTTAACACAAACTTTATTAAACGGTCAGGTTTCTAAAAAGGATGATAAAGATACTTAGAAATTTCTCAAAAAGAATTATCTTCAGCATATTCCGAAAAAGAGACAATATAAAAATAGGTTTTTATGGTCCTCCTAATTCAGGAAAAACTACTCTCGCTAATTCAATATGTAAAGATTGGACAGGTGAAGAACTTGGCGCAGCTAGTGAAGTCCCTCACGAAACTAGAGAGGTACAATTTAAAGAAAAAGTAGAAATAAAACATAAGGGCAAAATATTAACTTTTAAAATAGTAGACACTCCAGGTATCGCAACAAAAATTGACTATGAGGATTTTTTAAGATTCGGACTTAAAAAAAATGAAGCTAAAAAAAGAGCAAAAGAAGCAACTCAGGGAATAATCGAATCAATAAAATGGCTGGACGATATGGATGCTGTAGTGATAGTTTTAGACTCTACAGAGAATCCTTATTCACAGGTTAACATAACTATAATTGGGAATTTAGTAGCTAGAAAAATTCCCGTATTGATAGTAGCAAATAAGATAGATTTAAAAAAATCAAATATTAAGAGATTACAGGCAGCATTCCCAGAATATGAAGTTGTGGGAATATCAGCAAGAGACAAATCCAACATGGATGAGTTTTATGAGTCGCTTTTCAAATTAGCAAAGAAAATATAAAAGATGGGAAAAATAGATAAGGAAAAAATAAAAGGGTTGAGAATTCATGTCATGCCTTATTCAGAGGTAAAAGACATGGGCATAGCAGAAAGAGTAAGAAAAGTGTTAAATCTCATTCTAGGAAACAAAATAGTCATACTTCATGGTAGATTACGTCCTGAAGAAGAAGCAAGACTCATTGAAGATACAATGGCAATGGTGGATCATGTAAAGAACTTCAAAGGAATAGAATTAGCAGTAATTGAACCAGACATGCGTGGAGAGAGCATGTTCTTCAAAATGAAACACAATATAGCCAAAAGTTTAGTTGGAGATAGCAGCGCCCTTACAATAATAGGTCCAGCATCAATAATCAAAGAGATAAAGAAAGATCCTAGAAAGATTGAGTTGTTGTTGAGTTAAATTTAATCCACTAATCTATTATTTAAATAATTTTTTGTCTAAACCAATAAAAGAACCCTCTTCGTAATTCATAACACTTCCACAGCATAGTGGAGATGTCCCTACAGTTTCATTGCATTCTCTTTTCCCAACAGTCCAAAGAGAATAAATTGCTAAAAAAGTCTTGTCTATTGGAGGATTGCTTTGAGACACTAATACATTTCCCATCTCTAAACGCATGACTCTATTTATTCCTGTTTTAACTCTAACCCCATAATTATATTCTTCTAACAAATTTTTATTATGAGCATATTTTTCAGGAACGAAGTCAGGATGTCGTGCAATAACTCTCCATAAATCAAGCTTTGATACTTGTTCAGGTTCTAAGCCCCACCCTCTGTAATAAGCATTATCCTCTTGCCGCACCTTCATTTCTATTAAATTATCTCCTCTTAATTCTTCTAAGTTTTCAACAGTCGCCCAATGTTTAGGCGTCAAATTTCCTTCTTTAATTAATTCTAATCCTTTCTTCCCATTTTCACTTATTCCACCTTTATTATCTGAAGTTAAAAGTATGTAAAAAATATCGCGTGTTTCTAAAGGGAAGATAGCTAAGTCAGAAGTATCCCTATACTTCCATAAATGAGGATATCGTTCACCACGATTTAATCTCTCTTCCATTAATTTTGCAGTCCATATCGGAGTTTCTCCAGCTTCTAGAATTCTAGGCATTGTGTCTATATTCCTACCGTAATGCTCATTCATTCCTACTGGCAAATTTGAATCCATATAAATTATAAAAATAAACACTATTTAAACATTGTAGGTAAAGTTTAGCTATTTGCTTGTAGTGAAAATTAAATTCGATAGAGCAAATATATTTATTAACTTATGAGTTTCATTTAATTAATGCCTTACAAATGCGTCAATTGCTCAAATCTTTATGAAGATGCATCCAAAGAAGTTTTAAGCGGATGTTCAAATTGCGGCAGAAAATTCTTTTTTTACATAAAAAAAGAAAAATTAGCTTTGATGAATCTAGAATCTCCAGAATCATCATTAAAAATGGATCTTAGTGATGAAGAAAAGATTCAGATAGAAGAAGATGTAAGAGAAATTGCAGGAATTAAAGATGAAGAAACTCCCGTATTTCTGGATTTTGAAAGCGTAAAAGTCATTAAAGAGGGAAAATATCTACTTGACTTGCCAAAACTCTTTTCAGAAAAACCTCAAGTATATCAATTAGAAGACGGGAAATATATAATTGATCTATCCATGGTCGCTAAAGAAAAGGAAGAGAAAGGTATTTAAAATAAGATGAATTTATACAAATATGAAAATAGAGGTCAATATTAAGAAAAGTCATTTCGTTATTATTCTAAGTACATTTTTAATTTTAGCTCTTTTAGGAGTAACGTATGCTTTTGGAGGAAATACTCCTAGAATAGTAGGCCACAGTATTGGAGAAATAGATTGGAGTGAAATTATCCCATCAAGTATCAAAGTTGGTGGAGATATTAGTCTATGGAACCAGAAAGTATTATCATTTAATGATAACGCAGAGTCTATACATATTGGCGATTTTACAGATGGAGACATAGATAATAGATTGATTTTAAGTGCAGGTGGAAAGGAGACTATAGTCATAGAACCAACCGGCTCAGTAGTAATAGGAAAGGATGCTATTAGTTCTGTAGGTATAAGTGGAGATTTAGATGTAGGTAGAGGAGGTAATTTTATAGGTTCACTTTCAACTCAAGGAACTGTGAGGGCAAAGGGGCTGACACTATATAATACTATAACTGCTCAAAACCAAGAACCTACAAAGACTATCACCTATCAATCTGGAAACAATCCTGGTTGTATTGGTGCAGGAAAAGAAGTATTCCTAAAGAAATGGACAGCGAAAACATGTACAGGAAGCCAATCTACTTGCAATACGATTGCAGGCTGGGATGGTGTTTCACCTCCAACCTGTAAATATGTTTCAAGTTCAATAGAGCAAACCTGCACAGCTACCGCTTGGACAGAAGTCTTGTGCATAGAGAGGGACGATGTTCTACAGGCTAAACTTCCTTAGTTTTTATTAGGGGAGAGAAGAGTTATTACCTATTATACAGGTTTCTAAATTATCTTCTATATCTAAAGATGGTCGAATAGTTAGTCGCTCTACGAAAAAATGAATCCAAGTGCAAAGTATCGGATAAAGCGAGAATATAAAAATACATCTTCATTTTTCTTATAATGGACGCTAAAAAAATTCTTAAAAATCAAATAATTAAAATACAGCCAACTAAAGAAACTCTTTCTTCAATAGAGAAAAAATCAAAAGTTATACTTTCTCTATTGAAAGACAAAATAAAAAGTAAAAAAATAAAAGCTCAGATTTTTATAGGGGGAAGTTTTGCCAAAAAAACTCTACTAAAAGGAACTAATTATGATGTAGACATTTTTATAAGATTCGATAAAAAACTAAATAATATTTCAACTTTATTAGAAAAAATAATAAAATCTATTCCAGAAATAAAGTTTGATAAAATTCATGGAAGTAGGGATTATTTTAGAATTACTGAAAATAATGTGATTTTTGAAATAATCCCAGTCTACAAGTTAAAGAGTCCAGCAGAAGCAAGAAATGTAACAGACCTAAGTTATTTCCATGTAAACTATATCCAAAGTAAATTGAAAAACAATAAACTCTCAAATGAGATATTGTTGGCTAAATCTTTCTGTCAAGCCCACTCTCTATACGGAGCAGAAAGTTACATCCAAGGTTTTTCAGGCTACGGTCTAGAATGTTTAATAATTAACTATAAATCCTTTCTAAAGATGTTAAAATCTCTATCAAATGTAAAAGATAAGATTATTTTAGATCCCGAAAAGAAATATAAAAATAAGAATGAAGTTCTTTTCTCATTAAACGAGGCTCGATTGAAAAGTCCAGTAGTTTTGGTAGATCCTACAGGACAGGAAAGAAATGTACTAGCAGCTCTAAGCAATGAAATATTCTCTAAATTTCAAAAAAAAGCCAGAGAATTCCTTAAAAAACCTTCAGAGAAGTTTTTCGAGAAAGAAGATAAAGACATAGATAAAATGAGAATTTTTGCTATAAACAAAAAGGCAGAATTCATTAATTTAACACTAGAAACAAATAGACAAGAAGGAGATATAGCAGGAACAAAAATGAAAAAATTCTCTAAATTTTTGGAGAATGAAATTGAGAGGTATTTTACAATAATAGATAAAGAATTTGTATATCTCAAAGGAAAAGAATCTCACTTTTATTTAGTCGTTAAACCGAAAGATAAAATAATAATTTCAGGACCCCCAATAGAAATGAAAGTACATGCAGAGGCATTTAGAAAACAACATTCTCATACTCATATAAAAAATAATAAACTTTATTCAGAAATGAAAATTCAGTTTTCAATTAAAAGTTTTCTAGAAAAATGGATTAAAGATAATAATGAAAAAATAAACTCTATGGGAATTACTAAAATTACTTCCCTGCATTAGCATTATTCTTTAAAGCATTCTCAACAATATCAGTCATAGATTCTGTAAAGAAAGGAGATTGTAACCATACGCCCATTTCTTCATCTGAATTCATTGGAGTAATCATAAATAATCCTTCATTTCTATCAGCCATAAAAAATCTAGCATTTGTTTCAATTGTTTTTGCTTTCAAATTATGTTTTTGCATTAATTTCTTTATTTTTTCTCCTTCTCCAGATAAAACTAGTTTAACCTTTATTTCATCTTTCATAGCTTTTTCTATCACAGGAACTAAAGCTCTACTCTTATCTTCAAAATCTGAAACACTTGTACATATGAATATTTCTTTCTTGGCATTTTCCATTATCTCTCTTAATCTTGATAATATATTTGATCTTCCTTTCAATGCACCAGTAATTTCCTGGGATTTTATAGGGTCTATTCCAGAATTATATAATTGCTCAAGTTCAACATATTCTTGGCTTACCTTTAAACTAGCCAAAGATTTAACTCTCTCTTGAGCTTCATTCATAGTATTAGACTTAATCTTCTCTATAACTTCAGTAGGTTTTACAGCAATATATTTTACAGGTTTTCCTATCTTTATTATTGCAAATCCTCTCTTTTCAAGAGATTCTAATACATCATAAGTTCTTGATCTAGGAACGCCAGATAGTTCTGCAATTTCTCCTGCAGAGGCAATTCCTTTTGTAAGAAGAGCGATCCAAACTTTAGTTTCATAAATATTTAGATTAAAGTATTCCTTAATTCTCCTAACTAAATCTTGCTTTATTATCATAAAGGAGTGACATAGAAACACTATTTAAATCTTTCGATTTGTTTCTATTTGATAGTTACAACACTATCAAACTAAGCCACCTAAATCAAATAAGCAA
>ERZ1292623.3611-Hain-H51-01um-R1-3611-length-13123-cov-17_pt1 | contig 13123 bp, 14 predicted proteins | sample MGYA00564398_ERZ1292623 | MGnify/ENA primary metagenome ERZ1292623 (study PRJEB36523, sample SAMEA6512633) | groundwater metagenome | collected 2019-01-07 | study: AquaDiva: Metagenomics assemblies of 32 groundwater samples | reverse complement strand
CGCCGGTCTTCGGCGGAATAAATTTGGAAGACATTTCCGCGCCGCGCTGTTTCGAGATAGAGGCGCGCTTGAAAAAAGAACTGAAGATTCCCGTGATGCACGACGACCAGCACGGCACGGCGACAGTCGTCCTCGCGGCGCTCATAAACGCTTTAAAGGTGCGCGGCCTCACGAAAGAAAAAGCGAAGTTGGTTTTAAACGGCGCGGGCGCGGCCGGAAACGCCATTGCGCAGCTGCTTTTGAAATTCGGCTTCAAAAATATTGTCCTCGTTGATTCCAAGGGCACTATATATGAAGGCCGGCCCGGCTTGGATGAATACAAGAAGAAACTCGCGAAATCGACGAATAAAAAGAAGATGAAGGGTGGATTGGAAGAGAGTCTGAAAGGCGCCGATATTTTCATAGGCGTGAGCAAAGCCGGACTTCTTACCTCCGCGATGATAAAGGGAATGAATTCGAAACCCGTCATCTTCGCTATGGCCAATCCGGTACCGGAGATAATGCCGGACGAGGCAAAGAAAGCCGGTGCTTGGATAATCGCGACCGGGCGCTCGGATTTTCCGAACCAGATAAACAACGTGCTGGCTTTTCCGGGAATTTTCCGGGGAGCGCTGGATCACAAAGTGAGGGATATTATGGACGAGATGCTCGTCAAAGCCGCCAAAAATCTCGCTGCTATAATCAAGCACCCGAATCGCGAAAGAATCCTGCCGGACGCTTTTGATAAAGCAGTTGTGAAAGCGATCGCCCGCGCAATACAATAGGACGGAAGTATTCCGGATATTTTGAATAACGCTTATGCCAAAGCCGACGATGCCGTAAGAAAACAGCTGGACGCGCTTTTTACGAACGACGATTTGCAGAATCCGAGCCTGACTTTCCAGACCAAAGATATCGCGATAGACAACAATTTGAGGCAGCTGCGCCTTTCGGCGACGAGCGATCTCGCCGGCTGGTCGTCGGATTTGGCCGCCATAAGCGGAACGGATTCCGACGATGCTCTTCAAAACTATTTAACGCGCTCAAAGAATTATTTGATAAATATCCGCGCCTTGATTTCGAAGGCGATGGAGTCGGGAGCGAGACTTATCGGCCGACCATTTTCGGCGTGACCAGACTCTTTTCGGAAATTTACAATATTTATCCTGAGAAGGGCCGGATTTTTTCGGATGATGAAGTGAAAAGTTATGCCGACGTCGTTATTATCGGTATCCTGCCTAAAAAAGGCCAGTCGTCGTTTATTAATTTCGATGAAGTGGCTTTCATTCCTTATACCACCGGCCAGCAGTATGTTTTTGGTATCAAACATTTTAATCGCATTGTGGTGGAGGCCGATACGGAATCCGCCGTAGCCCAGACGGTCGAGGATGTGAAAGTCACACTCCGGAATTCGCATAATATAGACAACCCCGACAAGGATGATTTCTTCATCGAAACTCAGGCAGAGGCGGTTCAAATGGTCTCAACCATCACGAATGTGCTGACACTTTTTCTTGCGGCAGTGGCCGCAATCTCTCTTCTGGTTGGCGGCATCGGTATTATGAATATTATGCTCGTATCAGTGACCGAACGAACGCGGGAAATTGGCCTTCGAAAAGCACTGGGAGCAACCGAAAAAGATATTCTCGTTCAATTCCTCCTTGAGTCGGTTATTCTCACCGCCGTGGGCGGCGCAATCGGCATCGCGCTCGGTGCCTCGCTTTCTTTTCTCATATCCATTGTTTTAAGCAATGTTTTGGCGGTAAATTGGGCTTTTACTTTTCCGGTGGGCGCGGCAGCACTTGGTTTGGGAGTAGCCGCATTCGTGGGCCTAGTTTTTGGCATTTATCCCGCCCGGCAGGCCTCTAAAAAAAGCCCGATTGAAGCGTTAAGGTACGAATAAGATATAATATATACCAATATGAAACATGCCGAATTTTTAATCTTCGTAATTATCGGTTTCGTACTCGTTTATATTGGTTTTGCAAAAATATAAAGGCCGTTAATCTAAACATAAAAAATGTTCAATATTCTTCAAAGCCAAGATCAATGGATTCTTATCCTTCTGTTAATTTGGACCCTGCCTTGGAAAGGAGTGGCGCTCTGGAAGGCCGCCAGGCGCTCCGACAGAAATTGGTTTATCGCGTTGCTTATTATCAACACCGTGGGAATTCTCGAGATAGCTTATATATTTTTCTTTTCGAAAAGAATACAGAAGATTCGAGATTAATGTCCGAATATTATAATCCGCATAAGATGAGGAATTTGTTCGTTCCGAATTCCGCCGACCCGTTCGTGATAAGTCGAAGCGGAATAGATTTGTTTCTCCAATGTCCCCGTTGTTTTTACATCGATAAGCGGCTCGGCACCGGTCGTCCGCCCGGATACCCCTTCAGTTTGAATACGGCGGTCGACGCCCTTCTTAAGAAAGAATTCGATGCTCATCGGGCCGCGGGCTCCGCCCATCCGCTGATGAAAAAATATAAGATTAACGCGGTGCCGTATCCCAACGACAAGTTGGAAGAGTGGCGGAATTCCCGGACGCAGGGGATAAAATTCTTCCATAGCCCGACCAATCTGATTGTCCGGGGCGGCGTGGACGATGTTTGGCTGAACAATAAAAACGAATTGCATATCGTGGATTATAAGGCTACCTCAAAATCCAGCGAGGTGAATCTCGATGCGGAATGGCAGATCGGCTATAAGCGCCAGGTGGAAGTTTACCAATGGCTTTTCCGCCGGAACGATTTTCCGGTCTCAAATACCGCTTATTTCGTCTACTGCAACGGCAATGCGGACAAAGAAGCTTTTGACGCGAAGCTCGAATTCGATATCAAAATAATTCCTTACGAAGGGAACGACGATTGGGTTTCGGGAACGCTCGGAGACATAAAAAAATGCCTGGAATTGGACGAGTTGCCCGAGAGCGGGAAAGATTGCGATTATTGCGACTATTTCGGGGCGCGCAGTGAAATAGAAAATGTTTGAGTTCGAGATTCTGAAAAAAGACAGAAGAACCAACGCCCGCGCGGGCGTTTTAAAAACCCCGCACGGCACCATAGAAACCCCGTCTTACGTGGTGGTGGGAACGCACGGAGCGGTGCGGTGTTTGGACTCCGAAGACATTTCGAAGACGAAGACTCAGCTCATCATTTCCAACACCTATCATCTTTGGCGGACGCTGGGGGAAAAGCTCGAAAGTTTTCCCGGTCTCCACGAATTTATGTGGAACGGCCCGATTATGACCGACAGCGGCGGATTTCAGGTTTTCAGTCTGGGTTTCGGGCGCGAGCATGGTATGGGAAAGTTCGGTGGGATAGATTCGAGAAAGGACGATATTTTTCTCGAATCTGAAAAAAACCTTGTTAGGGTAACGGAAGATGGGGCACATTTCAACGATGATTACGGCGAATCGTATCTGGATGCGGAAAAATCGGTCGCGATTCAGGAAAAACTCGGAGCGGATATCATTGTTGCTTTCGATGAGCCGACCTCGCCGCGTCACGATTACGCGTATACGAAAAAATCACTTGAACGGACGCACAAGTGGGCCTTGCGGTCTTTGAAGGCCAGAACGCGGAAGGACCAGGCGATGTACGGCGTGGTGCAGGGCGGCGCTTTCCGCGATTTGCGGGAGGCGAGCGCGAAATTCATCGGCGCCCAGCCGTTCGAGGGCTTTGCAATCGGCGGTTCTTACGGCGAATCGATGGGCGCGCCCCGCGAACAAATGCTCTCCGTTATCCGCTGGAGCGCGGCGCATCTGCCGGAAGAAAAGCCGCGCCATCTTCTGGGTATCGGAAAAATAGAAGATGTTTTCGACGCGGTAGAACTTGGTATGGATACTTTCGATTGCGTGATACCGACGCGCGAGGCGCGCCACGGCTCTTTGTGGACAAAATTCGGCCGGCTTGATATCAAGAAAGGAATTTGGCAGGGGAGCCATATGAAGATTCAGGGAGATTGCCCTTGTCCGGTTTGTTCGGAGGTCAAGCTCACGAGGGGAAAACTGCGCGAGCTCTTCAAAGCGAAAAATCAAAGCGCGGGGCGTCTCGCCACGATGCACAACATCTTCTTCTTCAACAATCTTTTGGAAAAAATAAGGATGTCTATAAAAGAGGGGAGATTTCCGGAGTTCAAAAAGGAATTTTTGGCGAATCTCTAAGAAACACTTCTTCTTATTATGCGTTTTATTCATGAGAACCAATCAATTTTTTTATGTCAATTTCAATCAAAAGATTCATTCCCTTCGTTTTTCTTCTGGGTTTTCTGATATTCGCCGGGTCGTCCCGGGCTGCGACAGCTAATGTGAGTTTTTTGAATTCTTTGCTTTTTCAAGGGGATACCTTGGTCGCCGTCGTTTCGGATAAGAACGCGGTTCCTTTGAGCGCTTCTTTCGACAGTCGCGAATTTTCCATTATCTCTTACAAAAATTCTAAGCGGATCGTTGGCCCGATTAAGGTGAATGAGGCGGCCGGCTATCATTCTTTCTCGGTGAAGTTCGCCGATGGATCGACTTTCGATACCAGGCTCTATATTCGGGCGCGAAAGTTCCCGCTTGTGGATTTGGGCGTACCGGAAAAGCTCGGCATAACATCGGACGAACTTTCAAAAAATTTGGCGGTCGAGCAATCCAAACTCGACTCTATTGTGACGATAAAAACCGATAATATATTTTTTTCCAAGTCATTCGGATTGGCGCTTTATAACAACAGAAAAATCGTGGCGCCCTACGGTGAATTGCGGAAAAGCGGAGAACAGATGATAAGGCATTTAGGCATTGATTTTGGTTCGCCCAAAGGAAGCGCGGTTGCGGCGATAAACGACGGCATTGTGCGGGAGGCCGAGAACAATTCGATTTACGGTAACGCTATAATAGTGGATCACGGCGCGGGCATCTTCTCTTTATATATGCACCTGGACGCCATTAAGGCGAAGGTTGGGCAATCCGTGAAGTCCGGCCAAATTATCGGCACGGTGGGGGAGACGGGTTACGCGACCGGTCCGCATCTTCATCTATCGATAAAGATAAACACCGTCTCGGTTGATCCAATAAAATTTATTAACATATTCGGTTTGACCAGGTAGTGAAAATGCGATGATTCAAGTTTAGTTCGCAAAGCGAACTGATCGCATTTCTACTACCTGGTGAACCCGGTGAAATTCGTCAATATTTTCAAATAAAAGCCAGTACACCCAATTGATATTATTGAAAATTCGGGGGTATAATTGAATGAGTACCACAAAAAATCAATAATCCACCCTTATCAACCAACCCTAATAATAGGAGGAAGTGTCATGGAAAAATCCATGTTGGTAGTATCGAAAGAAGTTTTCTTCCCGACGAAAGAAACGCTCTCGCTGGCAAAAGAAAAAATCAACTTGAAGCGGCCGCCGAACGAAAACTCCGGTCGGAAATGCCGGGCTCTTCGCAATCTTGTTTCGTCAAATTCGGAATTCAATATTCCTGACTTTGACGACGATGAAATCGTTTTTTGCCACGATCCTCACAGGTATGTTTCCGATGACGATATTCCCGATCAGGATAATTTTTTTTCCGAAGTGGAAGAAAAAATCGATAGGGAACTGGCTTCGAAAAAAAACAAAACCGAACTATTAATGGTGATGGATGAAGGATTACCACTTGCCGTTGGAGAAGCGGAAAAAACATTTTCTTTCTTTCAACGTCTCGATTCCTTCGATATACTGGATATATTGGAGGAACAAATGGGAAATATACCGCACATAGCGTCTTTCCATAAGTTTCCCTCTTATAAAAGAAAGAGGAATTTTGGAGGGTGATTAATTTATCAAAACCGGGTTTCAATAACTCGGTTTTTTATTTGATTTGAAAACGAGCTTGCTATATACTTTGGGGAAATGATTTCCAAGAAGCGACTGGTAGCAGTATTGATTCTTCTCGTGGCGGTAGCCGCCTTCGCCGCTGTTTTTTCCTACGAACCTTTGTGGCAGAAAATAAGCTCCTTCCGGCCCTGGAACTTCGGCCTGGATTTGGCCGGCGGCAGTCTTTTGACGTATGAAGTGGATCTCTCGAAAGTCGGTTTTGCCGATCGGGATTCGGTGGTCAGTGGTCTCAGGGATGTCATCGAAAAGCGGGTCAATCTTTTCGGAGTGAGCGAACCGCGCGTTTTCGTCGAAAAATCCGGCGAATCGACCAGACTGGCGGTGGAATTGGCGGGTATAAAGGATATTGATGAAGCGATTAAAGAAATCGGCGCCACGCCTTTTCTGGATTTCCGCGAAGTAATCGCTCCCGCAACGGGTTTGCTTGAGGCGAGTTCCACTGTCCAATTTATCCCAACGGAATTGAATGGCCGTTATGTCGTGAGCGCGCAGATAAGTTTTGATTCCGTGACGCGCCAGCCCCAAGTAGACCTCACTTTTTCGAGCGCAGGAGCGGAAATTTTCGCCGATCTGACCGGAAAGAATGTAGGAAAGCCGCTCGCTATATTTTTGGATAATCAATTGATTGAGATGCCGACGGTCCAGCAGAAAATCACGGGCGGCAAGGCTCAAATCAGCGGAAATTTTACCGTCGATACGGCTCGCCAGCTCGCGGAAAGATTCAACGCGGGAGCTTTGCCCGCGCCGATTACACTCGTGAATCAGCGGACAGTAAGCCCCGATTTCGGAAAGGAAGCCTTCGATAAGGCCGTTTTCGCGGGCATTGTCGGAACGCTCGCGATCCTCCTTTTTATGATTATTTATTACCGCGGTTTGGGAGTATTCGCCGCTTTCGCGCTTTTAATGTACGTGGCTTTGACGCTCGCAATCTTCAAAATCGTTCCCATAACGATGACTCTTTCGGGCATTGCCGGCTTCATTCTGTCTATTGGTATGGCGGTGGACGCGAATATTCTCGTTTTCGAAAGGACGAAGGAAGAACTTAAAAAGGGATTATCCCATTATTCCGCCATTGAGGAAGGTTTTCGCCGGGCTTGGACTTCTATTCGTGACTCCAATATCTCGACTATTATTACGGCGACGGTCTTGTATTATTTCACCTCGAGTTTCGTGCGCGGTTTTGCTCTTACACTTTTAATCGGAGTTTTGATCAGTATGTTCTCGGCTATTACCATCACGCGTACGATGCTCCGCATCTTCATCGGACAGGATAACGTTAAAGGCGAAAAAAATAACCAATAAAATGAACCTGATAGCAAATAAAAATTACTTTTTAGGATTCTCTGGACTTATGGTTGTCGCGGCTTGGGCGCTCATTATAATCTTCGGCCTCCGGCCCGGCATTGACCTTAAAGGCGGCACGGAATGGCAGATGAGTTTTGGAAAGAGCGATGTGACCGAAACGGCGATCAAGGAGGCTTTGCAAAAAACGGCGGGAGAGGGAAGTACAGTGAGCGTGAAGAGTTCCGATGACGGAACTTTCCTTGTTCGCCTGCCGAGCTTGAGCGAAGAGCAGAGGCGGAACTATAAGGAAGAGCTCGCAAAAGAATTCGGCGAGGTGTCCGAAAAAAGCTATTCCTCAATCGGGCCGGCCATCGGTTCGGAACTCAAAAATAAATCCATTTGGGCCGTGGCGCTCGTAATGTTCGGTATATCGCTTTTCATTGCTTGGGCTTTCCGAAAGGTTTCGGAACCGGTCAAATCTTGGAAGTATGGTATCGTAACTCTTTTGACACTCCTGCACGACGTGAGTATCCCGGCCGGCCTTTTGGCCATTTTGGGACACTGGAAAGGAATTGAAATAGACACGAATTTCATCGTGGCACTGCTTGTCGTGATGGGTTTTTCCGTCCATGACACCATCGTGGTCTTCGACCGCATTCGGGAGAACCTGACTTTGAATCGAGGCAAAAGATTCGACTTGGGCGAAATCATTAATTTCAGCGTGAACGAAACCATGGCCCGTTCCATAAACACCACGCTCACACTCGTTATTGTGCTCGTGACCCTGCTTATTTTCGGCCCGGCTTCCATATTCTTCTTCATTCTCACTATTCTCGTGGGAACGGTTTTCGGGACCTATTCCTCCATATTCGTGGCCAGCCCGCTGTTGTATCTTTGGCAGAAAAAATAGTCTGATGGGGGATTGACCAGGTAGTAGAAATTCGGCTTCTGCCAAAGGCAGACTGTGCGAAGCGGCCGAATTTTCACTACCTGGTTGACACCGTAAAACCATTATGCTATCGTTATCATCATTAAAATATGAAACAAAATCTCGACCAATTAATAGATAATCTTCTCGCCGATTTCAGCCCCAAACAGCGCCGGGTGATTGTCGGCCGTTTCGGTTTGAAGACCGGCGAGCGCTCGACACTCCAATTCATCGGCGATGAACTCAAAATCACCCGCGAGCGGGTGCGCCAGATAGAGGAGCAGGCGATTAAAAAACTTTCGAAGAAGGTAAAAGAAGAAGCGGCGGTCATTTTGGATTATGCCAGGAAGCACCTGGCGGGTGTGGGCGGCGTGAAGCGCGACGACAATTTTATGAACGACCTTATTCACGGCCTTGAGATTGGAGCGGATGTGAAGCACGCCGACCAGAAACTGCGCTTCATTCTTCTCGTGGCGGGTGTACCCTCTTATTCGAAGAACGACGACAACGCGCAAGCCTTCTGGTTCTCCGATGAAAAATCCAAAGAAAAATTCCATGATTTCATAAAGACGGTCACAAATTTCCTGAAGTCCGGCAAGAAGGAAGAAATTTTAAACAAAAAGCTTTATTTGAATCATATGAAAGATTTGGTTTCCGCCCATCTTCTTTCCATCCCGAAACATTTTGGCACGAACATCTTCGGCGATTTCGGTTTGAAAGAATGGCCCGAGATCGAGCCTAAGACGATCCGCGACAAAGTTTATCTGGTTTTGAAGAAACACGAACGGCCTCTTCATTTCGGGGATATCGCGAAGAATATCAACAAGTTCGGTTTGGATAAGAAACCGGCGCACGTTCAAACGGTGCACAACGAGCTCATCAAGGACAATCGCTTCGTTCTCGTCGGGCGCGGCGTTTATGCCCTGAAGGAAAAAGGCTACGAGCCTGGTACCGTGAGGGAAGTAATCGCTCGGCTTTTGAAAAAACATGGTTCTTTGGAGTCCGCGACGGTGGTGCGTCTCGTGAACGAACAGCGCCTTCTCAAGGAGAATACCATTCTTCTTAATCTCCAAAATCGCCGGTATTTCAAGCGATTGGATAGCGGCAAATACCAGGTTCGCGAGGCCTAAGCCAGTGTTCGGAAACCCCGCCAGTCTATGGATTGGCGGGGTTTTTGTTATTTCTCTAATAAGGTAAAATAAAAAGAAATCAATGTTAGGTAATTTTTTGAAGGAGCTCGGCTCTTTTCTCGAAGAGGCGTTCAGTAAAGAAGAGACCTGGTGGATACTCTTCATTTCCGGCGCGGCCGGGGCGCTCGTCGTACCCCTTGTTGTTCCCTCCGTTCTCGGCACGGTCGTAATTGATTTTTTGAAACGGACCTGGTGGTTGTGGTTTTTTATCGTAATCTTCCGCCTTTTTCTCGAAACCTGGCTTCATTGGCGCCAGGAGATGTTTAAGGACCGCATCAAATGGGTTTTTCTTGAGCTTAAAATTCCGCGCCTCATTGAAAAGAGCTCTCAAGCAATGGAACAGGTTTTGGCCGCATTCCATTCCCTAAGGAACGCGCCGGATGACATCCGCGAAAAATACTGGGATGGCGAAGTGCCCCGATGGTATTCGCTTGAAATGGTCAGCTTCGGCGGCGAGATCCATCTCTATATTCGGTGTTACGCCAAGTTGAGAAACTTGATAGAGGCGGCTTTCTTCTCTTATTATCCCGGCTTGGATATCGTCGAGGTGCCGGATTATGTCGACCAGTTGCCTGACAAGGTTTATGAGGTTTACGAAAAAGACTTGGATATGTGGGGCACCGAAATGACACTCAAAAAAGATGATATGTATCCGATAAAAACCTACACCGATTTTGAGAACGAAGCCGAGGAAAAAAGTTTTGACCCTATTTCATCTTTTTTGGAAATTCTGGGAAAATTGAAGAAGACGGAAATCGTCGGCATTCAGTTCCTTATCGCTCCGGCCGGCTCGGAGAATTGGGACGATAAATGGGAGGACGATTTAAAAAAATTAAGAGAGCCGCAAACGAGGAAGGTGAAGGGTCGCGCATTGCCTACGGGCGGAAACGAAGAGTATGAAATGGCTATGATGCGTTCGCCCGGCCAAGCCGATGTTTTGAAGGCCGTGGAAGAAAATCTTTCGAAGTCCGCCTTCAACACCTTGATACGTTTTGTATACTTCTCGAATAAAAAAACCTTTTCCGATAATTTTCCCCGCAAAGGTATCGTGGGCGCTTTCAATCAATATTCCAACTTGGATATGAATTCTTTCGGCCAAAATAATGGAGTGGCCACCAGAACAATGATTTGGAAAAAACCCTACGTTTTCCCCGGTACCCGGCTTGAATTCCGGAAGGCCCGAATGCTTTTGAATTATCGGAAAAGAGAGGTGCCGGTTGAAACGCTCATCGGCAGAATGCTCACCTCCTATCTTTTTAATTGGAACACCACTTCAAAGCGCTTCATAATGAATACGAAGTGCCTCGCCACGCTTTTCCATATTCCGACGTCATTGGTCCTCACTGAACCCCACTTGAAGCATCTTGAGAGCAAGCGGGCTGGTCCGCCTTCGGGATTGCCGATCTTCGGGGAAGAAGAGGAATTAGAAAGATACAAATAAATGGCTGATTTTTTCGGAAAATTGGAGGGATTTTATTACACCGCTCGCACCATATTCATTATTTTGGACGTCGTTTTTCTGGTTGGTTTTTTTATTGTACTTCGTAAGGCGCTCAAATACCGCCCCGATCTCATCAGTTCATTGAGAAAGAAAAAAGAAGAAGGAACGGAAGCCGCCCAAAGCGAATTCGATACGGAAAGATACGCGAAGGTTTGGGAAAAGATATTGGAAAAGGCCCATTCCGCTCCGCCTCATTCTTTTACGCTCGCGATAATGGCGGCTGACAATCTGGTGGGCGAAGCGCTCGACGATCTGGGTTTGGAAGGGGAGCATATCGCCGACAAGCTCCAGAAGCTCAACCCGAAGGAACTGAAAACCTTGGAAAATCTTTGGCGGGCCCATCGCATCCGAAACGATTTGGTGCACACGGCCGGCTTTGAAATAAAAGAAAGCGAAGCAAAAGAAATACTGAATATATTCGAATCGTTCCTCAAGGAATTGGGAGTCTTGAAGTGATAATAATGAATTAACCACTATGCCAAAAGCCGGAAAGCTTCAAATAATCAAGTATGCCCCGCCGCCGCCGGAACTCCCGGTCTACGGCAGGGCCGACGCGAGTGAAATTTCCTATATCGGGCGTACGAACTACATCGCGGCCCTCGAGGAAAAGCGCTTCGTTTTCGGCATTAAGCGGGTGGATCGCCGGCGCCATATCTACATAGTCGGCAAGAGCGGCGTGGGTAAGTCCAAACTTTTGGAGCTTCTAATCCGTCAGGATATCGCCTACGGTTATGGATTGTGCCTGATGGACCCGCACGGCGACGTGATTGACGCAATTCTTGATGCCATTCCGGAAAACCGCGTCGACGACGTCTGCATCATCGACCCATCGGACGCGGAATACCCGGTTTCATTCAATCCACTCGCCAATATCGATCCATCTTTCAAACATCAGCTCACCCAAGGCCTTATTGAGGTGATGGAAAAACAATTCGGCGCGAATTGGACGCCACGGCTGGAGCACGTTTTCCGCTTCACCTGTCTTGCGCTGCTGGACTATCCCTACGCCACCATGCGTGGAATGATCTCGCTTTTGAACGACCGCAATTACCGCCAGAAAGTGGTGGAGTACATCGAAGACGATATGGTCAAGCGCTTTTGGGCGATTGAGTTCGCCGACTGGTCGGAGAAGTTCGATACCGATGCCATTATTCCTTTGGTGAACAAGCTCGGCCAGTTTCTTTCTAATCCGCTCCTCCGGAACATCTTCGGCCAGAAGGAGAATAAAATAAACTTGGAAGAACTGATGAATCAGAAGAAAATAATTCTCATCAATCTCTCAAAAGGAAAGCTGGGCGAGGAGAATTCCAGTTTCTTCGGCTCGATGTTCGTTACAAAAATAAAACAGGCCGGCATGGCTCGGGCGTCCCTGGCCGAATCCAAGCGGCACGATTTATATCTTTATATAGATGAGTTCCATAACCTCGTGACGGAAACTTTCGAGAATCTACTTTCCGAAGCACGGAAGTACGGTCTTTGTCTTACGGTGGCGCATCAATATATGCAACAATTGATTCCGCAGATTCAGGCGGCGGTTTTGGGTAATACGGGGAGTATTATCGTTTTTCGAGTGGGCGGCGAAGATGCCGCGCGATTGGAATCCGAAATGACCCCGATATTCAAATCCAAGGATATGATCAATCTCGGGATGCAAGAATTTTACATAAAAATGACGATTGATGGCGAGACCTATGACCCCTTCTCCGCCGAAACGCTCAAGATTCTTCCGCCGCCCCACGGCCCATTCAAAGAAAAAATTATTAAAGCTTCGCGGGCGAAATACACCATTCTGGCCGACGCGGCCAAGAAACTTCTCGCCGAGGAGGAGGCAGGCATCTTCCGGAGTGCCCAGGAAAAGGCGGCCATTACGGGAAATTCCGGAGGCGGAGCGGCCGCCAAGAAGGACGACACGCCGGAGCCTTTGATATAGAAAAAAGGAGTATAATTAAATATATGGTTTTTATTTACTCCACTTGCCGGGACATTGAAGAGGCGCGCAAACTATCCAAGCTGATTGTGGAGAGAAAAATCGCCGCCTGCGTCAATATGTGGCCGATTGAATCCTGCTATATCTGGGAGGGCGCGATGAAGTGCGAAAACGAGTACGCTCTTATCATCAAGACGAATGAATCCAAGATTCAGGATATAGAGGATATGATTCACGAGAACCACTCGTATTCCACCCCGATTGTGGCCGCGATAGACGTAAAGCGGATAAACCGGGTCTATAAGGAATGGATGTCGGGAATAATCGGTTGACGAACACGCATCAGCTATGGTATAATTCCAGAAAATGACGAGCCTTCGATGGTGGGTCATCGTAATCGCGATAGCAGCCATTTTTATGATTTATCGAATCATAAAAGGGATGTGGATTGC
>ERZ1292623.3610-Hain-H51-01um-R1-3610-length-13127-cov-12_pt1 | contig 13127 bp, 14 predicted proteins | sample MGYA00564398_ERZ1292623 | MGnify/ENA primary metagenome ERZ1292623 (study PRJEB36523, sample SAMEA6512633) | groundwater metagenome | collected 2019-01-07 | study: AquaDiva: Metagenomics assemblies of 32 groundwater samples | reverse complement strand
CATCCGATCAGATCGTCATGCACGCGGCCAACCCGACAACCGAGGCCGCTGCCCGGCGGGCCATCGGCGCACCCGCCGTGCGTCCTCGCGGCCAGCGCGTGCTGGAGTTCAACGCCCCGACCGGCGCCGCCCAGGCCGAGCGGACGGCCGCCCTCGCGCAGCAGGCGCGGGGCGCCGTGGAAGCCGCGCAGGCAGAGCTCGCCGCCTACGACGCGAACCCGCCGCTCGCCCCGCAGGCGGAGCAGGCGACCGTGCTCGGAGGCGCCGACAGCGGGCGCTGGCAGGGGCTCATGGCCGCCGCAGACGACATCCTGCCGCCCTCCGAACCGCACACGGTCGGGGCGCTCCTCGACGCGATCGAGTCCATCGACCGCGGCTACGTTGGGGCGCTCACGCCGCCCGAGGCCCAGGCGCTTCGCTCGACGCTCATCCGCCTCGCCGACGGGGCGCTCAACGAGGCCACCGGGCGAGCGACGGCTGCCCAGCAGCGAACGATCACGCGCCGGATCCGCCAGCCCGACGACTGGAGCCCCGAGGAACTGGCCGACGCGACCACCCAGCTCCTCGACGACATCGCCCCGTGGGTCGTGACGGATCCCGCCCTCGCGCCGCTCGACGGCTTCACCGGGACGCAGTACATCATCACCCCGCCCCCGACCGGCGGCGCGGAGACCGCGATCACGCCGCGGATCACCCGCCTCGACTACCTCGAGAGCGACCTCCTGCCCGGGCTCCGCGAGGAACTCGCCTCGGGCCGGATGATGGAGTACGGCGAGCGGGTCCGGCGGTCCCGGCTCATTTCCGCCATCGACCACGTCATCGGGCCGCGCAGCTCGCGGGTCATCCGCGAGCACGGGATCGCGAACTTCACGCAGGCCCTCGAGGCGTATCTCCCGGATGGCGCCGTGGCTGAAACGCAGAACCTCGACCGCGCCGTCGGCAAGGTCGTGGAGGCATGGCTCGATGCGATGAGCCGGCGCAAGATCGGGTCCTACACGATCGCCCGGCGGATCGACCTCATCGGGCGCGACGAACTCGACGCGATCGCTCGCCCGATCTTCGAGGCCGAGGCGCCTGGAACACTGGCGAACCTTGACGCCAACGGGGTCACGCTCGATGCGCTCTGGCGGCGCGCCGACAACCGGGTCCGCCAGTTCATCGCGAACTCGAACCTGCCCTTGAGCTCGATGGTGGAGCGGTACTACGGCCGGGTCGCCGACAGCAAGCTCGGACGCGGCGGACGCTGGGCGACCGTCGCCTACCACGCGACCCGGTTCACCCTCGAGGTCCGCTGGCTCGGTCTCGAAGGCACGGAGCCGCTCCTCCTGCCGCTCGCCTCGGGCGGGCCCGTCGCGTACCTCGAGGGCCGCTCGCCCACCCGCGCCGCGAAGGCCCGCCAGCCGCTCGGCTTCGGTGGACTGGCGCAGAAGTCCTACATGAAGGACTACGCCCACTGGACACAGTTGACCGACATGGAGCAGTCGACGCCGCTCCGCTGGCGGGTCCTCATCCGCGAACTTGCCCGGCGGCAGGAGCGCCCGTTCATGGACACCGTCCTCGACGTGGCGGCCAAGGACCCGCAGTTGCGCCGGATGATGGTCGACTTCGGCGAGAACGGCGTCCCCATCCGGCCGCGCCAACTGCTCGACCGGCTCGATCGCGACTTCACGATGCTCGAGGAGGGCGGGCGCACCTTCCCGACCGAGGCCGCCGCGTCCGGGTTCTTTCGGCCCTGGCTCGATGCTGGGGTCATCGACGAGCCGACATTCCGGGAATACGTCAAGGCTCGCAAGTACAGCGCCCATCCGGCGATCGAGGCCGAGATCCGGGCGTCGGTCGGCAACCCGGTCGCGACGGCGCTGTACGGTCGCTTGGCGCACATCAACCACGGGCTGATGAACGACCTCACGGCCATGTTCTTCGGCCAGGAAAACCGCTCCAACCTCCAGCGCGTGCTCAACCACCCGTTCCTGTTCTGGCCGGTGAGCTACCAGATCAAGGCGACGAAGTGGCTCCTCCGGTTCATGGGTGAGGAGGCGCTCGGCGTCGACACGGGCGCGCTCGGCGCGGTCGCGTTGAAACGGGTCTACGAGGAGCACAAGGACCGGATGCGGGACGATCCGATCTATCGCAAGAAGCTGCTCGACAACCAGACGCTCTACTTCCTCGCCTCGATGGTCCTCCCGATCTCCCCTTGGGACATCGGGGTCTCGCTCTCCCCGTGGGCCCGCCTCGTCGGCTCCGTCACCGGGCTCGGCCCGCAGTACGACCGCCCGTTCGGCGTTGCCGGCTGGGGCAGCTTCACGACCTACACGTTCATCTCGCGCGCCATCCGCGAACTCACATCGCAGCAGCTCCTCCCGCCTGAGTTCGAGGATCTGTTCCCGCGGACCCTTTCTGTCCGCCGCAAGAGGGACGCGGCCCCGACGAGCCAGATGGGCGCCGAGCTCGAGCGCACGGCGCCCGGGCCATACCAGCCGCCCGAGCAGTACGAAGTGCCGCGCCTGCCTTGACAGAACGGCCCTCGCGTTTGTAGCGTGGGCGGCGCATGGAAGGCAACGCACCCCCGGCACCCGGCGCAGAGCTCGAGCCCGGCGCGGACGGCACTCCAGCGGCGGCCCCACCGGCCACCGCGGAACCAGTCGCCCCGCCAGACCCGGAGCCCAGCGCGGACCAGTCGGCGGCGGAGCCCGACTCTCGCATCGCACAGGCCGAGTACACGCGGAGCCAGCAGACCATCGCTGCGATCCGCCAGGAACTCGGGCTGGATCGGAAGGCCACTCGGGAACAAGTCCTCGAGGCGCTCCGTGCGCGGACAGCCGCGCCGTCGCCCGATGACGACAGTGAGCCGGCGCCACCCCCCGACCCGCGCTACGCGGAGCTCGAGGAGCGGGCCCGGACCGCCGAGTTCAGGGTGCAGGAGGCGATCTACTCCCCGATCCTCGGGGCAGGGATCACGACGCGAGTCATCGACCTCGCGAACACTCTCCGCACCACGGACGATCCCGAGGAGCTGATGGGCGCGGTCGCCGCGTTCATCGAGGACAGCCGCCCGAAAGCCGCTGCGCCTTCCGACCAACCCGTGCCCGGCGCCGCCGCCCCTGCCGCCCCGCCCGACATCGGCTTGCCCGAGGGAGATCAGGGCCCTTCCGCTCGACCAAGTCCCACCGCTGGGCGACGGGAGAGCGGCGTCGTGACGGCGGTCCGCGGGTTGTTCCGCGACGCAGCCGAGGCGGCGACCACTCGCCGGTAGCACCAGCGGGCCAGCACACGGGAGGCCCGCACCATGGCTGTCATCACCGGACAGCGTTTCACCTACAGCGACCAGGTCAACGAGAAGATCGACATGTCGAGTGCGCTTGACAAGCTCAAGCCGACCGACACGCCGCTCCTCCTCCGGATCGGTCGCGACTCCACCCGCGACGACGTGACCGCGGTCAAGCACGAGTGGCAAGAGGACGACGTCCGCGGCACGACCTCGCTCGTCACGAACAACCCGCTCGCCGCGGCCGCCGTCACGCTCGGCGTCACGACCGGCGACGGCGTGAAGTTCCGGGACCGCGACATCCTCAAGCTCGAGGACGAACTCGTGCTCGTGACCGCCGTCGCGACCGACAACCTCACGATCACCCGCGCCTACGGTGGCTCGACCGACGTCGCCCACGCGCAGAACGTCGTCGTGACCCTCATCGCCCCGGCGCTCATCCAGGGCTCGGACCTGCTCGGCGCTCGGTCGACGACCAAGACGGGCAAGTTCAACTACACGCAGATCTTCGAGGAGGAGGTCCGCGTCACCGCGACGATGCAGGCGACCGCCAAGTACACCCGCCAGAACGACCCCGAGTACCAGATCGGGAGCCAGCTCGAGATCCTCGGCGTGAACATGGAGCGGACACTCCTGTTCGGTCGCAAGGTCGCCCCTTCGGCCGGCGTCGCCGGCTCGATGGACGGCATCCAGAACGTCATCAGCACCAACGTCTACAACAAGGCCAGCGCCGCGCTCACGCAGTCGTTCCTCGAGGACGCGATGCAGGCGGTGTGGGACGCCGGTGGCAATCCGAACCTCATGGTCGTCAACGCGACCCAGCAGCGCCGGATCAACACCTTCCTCGACGGCTACCGCGAGGCCGACTACGAGGACGTGGTCCTCGGCAGCCAGGTCCGCCGCTACAAGACGAACTTCGGGACCGTCGACATCCTCCTCGATCGGCACATGCCGCTCGCCGAGGTCTGGATCCTGTCGGCCGACAACATCGGCTTCGGGCCGCTCCAGGGCCGCGCCCTCGCGACCGAGAAGATGGCCCCGGTGAGCCGCGAGTACGACGTCTGGCAGATGTCCGGCGAGTACACGGCCGAGGTTCGCCTCGAGAAGTCCCACGCCCGGATCTACGGGCTCGCCACGACCGGCCTGTTCTAAGACCGGCGCATGACCCCGCTCCCCGGGCGCCTGTAGGCCAGGTGCCCGGGGACCTCGCCTCCTGAAAGGAGCCCCGCTCATGCCTCGCGAAACCGCCGGTGCCGGGTTCATCCGGACGCAGTGCAATATCCGCTTCCCGATCGGTGCCGGTGCCGGCCTGATCGAGTACCAGACCGACGCGATCCTCGGCCACGGCTTCACCGTGGAGAAGGTCGAGGGCTTCGTCGTCGTGGCCGGCACGGGCGCCGGGGCGACCCGCCTGTTCCGCGTCTTGAAGGGCGCTGCGACGGTCGTCGCCAGCGCGACGGTCGCCCTCGCCGACACCGCCACGGTCGGGGCCAAGGTCCCGGCCTTCACCATCGTCACTGCCGATGCCGACTTCCTCGACGCCAGCACCCTGACCGTGGACTCGCCGGCCGCCGGAGCGGTCGCGTACACCGCGGGCGAGCTGGCGCTCGTCATCACCCTCCGCCAGCGGACGCAGCAGCGCTAGGCGCACCACCATCTCCGGGGATTGTCCCGGTCAACCATGACGGGGCCCGGCGCCTTGACCGGGACCGCCGGGCCCCGTCACCTACCACACGAGAGGAGCGACCACCCGTGGCGAAGATCCGACTCCGGCACAAGCAGTACGAGGGCCTCAGCTACGGCCCCAACAACGAGATCCAGTTCGGACTGCGAGGCGGCGCCGGGCCGTTCGAGGCGCTCGTCGACGAGGACGACCCGCTCGTCACGGCCCTGCTCGCCGAGGATTCGAACGTCGAGATCGTCCAGCCCAAGGGTCAGGCCGACAAGATCTACGTCTGCCCGATCGACAGCGGCCAGTTCCTCACGCTGGCTGGGTTCAAGGTCCACCAGGCCGCGGCCCACAAGAAGGACAAGGCCCCGCGGCCACTGTTCGGTGCCGCGAAGGCAGCCGCCGAGAAGGCCGCGAAGGCAGCCGCCGACGAGGCAGTCCCAACGGCCTAGCTAGGAGGCGACGGTGGCGTACAAGATCCTCGACGACCTCCGCTCGGTCGTGCCCGGGCTCAACAGTGAGCTCGGGCTGACGGTGGACACGGACAACTCATTCGGGACCACGGCCGAGCGCAACGCGTTCCTCCAGCGCGCGTTCGCGAAGCTGTGGCCCCGGATGGGTCGTCTGACCCGTGAAACTGTCACCACCGTCGCCAATCAGCAGGAGTACACGCTCACGACGGTCCACGACGTCGAGCGGATCGAGGTTCTTGACCCCGCCACCGGTACCCTCCGCGGCGACCGGGTGCGCTCCTGGCAGGTGTACGTCGACGAGGCCGCCGATCCCCCGACGATCCGCTTCCTCATCCCGGCCGGCATGACCGGCGGCCTGACCCTCTATCTCATCGGGTACGCGCCGTACACGATCCCCGCAACCGGGGCGACGGCGTGCAACCTGCCGCCCCGCCTCGAGCACGTCCTCGCCGCCGGAGCCCGCGTCGAGGCGTACCGGGCGAAGGCCAACAGCTTCGCCGCCACCGAGCGGTTCGCCAATGAGAACCGGGCCAACGCCCTCTCGGCGGCCGACGTCATGGAGCTGCTCCGGCAGGCCCAGCGGGAGTTCGATCGCGGCCTTGCCGAGAACGGCCGCAACCTGACCGGCGCCCACCGGGCTCGCCTCCAGACGGGCTGACCATGTCCGACCTGTATTCCTTCCCCCAGGGCTACCGCGGCGTCGTCCTCAACGAACATCGCACCGCCGCCGGGGCCCTCGACGCGACGAAGGAAAAGGACACGATCCGGGTCGATCGGTTCGACTTTTCGAGGCTCCAGCAGCGCGATCAGCGCGAGCCGCTCAACATCCTGACCGGCGGCGACCTCGGCGACGCCAGCGCGACCTTCCGCTACCTGTCGATTGCCGGGATGGTCAAGGCGCAGACGGGCATGAAGCTGTCGGACAAGATCGCCGAGCTCCTCCAGGCGTTCAACATCGAGGAGTCGCTCGGCGCCAACCCCTCGACGGATGGGCTCTCGGCGTACACCTTCACCGACACGACGCTCGTCAACACCGGGCGCGGCACGGCGTACACCGACCCGACCCTCCAGACGGCCGGCTACTACCTCGTCGAGAAGTTCCTCGCCCGGCCGGCGGGCTTCCCGATCATCACCGGACGGCGTTCGGGCGGCGACAGCGCCGGGTTCGCAGTCGAGCTCGTGTGCGGCGATCCCCGCCGCTACATCAACACCCCGGAGTCCGTCGTGCTCAACAGCGGCAACGGCTATTCAGCCTCCTGCCCGAACTGGAACGCGACGATCGGCTGGGCCGCCCCGTTCGTGGCCACGATCGTCATGGCCGGCAATGGCTCGGCGAGCTTCACGTTCGACATCGCGGGCGATGGCGTCGGCGCCCTTGTCCTCAACCTGGCCGCGGTGGGCGCCAACACGATCACGTTCGACAGCGCGACCGGGCTCATCAAGATCGGCGCCACGCACCGGGCAGACCTCCGCGCCAGCACCGCCGGGACACTCTTTGCGCGGATCCCGCGTGGGGGCGCCACAGCTACAGTCACGAACACGACCAACGTGACGTCGGTCACGCTCGCCTACAGTCAGAGCCGTGGCTAGCACATACGAGCCGCTCACATCCTGGCGCTACCTCGAGGGCGCCCACGACCATTCGGCCGGCTTCGAGGCCGTCGGGTTCGATGACTCGAGCTGGGCCGTCGGGGATCAGCCCTTCGGCAAGAACGATCTTGGCGGAACCCAGCCGATCCTGACGCCGTGGGTCGGCGCGAACAATGACCTGTGCCTGCGCACCCACTTGAACCTGCCGGAGCAGGTCACGGCCGTCACGCTCGTCTTTCACGTCGATTACAGCGGCAGCGTCTATGTCAACGGGGCGCTCGTTGGCACGGCCAACTACACCACCTCCGGGACTGACGGCCTTACTCCCGGCGTCGTCATCGTCCTGGGTTCGTGGGTGGTCGGTGACAACGTCATCGCGGTTCGAGCGGTTGCCGACAATTTGCAGCACCGCATGGAACTGCGGGCGTCAGTCACGGCGCTGGCTCACGGCGGCCTGCAAGGCCCCTCCCTGCTCGTTGAATACTTCGAGAACAACGGGACCACGTTCGGCCCGGCGGCGCTGGCTGGGGTCATCCATGACGCCGTGAAGACCGGCTGGAGCTGGTACAGCCGCTACCCGGCCAACGCCTTCTTCACGCTCCGGGCGGAGTCCGCCCACAACGCCCGCCTGTCGCCGCTCCTGACCCACATCCGGATCACCTACTACAACCCCCGGACGGGCTACAGCAAGGTCGTGTTCACGGGGCGCCTGGGCGAGCCCGACCACTCCGGCGAGGATGTCGTCTGGACGGCCTGGAACTACCTCGCCGAGCTGTCCCTGTCCCGAACCGGCTATCGGGTCCTGTACCCCACGAAGCTGCTCGGGAGTGAGATCGCGGCGGTCGAGTGGAACCTCGCCCGGACGGCCTCATTCAGCCTGCTCAACCATGTTGCGACAGGCACGATCGAGAACCCGCTCGGGACCGACGATGTGACCCCGATCACGACGGACGCCAGCTTTGGGGTCATCGACGTCCCGCGTCTCCTGCTCCTGTTCGACCTGACCGAGATGGGCCGGGCGAACACGATCCACAATGTGACCATGGGCATCAGCCGCACGGCGCCGTTCACGTTCAGCTTCACGAAGAACGCGGGGACCGCGCAGACCGCCCGGCGGCTTGTCTACCCGGGCAACGTCGGGAGCTTCCGCTACGTGCCGGGGTTCGCCTCGCTCCGGAACGACCTCGCCACGATCGGGACCGGGGCCGACGGCGGATCCGTCGAGATCATCAAGACCGATGAGACGAACGCCGGGATCTACGGCCGCCGGCAGGACGTGTTCACGATCAAGACCCTCGCCGGGCAGGTCGGGGGCGCGACCGAGAGCGATGCTCAGCACGCGATCACCGCCCGGGCCGTGAAGGAGGCGACGTCGCTCGGGAAGTCGCTCGTGCTCGACGTGCGCCCGGAGCTCGTGGAGCCGTTCGACGGCTGGGACATCGAGGACACGATGCGGGTCGAAGTGAACCGCGGCCGCGTCGCGATCGACGAGGTCTACCGGATCGTCGGCGCCCGCGGCCTGCTCGATGAGCGTGGCTACCACCCACAGTTGTTCGTCTCGCTGCCGACGGCGCCATGAGCAGCGTCGACGAGATCGCGCGCCAGCTCGGCGAGGTCCAGCGGGAGCTCGACGCGCTTCGGACGGAGTCGGCCGCCAACGTCGGCCTCCTCGCCACGGCGATCCGCCAGACCCGTTCCGCGCTCGCCGCGGTCGATCAGGCAAGCGCGGTCCGCCGGATCGCGGGCCCGGTCTCGCTCATCAACTGGAACCCGCGAGCCGGTGAGTTCGGCAAGACGGATCTGTCCAGTTCGCTCATCGACCGGCTGCGCTCGGCGCCGGCCGGTGGCGGGACGGCGGCGAGCCAGCAGACGACCCTCCTCTTGCGGGACGCCTTGGCGGCCTTCGACGCGGTCCTCCTCACGGCCATCCAGCCGGCCCAGCTCGAGTTCGGCCCGGGCAGCGCGACCTACGACCTTCGCCTCCAGCGCGTAGGCGCGAAGGCGCTCCAGTTCGACGACGCGGCCGGCGGACCGGCGAAGCTCTGGCTGGCCGGGGACCAGGTCCAGATCCTCGGCGCGTCGTTCGCCGTGGCCTACAACGGCGACGGGACGGTCGCCAGCGTGACCCGGAGCGGCGCACAAGGGGCCGCCACGACCACGATCACCTACGCGGGCAGCGAAGTGGCTTCGGTGGTCACGGTGCGGGGTGGCAAGACCGTGACCGTGACGCCGGCCTACACCGCCGGGAAGGTCGTCTCGCTCGTGAGGGCGGTCGCATGATCTTCCCTTTCACCCCGGTACGGTCTAGGATGCGTGGGACATGACCCGATCCGCCAGCGATCTCAACGCCGAGTTCGACAGCCGCGTCCTCCGCGTGTCGTCGGGGTCATTCGGGATCACCCGGCCCGGGTTCACCCAGGACGGACGGCTCCAGAAGGTCTACTGCCTTCACTGCGGGAAGCCGGGCGGCGCGGTGACAGCGGAGATCCCGGCCTTCCTGCGGGGCGATCCCGGGGTCATCTACGTCTGCCTGGAGTGCGACGGGAAGTTCGGCGCCCTGCCCGCCCATGCGATCAGCTTCGCCGGCCGGAGGGAGTCGTGAAGCGGGTGCTGCGCTGGTTCCGCCAACTCGTGCGGCGCGAGGCGCCCTATGTGCCGGTCCGCCGGACGGGCCAGATGTACGACCCGGGCTTCGTCCGGGCATCGTTCCGGACAGGCGAGCGGGTCGATCCGCTGGCCGCCAGCGTGGAGGAGTAGCCCATGCCCCTGTTCGTCCAGCTTCCCGACAGGAAGGGTGAGCCGGTCCACCACGTCGTCGTGAGTTACGCCGGGTTGCCCGACGAGGACAACACCCTCGCGGCGTCGCGCGACTTCAAGCGTCGGTACGAGCTGGGATGTGGTCGGTCCGAGATCGGGCCGGCCTCAGCTATGGCCGAGGCGGACGGTCCCCCGTGGACGCACCGCCACGTCGCCAAGGGCTGTTTCACCACCGCATCCGATCCACAGGACTAAGGAGTACCCGATGCCGTTCTACTACAGCGTGGCGAACACCCACACGACCGCCGCCGGCGCAGCGACCCAAACGCTCGCCGCCGACACCCGCTCCGTGGCCGCCCGGGGCCACGCCATCAGCCGCATCATCGCCGGGGCGAAGGGCGCCGCGCAGGACAACCAGACGCTCTGGCAGGCGTGGCGCCCGACCGTCATCAACACCGTCGGCTCCGCCGTCGTCGCCGAGAAGCACGACCTGCTCAGCCCGGCCGCGGGCACCACCTTCCAGACCGTCCCGACCGTCGGGACCAAGGGTGCCTTCCCGGTGGTCCAGCTCCCGTTCAACAGCCGGGCGATGGTCCAGTGGGTCGCCCTCAACCCGGACGAGGCGCTCACGATGTCGGCCGGCGCGACCGTCGCCGGCAACATGGCGTTCTACGACGAACAGGCCGCCGGCGTCGCCGTGGCCATCGTGTACCAGATCACCTGGTACGAGTAACCGACAGAAGGGCGGGCGAGGCTGGATAGGGGCCCCGCCCGCCCTTCCTTTCTAGGAGGAGACACACCCATGCGCCGCATCCTCGCGGGCCTCGCGCTCGCTCTGCTCATCGTCTCACCCGTCTACGGCAAGGCCGGGGCGTCCATCACCGCCGGTGTCGGTCCCTACGCCTTCGGCCAGTCCGTGCCGACGTTCGACCTCGTTGCGAACTGGACCGCCAAGAACGGCCCGCAGCCCGACATGGGCTACTGGGCGCGGGCCGACTGCTACCAGTCCGGCACGATCGTCTATGCGCAGTACCAGTCACTCACGAGCACGGTGCAGCAGGGTGGGTGGACCTTCGGCCCTACACCGTCATGGTCCGGCGGGGGGGCGACCTGCACACTCCGGCTCATCGCCATCAATGACGCGGCGGAAACTTTCGTCGCCACAGATACCTTCACTGTTGGTCCCTGACCTCTACTGCTCCGAGGAGTGCAAGGTGCTCCACAGGCGGGCTGACTGATGGCCTGGGGTGACGGCGGCACGCTCGGTAGCGGCCAGAGCAAGACCGCCGCGACCACCATCGCGCTGACGACCTCGGCCGTTGCCGAGGCGGGCAGCGTCGTTATGGTCGTCGTTGCCATCGACAACACGGCTACAGCCGACGCCGAGACGAGCGAAGTCAGCTCGATCTCCGACTCGGCTGGCGGGAATACGTGGGTCAAGGTGAAGGAGTGGTGTAACGCCCAGGGCGGCGCCAACGCCGGCGCTACTGCCTCGCTGTGGTACTCGAAGCTCACAAACCAGATCGCCTCGGGCGGGACGATCACCGCTAACCTCGCGAACTCGATCACCGCCAAGGCGATCACGGCGTGGAAGTTCACGTTCGGCGCCGGGTCCACGATCTCGGTAGCTAACAGCTTGACGCAGAGCGTTGACGGCGCCGACCCCGGACTGATGACTATATTCAATCTGCCAGACGGCGAGCACCTGCAAGTCCGGGGCATCGCGGGCGAGGACAAGGACACCACCCAGATCACCCCGACGAGCGGCTACACCGCTTTCTCTGCCAACCAGACCTCGGGCGGCGGCGCTGCCGCGAACATGGGCGTCCGGGGCGAGTGGCGCATCTCCACGGTGTCCAGCCCGGAATCTGACCCGACGTGGGTCAACTGCGACAACGCGAGCGTCTACGTCGCACTCAAGGAAACCGCCGCCAGCCTCACTGTTGCCCAGCAAGCCGGACTCCTGCAACCCGCCAGTCTCGATGAGCAACTGACCGACGACCCGCGCAGCTTCATCCAGGCCCTCTGCGACCGCGTAGCTGCGGCGCACCGAGTAGTCCGCCTAGCCTCGACGTAGGCCCGCCCCGATGCGCGGGTCCTCCCGAGATCCCAGGCGAGTCGTTCGGCGGCAGGGCTGGACGTTCGACCCGGACGCCTATGAGGGTGCCCGCTACCCCGATCCGACCCTCGGGTTCGCCTTCGACCCGACGACCCGGGCTGGGCTGTGGCAGGACGGCTCGGGCCAGCAGGACCGCCCGATCACGGCGCGCTGGTATCAGTCCGACGCGGACCAGAGCGCCGGGCCGCTCGAGCCACCGATCGTCGCGTTCGACCCGGCGACCGCCGGCGCCGGGATGTGGCCGGAGCAGCCCGCAGAGTGGCGCCCGACGACGTGGCCGCAGCCCGACTGGATCGAGGGCGCCACCCCGCTCCAGCCGCTCGAGGGCGGGCTGTGGCCGCTGTCGGGGCTCGCCGAGCCGCCTGATCCCCAGCAGGACCGCAGCCGTGCGGCCCGGTGGTTCCAGAGCGACACCGAGGCCTGGACGCCGATCCCCGACCTCACGGTCGCCTCCGTCGAGCAGCAGGCGGCCCTCTGGCCGGAACAGCCGGGTCAGGAACGGCCGACGACGCCGACCTGGTTCGCCCCCGAAGCCGCCGTCGAGCCGATCCCTCAGGGCAGCGCCTTCACGCCGCTGTCGGCCGATCAGCTCGCATGGCTGACCGCGGGCGAGGCAGTTCCAGGTGCTTCGTGGGCGCTCCCGCCCGACGATGACAGCACGCCGTTCACAGCGGCGCTGACGCCGCCCTTCGACCCGGCGACGGGCTTCGACTGGAGTGAGCAGCCGGCCGAGTGGCGCCCGCAGACATGGATCCAGCCGGGCTGGACCGAGGGCGAGGTCCCACTCCGGCCGCTCGAGGGTGGCCTGTGGCCGCTGTCCGGCCTCGCGGAACCACCTGACCCACAACAGCTCCGCTCGCTCCAGCCGCGCTGGTTCACCCCCGACGACGCCCTCGAGGGCCTCGTCCCGGCGACCTCTGCATTCGATCCGTCTCTCATCACTCCCATCCTCGCGGAACAGCCGGGCCAAGCCTGGCAGGGCGCGCCCTGGTTCCAGCCAGACGACGACGCGCTGCCGTTCACGGCTGCGCTGGCGGCCGCCTTCGACCCGGCGCCCATCGTGCCGGCGCTCGCCGAGCAGCCGCAGTCGTGGTCGCCGCAACGCTGGCTCGGCCCGGATGACGCGTTCGAGTCGCCCCTGCCGCTTGCCAGCCCGCTCACCCCGCTCGCAGCCGAGCTCCTGGCCGGGATGTGGATCGACCAATCGGGGCAGCAGGACCGCTCGACCCAGCCGACGTGGGCGGATCCGCACGC
>ERZ1292623.3609-Hain-H51-01um-R1-3609-length-13128-cov-7_pt1 | contig 13128 bp, 13 predicted proteins | sample MGYA00564398_ERZ1292623 | MGnify/ENA primary metagenome ERZ1292623 (study PRJEB36523, sample SAMEA6512633) | groundwater metagenome | collected 2019-01-07 | study: AquaDiva: Metagenomics assemblies of 32 groundwater samples | reverse complement strand
ATTGCAAAACAAATTCGCCGCGCCCGCTAGATGCAGTTTCTACTTGGGTCTAACAGTATCGCCCGAGTTTTCCCCTCTTTCACCATCAACCCGCGCGCAACCAACATTTTCAAATACCGCCCCGCGGTCGCGTCGGAGACGTGCAGTAATTTTTCAATGTCGTCGTTGGTGATGTACGGCCTTGTACGTGCAAAGGTAACGATTTTTTCGAGGTGTCCTTTGACTCTTCGCGTACGGCCAGCGCGGGCGCGCGTCGGATCTACTTTATTCCAATGTAATGACGGTGTTGGTGTGAGTGTCGGCTGCGATTGCGATGATGCCGGGGCTGACGATGACACTATCGGCGGCGCCTCTGTTGGTGCGGCCTCGGGAATGGCTTCAACGGCGGCAGGCGGCTCCGTCGCCTGCGGCACTTCGGCTTCGACCGTTACAGCTTGCACCACCGGCTCCGAAATCGGCTCTGGAACTACTTCGGCCGGTGCGACTGCAGGTTCAGGCGCAGGTTCTGGCGGGGATTCGGGTGCAGGTGCCACGTCGTCGCTCATGCGAAAAGCATACCAGAAAACGGCTCATTTTTGAGGGCGAATCGGCTCATTCTGTACAGAATGAGCCGATTCGCCTTATTTACAGGCGGCAGCGCAAGCTGCCGCCGAATTTTTTGTCTCTATGAGAAAAAGGAGAAAATCTTCTTGAAGAACAACGGGATTTTTTGGGTTATGAGAAGGGAGATTTTAGATGATATTGCAACCGAGGCTGATGCTGTTTGGGAATTGTTTGAATTAGATGCGACTTCCTCGTCGTTCACTTTCACTTCGGATTCGGAGTCGCCATCTTTGACTGATGCGTTCGCTTCCACTTTGATGCCTTCGCCTTTTTCGATTGGTTGCGTGAATTCTTCTGTTTTTGTCTCGCCGTTTGCGCCGGTTTCGATCTTTATTTTTACTTCCCCGCCGTCCGGCCCGGCATTGATTTGCGTGTACGACGATGCGTGGGCGTCACCGGTCTGCACATTCTCGCCGCCCGTTGCCGTCTGCCCGCCTGTCGAGACGGAGGAATGGGTCTCGACGTATGTGCCGTTGCCAGCCTTTGCGGCTTCGATGATGTCGTCCATCGAGAAGGCGTACGTGGCGCCCGGCACTATGATTCCGATCGTGAGGAGTGTGGTGATGAGTGATTTCATGCGAATGTGCGCAAGGCTAAGCCTTGCGCATTTTTCTAGATTTCAAGCGCATCCACGAGCGGCGCGAACACGAGCCACGAAGAGAAGCTCTTGAATTGCTGCTTCAGGCTCGCTGAGGTCGAAGCGCCCGTCCCTTCCGAAGCGTCTTTGAAGAAGATCGGGAGCACGGGAGCCGGCATCATCAGGTAATTCTTCGGCATCGATCCGGTGCTGCCTTTCTTTATCGTGTCCGCCTGCACTTTCTTCGCCACATTCTTGAAGGCGTTGATTTCCGCCTGCTGCGCAGCCGAGAGTGAGAAGTCCAAGTCCCCGCACGCGACCTGGTTCACTTTTTTCTGCGTCGTGTAGTACACATTTCCGGTGGGACTCGTGATGCCCCATGGTGAGAGGATGTCCGCCGCGTACTTCGATTGGAAGCGCTTAACAGCAGCCTGCGTCAGCATGTCGTACGAGCCGGTCTCGCTCAAGTTCTCGCCTTCGTAGGCATTCAAGAATGACTGAAGTGCCTTCACTTGCCCCGCAGAATTAATCCTCCATGGGCGGATGTATTCCGTGAGAACCGGCGTGCAGGTTTTCGCTGCCGCAACTTCTCCCGGCGCAAGGACCTCCACGACATCGCTCGCGGTCAGCGTCATAAACGGCAGCGAGTCAGCTTTATTGCCCGTGAGGATCGCGGTGTTCGTGTAGTAGCCCGGTGTCACGTCGCCCTTGAATTCGATCGTGTAGGTGATTTTCACTTCTTCGTTCGCCTTGACCGTGCCGAGGTTCCACATTTGCTTGCCGATCACCTTGCCGTCCGGCCCCTTCATCGTGTCTTCGACGAAGACCTTGCTTGCCTTGCCGCCTTGGTTGTCCACCGTCAGCGTGTAGTCTATTTTTGCGGGCGACTGCGCCTGTTCCACCGAAGCCTCTTTCTTGAACGTGATGTTCGGCGAGGCTACGTTGCCGCCACCGCCACCTCCTCCACCACCTCCGCCACTGCCACCCGAGCTGCTGCCGCCGCCCGTCACGTGCTGTTCGATGAGTTCACCGAGGATGTCAGGCTCGCCTGGCTTCACGCCGAAGACGAGGTCACCATTCCAGTCGCCCGAGACCGCGAAGTTCGCGAAAATCCAGTCCTGGCCGATGAGCGTGATGTTGACGAGATTCAAAATCTGCGCGAAAGCGCTCGCATCGCCCGTCTTCACTTTCGCCAAGAGGCCTTCCGCGTAGTTGTCGCCCGTTGTCGCCTCCGCGATCGCGGTGATGAAGAGCTGCGCGTGGTTTTCGACTTCAAGCTCAAGGCCGGTCACCGGGTCGCGCGACTCGCCGCCCACGCCGCAGATGACTTCACCGAATTCCGCGTGCGCGTGCGAGAAATTTTCCGGAAGCTGCACGACTTCGCCCGTCCATGCGCCACCAACGCTTGCAATAAAGCAGATCGGCGCGCCGAGCATGTTGATGAAGTTGACCGTCGAGGCGGTCGAATTCGCGTTGCCCGAAGTCACGTCCGAGCCTTGGGCGCCGTTCGCGCCGTTCTCACCCGTCCCCGCAGTCGAAGACGCGGTGTTGGTCGATGTCGCGTTATTGTCGATCTCGATGTCGCTCGCGACGCCCACGTGTGCGCCTGTCGAGAGCCGCTTGAAGAAATCGCCGTCGGGCAAGAGGATGTCGCCGTCGAGGTCGCCTTGGTTGGCCATAAAGAGGAGAAGGTAGCGCGAATCCACCATGGCAATGTCGCCGATTGTCGCAATTGTTGTCATCGCATCGGCGTCTCCCGTCGTAATGTCCGCTACGCCGTCTTCGGCGATGACCGTGTTCCCCGATGTGTCCGCGCGGGTGATACCCGTCGTCTCGACTTCCATCACGCTCTCATCGTGGACTTCAAGCACCACACCTTCGACACCATCGCAGCCGTCGAGCGAACACGCGCCATTCTGGGCCCATTCCGCAAACGCGTCGATAAATTTCTGCGTAAAATCGAGTGCGTCGCCGATCGGATTTTTAAAGAAATGAATTGCGCCCGTTGAATTCACCGTCGCGACGTTGAACAATTGGAGAATAAAAAGGAATGCATCCGCCATGCCGGAAACGATCGTCCCGCCGTCGGGATCGATGATTTCGTTGTCGCCTGTTTCTGCGGTCGAAGTTGCGGTCGTCGTCGCCCCAAGGACGTTCTGGAAGTCGACTTCCGTTTCGTCGTCTTCTGCTTCATTGCCGAGAGGGACGTCGACGTCGCTGGTGTTCGCCTGGTTGCCGACGGTTGCGCTTGAAGACGCGTTCCCGGTTTCTATTGTCGAAGGATTGCCGTCGGGGATTGGATCGCTGCCGCCTCCGCCCGAGCCGCCACCACCTCCACCGCCTCCGTCGCCGCCGGTTGCATCTGCTGCCGCATCGCCGCCGCTCTGCGCGTCTGCGCTGGAATCCGCGGCACCGGCAACCGCGCCGTCGCCGCCCGTGCCGCCATCTGCTTCCGCGCCCGTGCCATCGCCGCCACCACCTCCCGCGCCGCCGTCGCCCGCTGCCGCATCAGCCGCCGCATCCGAGCCGTCGTCCGTTGTTGAATCCGCCGCAGCATCGCCACCAGTTGCGCCCGTGCCGCCATCACCCGCCGTACCGCCTGATTCCGCAGTGCCGCCACCTCCGCCGGTTCCGCCGTCGCCGCCCGTTGCGTCCGATGTGCCGCCATCCGCGGTGTTCGTCGCGGCGCCGCCGGTGCCGCCCGTTCCTCCATCCCCACCGGTGCCTGTTGTACCACCACCCGTTGAATCTCCGCCGGTTCCGCCGGTGCCACCGTCTCCTGCCGTCGAAGTGCTATCACCCGGATCAGAGGAACCGCTCGCGTCGCCGCCTGTACCTGCGTCGCCGCCTGCACCGGCATCGACGCCCCCTCCGCCTGTCCCCCCGGAGCCGCCATCACCGCCTGTCGCGCCCGATTCGGCCGGAGCCTCTTCAGCGTATGCGATGAGAGGCATCATCGGTGTCGAGAGCACGAACGAAAGCGCAATCAAAACGCTCAAAATCCGCACAGAAAGCATTTTTTGTGAAAACATACAAAATATATATTGTGTATTTAAAGGTGCCTCGGACACCGGATTTGTAATAATGTGCGATTAATATCCTTCTATATGAGAACCTGAATTTGCATTTCCCTAGTGGCTAATCCCCTTGCGCCGCTCCCTACCTCGCGGCTCACCAGTGGCTATTCCGATTCTCATGAGAAGGAGGGATTTTGACCTGCCCTGCATCTTTCGCTTTCGCGAAAGGTGCTTGATTTCTCTCCATCCCTCACCCTTCTCATTCTTGGAAGCGAGGCTTCCAAGAAAGCACACAACTAACGAATCACGCGAACAACGTTTGTGTTCACGAGGTTGATGGTGCCTGCGTTCGAGCGAGCTTCGCCGGTAACGACGAGACCTCCTGGTCCGCCTTCACCGCCGTTTCCGCCGTGGCCACCTTGGCCGCCGTTGCCGCCATTTGCGTCAGCTTCCGCGTCTGCATCTGCGTCGCCGCAGCCGCAGCCTTTGCTGTCAGCGTCAGCATCTGCATCAGCATCTGCATAGTCGCCGTCGCCTGCGCCGCCGCCGTCATCGCCTGCGCCGCCTGTAGAACCGCCAGCGTCGTTCCAGCCGGTCGTTGCGTATGCGTCCGTGTAGTTGATGACCGCACCGCGATTGAGGAGTTCGATTTTGACTTCGTTGTCTTTTGTGACATCTACATCATCGAACTCTTCGAGATCATCGAGGTCAACCGAGTCGCAACCGCAACCCTCAACCTTGATGTCGTTCGAGTTCACGACATTCAGCGTGCCGGCGTTCGCTTCCGCGTCGCCGGTCGAGACCGTACCGCCGACGCCGCCTGCGCCACCGTTGCCCGCGTCACCACCGTTGCCGCCATCGCCGCCGTTTGCGTTTGCATCTGCGTCAGCATCTGCATCGCCATCCGCGTTTGCAGTTGCATCCGCATCTGCATAGTCGCCGTTGCCGCCGTGGCCACCCTGGCCGGCGTCACCGCCTGTCGAGCCGCCGGCGTAGTTGCCGCCAGTCGAAGCCTCTGCCGTCGTGCTGTTCACGACGAGACCTTCGTTCTGGACATAGATCTTCACATCGTTGTCCACATCAATATCAGCCTCACTGTGGCCTCCTGCGAATGCCGGAGTGACTGCTGCCATGGACAACACGAGTGCGACGATCGTTGTGACCGCTGCACCGTAATTCATTGTCTTTGTCATATTGTTTTGAGAATTTTTGTTCCCTAATAACCTTATAATCTGCCATTCCGCCCCCGTACGGACGGCGTAATGTCAGGAAATCGACCTTTCTGTGAACCTGTCCCTCATCTTTCGATTCGGTGTGCAGTTCACGGCGCGATCCCTCGGGGGAGGAATCGCGCCGCAGACTTCACGCGATTCCTTTCCTAGTTATTTTTCCGCAACAAAAAAAGCGACACGCAGAATTAGTTGCGTCTCGCATTCCAAATACTCGATATGACGAGCTACTGTTTGTAAGCGGAAACATTATGTTCCGCTGGTTTCCCTCGCTGGCTTCCCTACCAGTTCCCCTTATGACTCGCCGGTTTCCCAACCGATTTCTTACACACACCATTGCGAGTCAGCAATGATGGGGCGAATTATCGCACCTCGTTAACAAGTGTCAATAGATTTCATGGTGTGGATAACGATTTGATACAAGTATGACACTCCGTCAAATGCATTCTTAAAATGTTGCGACGCAAGCCGGTGGGCGCTGCTGCAGAATTTGCTTCTCAAAGATTGTCGTGAGCGAGACGGCAGGGCGGCGTCGTGCTTTGCCCCGTCAGCCCTTAAAAGGGCTGGGCCCACTCAAAAGAGCAGGAGCGACGGGGCCGAGCCCGAGCGCTGGCGTAGCAACGCCAGATAGCGACCCCGGAGAAGCATGCGTCGCACTGCCGCGAGCTCTACGCCCGCTGAAGCAAATTCTGCAGCAGCGCCAAACCAAAAAAGGAGCCGGATGAGGCCCATGACAGTAGGGAAACCAGCGTAAAGCTGTCTGCCACGGACCTCATCCGACTCCCTTCAAAGATCAAGAAACCAACCCATCTCCTAGCGCCCGCGGTTAAACAAGCGTCGGAAGAAATCACGGATTGGCGAAGAAACAGGGCTCGTAGTCGTCGTTGCGCTTGCCGCCGGCTTCACCTCTTCCTTTTTCGCTTTCGGCTTTACATCCGACTTTGCCGCTGGCTTCATTGCTGGTGCCGATACGGTTGAGGTATACACCCGCTTCGTTTTCTCAATGACCGCATTCTCATCGGTAGAAAGCGGGAACATGACTTCATTCTTACAATAGATCTCATTCACCTTCTTGCGGGTCGTAAGATACACAAATCCCGTCGACTGCTTGATATTCCACGGAGCAAGGATCGTCTCCCAATGCTTCGTCTGGAAGGCATGAACTGCGCCCAATGTCTTCTCGTCATAGACGCCGCTTTCCTCGATATTCGCACCCTCAAACCACAAGAGGACGTGTTGCAAGCGCTTCACCTGGTCCGCATCGTTCTTCGCGCCAAACTTAATGAACGCCGTCAAGTACTTATCGCACGCGCCCGGTGTCGACGTTGCCGAGCCGGCAACCGAGCCGGCAACCGAGTCGCTGCCACCGTCTCCGACGCCCCCGTTGTTGCTTCCGCCACTTGAAGGAGAAGGATCAGTCTCGTTGGTGTCGTTTGCTTCCGAGCATCCCGGATCATCCATATCCACCTTGTCATCGCCGTCATTGTCCGCATTGTCCGAGCACGCCGGATTGCTGCTGCCACCGCCACCATCGGTAGAATTCGTCTCATCATCATCATTTGAGTCCGCGCAGCCCGGATCCGCGCTATCGACAAGGCTGTCGCCGTCGTTGTCCACGCCATCTGCGCAAGCCGGAGTGTCCCCATCCCCGCCTCCGTCACCGTCATCATCATCGTCACCATCACCATCACACGCGCTCGCATCAAATCCCTGCGGGATCGGTTCGCCTTGTGCCATCAATTCCTCGTATACCGCGCAGGTAATCTCTTCCCCGAGGCTCGGTTCATCGCCATCGCACGGCGTGATATCGCACGGATCGACAGGAACTCCGACATCACCTGCATTGTCCTCACAGCCCAACATGCCCATACCCGGAAGGTCGCACGGATCAACGTCCGCATGGGCGACGCCCTGCGTCATGAAAAAGACGCCCGCAAGCATCAACACCATGAAGGATGCCCCAATGCCTGCCCACTCGATTCGGTTTAATTTCATAAAAATAAGAAATGTAAAAAATAAAAGCTGTTTCTAATACATCCACTCCAAAACCTGGCAGCAGCGTATATCGAACAAACACGGGGTCAATATGGTCAGCACGCGAAAAGCATGCCGTAACACATATCTTTGACCGATAGTATGTTTTTGTGTTCCACCGCTCTATCACTGTGTCCATTATGAAATTCCGCGCCTGATTCCGTATGTCCCTTATATGAGCCTCTGTTCTTTAGTATTTTAATCGTTGTCTCATAAAGAGCATGAGCGTGACCGGACTTGTCCGATACTTCTCGAAACGTTGACTCTGCGCGCAGTCCCCACTTGACGCGGCATGGTGTTTGTTTCCTGTCGGTTATACCCCGTTAGAAGTCCTCGGCGAAAATATTTGTATCCGAATATTTTCGCGGGTTCTAGCGGTTTAAACTGCCCAAACTGACTATTTTCTTATAACCCCCAAAGTGCCCGAATACAGACTTCTAACGGGGTATACTGCCTCCATGTCGCTCAAAAATACCCTCGCGCTCCTTGGCATCGAGGTGCGCGATGATGCGGAAGCGCTCACCAAAAACTCGAGAGACACCAGTATTTTCGAACGGAAGCCCCAGCTGATCGCCTATCCGAAAAATACCGACGAAGTGGGGACAATCGTGGCGCAGGTTGCGAGGGAGCGGGCGGCAGGCGCTCCACTTTCCATCGCTCCTCGCGCCGCGGGAACCGACATGTCCGGTGGCCCCCTTACCGATTCCCTTGTCCTCTCCTTTACGGAACACATGCACGCTATCCCCGAAGTGGCGCCGGGATACGTTGTCGCCGAGCCCGGCGTTTTCTACCGTGACCTCGAAAAAGAAACCCTTGCTAAAGCCGGTGCCATCATCCCTTCGTACCCGGCCTCCCGCGAGCTCTGTGCCTTAGGCGGCATGATCGGCAACAATTCCGGCGGAGAACTGACCCTGCGCTACGGAAAAACCGCCGATTACGTCGAGTCGCTCGATGTCGTCCTTGCCGATGGCTCGAAAACGACGCTTCGGCCACTCTCACAATCAGAACTCGCACAAAAAGAAGCAGAGAGCGGCCTCGAAGCAGACATCTACCGCAAGGTTCACGACCTTATCCTCGAAAATCACGACGAAATCGACCGAGCCCGCCCGATTGTGACTAAAAACTCCGCCGGCTACGCACTTTGGGACGTCTGGAATGACGCCAAGGGCACCTTCGACCTCACAAGGCTCATCGTCGGCTCCCAAGGCACACTCGCGCTCGTCACTCGCGCCCGCATGAAATTGATGCGCCTAAAACCCCATCGCGCCATGATGGTCGTCTTCCTCAAAGACATCCATGATCTTCCGGACGTCGTCCACCGCGTCATGAAATTCCAGCCGGAGTCGTTCGAGAGCTACGATGACCAGACCTTCAAACTCGCGGTGCGATTCCTGCCGCAGATCGTAAGCCACCTCGGATTCGTAAAGATGCTACAGCTCGCGTTCGCGTTCCTCCCGGAAATGGGGATGGTAGCGACCGGCGGCGTGCCAAAACTGGTCTTGATGGCCGAATTTGCTGAAGACACCCTCGAGGCAGCGCGCGAAAAGGCGCGCGAGGCGCGCATTGCTTTGACCGACCTCCCCGTACAGTCAAAACTCGCCTTCCACGAAATGGACGCCAAAAAGTACTGGACGATCCGCCGCGAGTCCTTCGCGCTCCTACGCAAGAACCTCCGCGGCTTCTACGCCTCGCCCTTTATCGACGATCTCGTCGTCCCAATAGAAAGCTACCCCGAATTCATTCCCACTCTCAACAAACTCCTCAAACAATACGACCTTATTTATACGATCGCGGGACACATCGGGAACGGCAACTTCCACATTATTCCGCTTATGAACCTCTCCGACGAAAAAGCCCGGCATACGATCATGGAACTCACACCAAAAGTCTATGAACTCGTCGCCAAATTCCACGGCTCTACTACAGGAGAGCATAACGACGGCATCATCCGCACGCCGTACCTCAAAACCATGTTTAGCCCCAAAATGCTCGAACTCTTCGCGGAAATAAAGAAAATCTTCGACCCGTTAAATATCCTCAACCCCGGCAAAAAAGTCGGCGGCACCGAAGCGGATATTGAGAAATTTATGATCAAATCGCAGTAATGTGGTATAATCGCGCGCATGACAGTCACTATTCCCAAAACCCTCCAAAAACGCGTCAAAGAGCGCGCGCATGATCTCGACATGACGGAGCGCGAGTATGTACTAACAGTTCTTGAGAAAGCCGTAAAAGAAGAAAGCGCTCTCGATGAGGAAGCGCGTGCATGGATGAACGCATCTCATAAAGATGGTCTCCGAGACGAGCTGCGAGCATGGCGGATAAAGGCTCGCAAATCGTCGCTTCGATTCTGGAATAAGCATAAATTATGAAATTCGCCTCTGGCGATGTTTGCCTTGTCGATTTCGGCGATGAATATGGAGGGCACCGGCAAATCGGCATCCGCCCGGCAATCGTGGTACGGAAAGTCGCAGATGTTGTTCTTGTTATTCCCCTCACATCAAACGACAAGGCCCTCCGTTTCGAGGGAACTGTCTCAATCAAACCCAATGCGCTAAGCGGGCTCACAAAACCATCGGTCGCACTGCTTTTTCAGATTCAACCCATCGACGTGCCGGAAATCATTAAAAAGATCGGTCTGCTTTCTGAAAAAGACAAACGTACGATCGACAGCGTTCTTCGTAAGGTAGTCCGGCTCCAATAAAAAGAAAGTAGCCCGGCACGCACTTGCGCACCGGGCCGTTCAATGTCGCTTGAGCTAGGAAAGTCGAGATTTCATGCTCTCGAAGAATTCCCGATCTTTCGGGTGAGAGAGCAGGCTCGCCACCTCCTCTTTCTTCACCCAGCGCGCTTCGGGATTCGATGAATCAATCGGCGCGAGTCGCTCTTCAGCTGTCGTGAAAAGAAACATATGGATCCGCTTCAATTCGCTTGTGTCGTCGCCGCTGCCATCGGGCGTTCCACGATACCGCTCATAGTACCCCAACTCGGCAACAGTCGTGAGCGCCGTAAGCCCTGTTTCTTCCTCGATTTCACGAAGGGCTGCGCTAATTGCTTCTTCCCCTTCGTCGAGATGTCCTTTCGGAAACCCCCAAAACGAAGGCCCGTTCTTCACGAGGGCGATTTCCCCCGCCTGATTGAGCACGATACCGCCGGCGCTTTGCGTCATTTCAGTCATGATGTACCTCTTCGGTTACGTCCGTCCATTGTTATACGTCGTAAGGAAAATCGTGTCAATTCCTGCCTTGCAGTCGAACGATTGCGAGAATCACGACCAAAAAAGCGAACACGGAAAACGCCATGAGGGGGTATGTGATATAGCCGAATTCGAAGAAGATGCGCTGCGCGCATGAGACGCCGACGGCCGGGCACGGGAGGCCGCTGCCGGGGAGCATTTGGAGGGCGTGGTGATAGAGCGCTACCAAACCCCCCGCAACAGAGAGGATAATGGAGTAATCCGCCATGTATGCGTCCTTTTTCCAGGCTGCCATGCCGAGGAGGATCACTTGTGGGAAAAGGAAATACCGCTGCCAATAACACCAGTAGCATGCCTCAAACCCCAAGACATCGGAGTAGTAGAGAGCGATCACGGTTCCCGCGAGCGATGCCAAAAACCCCATCCACAAGCCCCACTTCGCGACAAATGCTATCGTATCGCCTAAAGCCTCACGCTTTCTCAAAATAAAAAACACCACAAGCAGGACCGCAAGAATTTGAATGAGAACAGTGCCCAGAGCGAGGAGATAGTTAAGATCGGAGATGGTCATAATTTTAATTTGCAAATCCTAATTTGCAATTTGCAAACAAAATCTCAAGCCTCAAATTACAAACCGGCGCTGTTATGTTTGATGCTTGGAATTTGGAATTTTGTTTGCAAATTGAAGCTTGCAAATTGCAAATTTTACTGCGGCATCGGGCATCCTGTCTTTTCCGCCAAATCCTTCGGTTGCTGCTCGCCTGTCATTTTCGAGCCGTCCGCGAAGATCCACGTCGGGTACTGAACGATCTGTTTGTCGATACACTCCTCTGTCTGCGTCTTGCCGTCCGGCAACGAGCATTCGACATACGGCAAAAGCTCTGCCGAGTTCCCAAAGAATTTCTTCTGCTCTTGGCAATGCGGGCACCAGAAGGCGCCGTAAAAAACCGCGCCCTTGTCTTTCAAGCACTGCGCAAGGCCGTCGTATTTCCCGGGAAGCGTTTTTGCGTACATGCTCCAGCCGAAGCCGCCCACAATAAGAAGACCTAAGACGATCCAAAAAATCATGACCCCGCGTCCTTTCATACCAAGGAGTATACACCGCGCCCCACCGTACACAAGACGTTAATCCTCACTGTGCAGCACAACACCATTACAATACACTTGCACATCAAGCATACACACAAATCGCGCATATGCGCGCTTTGTGTGTATGCTTGAAAAGAGACGGAGGACGAATCTCGTATGATAAAGTAGCGCAATGTCCCCCGGCTTCAAGAAGTGGCTCGAGTACTATATCGGCGACATCGTCTACGGTGCCAACGACGGCATCATCACCACCTTCGCCGTTGTCGCGGCGTCCGCGGGTGCCGGGATGAGCGCGCCCATAATCATTATCCTCGGCATCGCGAATCTCGTCGCCGACGGCTTCTCGATGGGCGCCTCCAAATACCTCTCACTCAAATCGGAACAGTCCGTCGAGCGAGCCGGCACCAGCGGTCGCAGCCCTCTCAACGACGGCTTTGCGACCTTCATTTCGTTTGTCATCGTCGGTTCGCTGCCGCTCGTCCCCTTTCTCATCCCGGCCGCGGCGGCTGACGCATTCAGGATCTCCGCCATAGCGACCGGGATCACCTTCTTCGTCGTCGGCGCGGCACGCTCCCTCGTCATCAACAAAAATCCCATCACGGCCGGCCTTGAAATGCTTGTCGTCGGCGGCGCAGCCTCTGCAATCGCGTATGGCCTCGGCGTGTATGTGGAGACGTTGATTCGCTAGTATACTGATTACATTACTATCAAGTTGCCATATCTATGAGCGAAGAAGACGGATTCAAGAAGAACGTCAAAAAGTTAGTCGACAACCTTGGAGAAGCGATGATGGAAGGACGCGAGAAAATACGCGTTCTCAACCTGTCTGGCGAAGAAGTTTCCAAAGTTCTCGATATGGATGATTCTGAAATCGAGGATTTTGTCGCGGAGAAAGGTTTTGATTTTGACGAACATTACATTCGCCTTAAAACTCCGCGCGCAGAGTCCGAAGGCTATATGAAATCACCTGAAGACATTAAGAATTGGCTAAAGGCCACGAATTTGAATTAAATTGACAACGAAGGAGCGATAGCCTGCGGCGCATACGGGCACCGTTTTCGCGAGACGGCAGCGCGGCGTCGTGCTTTGACGGGGTCTGCGCAGGAGCGACGGCGACGAGCCCGAGCGCTGGGCGAGCACGCCCAGATAGCGACCCCGGAGAAGCATGCGCCGCGGTGCCGCGCGCGGTGGTATTTGGTGCCCGTATGTGCCGCGGCTATCGCGCAGCTTTGTAATGCGGCGATTTTAAGCCGCGCTCGCATGAAGCGCACTTACACCCGCCCGGCCGGATAAACTCATCAAAATACTCATCGCCGTAATCGATCGTGAGTTCCTCGCCCGCCGCGATATCGCGAATCGCACGAATCTCAATGCGATCATCCT
>ERZ1292623.3608-Hain-H51-01um-R1-3608-length-13129-cov-15_pt1 | contig 13129 bp, 13 predicted proteins | sample MGYA00564398_ERZ1292623 | MGnify/ENA primary metagenome ERZ1292623 (study PRJEB36523, sample SAMEA6512633) | groundwater metagenome | collected 2019-01-07 | study: AquaDiva: Metagenomics assemblies of 32 groundwater samples | reverse complement strand
AAAGAAATTTTTTTAGGGATGAATTTTTCTATTGTTGAGGGCCCGGAATTGGAAACAGAATTTTATAATTTTGACGCTCTTAATTTTCCTCCTAATCATCCAGCCCGCGATGTCCAGGATACCTTCTGGATTTCTGATCCCCAAAATCTAACATCTAAAATCCAACATCTAATGCGCACCCATACTTCACCGATGCAGATTCGTTATATGCAAAAGCATGAACCGCCGATGCAAATTATTGTGCCGGGCCGCGTTTTTCGCAATGAAGCAACAGATATGACTCATGAAATAAATTTTCATCAAGTAGAGGGTTTAATGGTCGGCAAAAATATTTCTTTAGCCAATTTTAAATTTGTCATTTCAGAATTTTTCAGTCAGTTTTTTAATAAAAAATTGGAGATCCATCTTCGCCCAAGTTATTTTCCATTCGTTGAGCCGGGCGTGGAAGTGGCGATTAAATTAAACGGCAAATGGCTGGAGGTGTTGGGCGCGGGAATGGTCCATCAAAATGTTTTTAAAGCGGCGGGATATATTCCTGGCGAATGGCAGGGTTTTGCTTTTGGGATGGGAGTGGAGCGATTAGCCATGTTGAAATATAATATCCCAGACATCCGGCTTTTTTATTCTGGTGATTTAAGATTTATAAATCAATTTTAATATGAATCCCGTTAGAGATGACCCATTTATGATATATAATTTAGATTTAAAAAATAATAATAGACAACATGTACTAGTCGTGCATGTAATTACGGTCCCGTTAGAAACCGCGATCGCTTGCGAGCAGCAATCTGTTTCTAACGGGACCTATCTCTAACGGGATGAAGTATTCATACACACTCTTAAAAAAATTAGTTCCGGCGATAAAAAGTAAAAAGGACTTACTGAATAAATTAAATCAGTATGTTTTTGAAGCCGAAGATTTGGAAGGGGACGGCATTGAAATTGCGCTTTCTCCAAACAGATTTTCCAGTAATGGCCATTGGGGTTTGGCTCAAGAAATCTCCGCTGTTTATGGTTTAAAATTTAAACCCCCCACCTTCGCTAAAGCTTCGGCGGGCAAGCAAAATCCAATATCCAAACCCAAACCCAAATTCCAAATCAGTGTTAAAACTGATTTATGTCGTCGCATTATGGGTCAATATTTTGAAAATATTGAAGTTAAAGAATCTCCAAGATGGATGAGGGAAATTTTAGAAACCTGTGGCTTTCGGCCAATCAATAATATTGTTGATATTACTAATTACGTAATGTTAGAAACCGGCCAACCGCTCCACGCTTTCGACTATGATCGGCTTGACGGCGCGCATTTAATTGTTCGTTCAGCTGAATTGATTGAAGAATTAACGACGCTTGATGGCCAAAAATTCAAATTGGATCCAAGCGTGGTTGTGATTGCTGATGAAAAATCTCCACTTGATATTGCTGGAATCAAGGGTGGTAAAAAAGCGGAAATTAAAGAGCATACCAATAAAATTATTTTAACCAGCGCCAATTTTGACGGGCCGGCTATTTATCGCATTGCTCGCAAACTTAATTTGATAACTGATGCCTCTTCCCGCAATGCCCATAACCTAACACCGGCTTTAGTAGAGTTGGCGATTGCCCGTGCCGCGAAATTAATTGAAGAGTTGTCGAATGGTGAGCGAGGGGGCGTAAAGGATGTCTATTTAAAAAAATATCCCAAAAAAGTCATAAAATTTGATATTGAAAAATTTAACCAACTAAGCGGTTTGAACTTAAAATCAGCGCAAGCTATGGGTTATTTGAAGCGTCTTGGATTTAAAATAGATGGGGCAAAAGTGGAAGCGCCTTTTTTTCGCGATGATGTGGAAAGATTTGAAGATTTGGCTGAAGAGGTGGTCAGATTATACGGATTAAATAATTTACCGTCTGTTCCGCCTCATGTGCCGCTTCGCCCTTCTGGTTATGAAGACCAAATTGTTTTGAAAGATAAAATTAGAAAAATTTTAACCGGATTTGGACTAAGTGAAGTTTATAATTATTCATTCATCAGCAGGGATGATTTAGAAAATAAATCAGCCGGTGAATTTTTCGGGATGAAAAGTGAATTGGTAGCCAATCCATTGAGCGCAGAATTTGAATATTTAAGGACAGGCCTTGCGCCCTATCTTTTAAAAAATATTGAGAGCAACTTCCGTTTTTTTAACCAAATAAAAATTTTTGAAATTGGGCACATTTTTAGTCCGGAAAAAGTTATGCTCGGACTAGCTATCGGTGATAAAAAAGAAGTTTCTATTTTTGAGATGAAAGGTTTAGTAGATGAGTTGCTGGAGCAATTGGGTTTGGTAGAAAGACATTACTCTGATTTGAATTTTGAAATTCTATTTCTTAACCAAAGGGAAAGTTTGCGTATTGAAAGTGATCATAAAGTGATCGGCTATATCGGTTCGGTAAAGGGGACTGGCGCCAGACGGGTGATTACGGAAATTGATTTGGATAAATTAATGAAGCTAATTGAGGACGAGAAAGAATACCGGCCACTTTCCAAATTTCCGAGTATCATGCGTGATATTTCTTTGCTCGTCACTAGAGACATTCGCGTTGATAAAATAATGGATTTGATAAAAACAACTGCGCCAAAATATTTAGATGATGTGGATTTGGTGGATTTTTATGAAGATGAGAAATTAGGAGAGAACATGAAAAGTTTGACTTTCCGGCTGATCTTTTTGGCCGAAGATCGCACCCTTACCGATGTAGAAGTAGATAAGGAAATGCAAAAAATCAGCTCTGTTTTGATTAAGGATTTAGGAGTTGAGGTGAGATAAAATAAAGCCTCTACCGGCTTCGTCCCGCCCTTTTTGCAAAAAGGGCGGGGTTAGAAACAAATTGCGAATCGCTCGATTTCAAACGATGTAACGAGAAAAACAGAACTCAACCACTCCGACCTCGGTCGGAGTGGGATTCAAACAACTGCTTTTTCTCTACATCGTTTCTCATCTCGCTTGCAATTTGTTTAACCTGCACTTCGCTTTACTTGGCTCGAGATGAAGGTGGGTAGCGTTTGTTTGATTTCTTCTTCAAAATATGCTATACTTTATGTATAAATTAACTACTTATTATGTCTTATACAGCTAAAGATATTTATGTTTTAGAAGGACTAGAGCCGGTGCGAAAGCGCCCGGGTATGTATATTGGCTCTACTGGCGTAGATGGTTTACATCACTTAATTTGGGAGGTTGTTGACAATTCAATTGACGAAGCGATGGCCGGATATGCTAAAAATATCCGAGTAGAACTTTTGCCAGATAATAAGGTGGCCGTCAGCGACGATGGCCGAGGTATTCCGGTGGAAACGCACGCCCAAACAAAAACCTCTGCTCTAGAAACCGTTATGACCAAACTTCACGCCGGAGGCAAATTTGGCGGTGAATCTTATAAAGTTTCCGGCGGCTTGCATGGCGTTGGCGTTTCGGTTGTGAACGCCCTTTCTACTCATTTAGAAGTTGAAGTGTGTCGCGATGGCAATCTTTACAAACAGGAATATGCTCGCGGCGTTCCAGAATATAAAGTTAAAAAAATAGGCAAGTCCGACAAAACCGGCACTAAAGTTACTTTTGAGGCCGATCCAACTATTTTTCCGATCATTGAATATGATTTGAAACGAGTAGTTGATCATTTGCGTCAGCAGGCCTATTTAACTAAAGGCGTCAAAATAGAAATTATTGACAAGAGAAAAAGCGAAGAAGCATATTACTCTTTTTATTTTGACGGCGGCCTACTTTCTTTTATTAATAATTTAGTAACGAGTGAGCATCGTCTTCAAGAAATTCCTTTTTATATTGATAAAACGCAAAATGAAATGGGCGTGGAAGTGGCCTTTGCTTATAGTAGTGATCTTGATGGTCGGGAATTAAGTTTTGCAAATAATATTTATACGCCAGATGGCGGTATGCACTTGACCGGTTTTCGCTCTGCTTTAACCCGTGTCATTAATGATTACGCCCGATCCAGTAATTATCTTAAAGTTAATGATGATAATTTAACTGGGGATGACGCCCGAGAAAGTTTATTCGTAATTGTTTCGGTAAAAATTCGCGAACCGCAATTTGAGGGCCAGACAAAAGCCCGCTTGGGAAATCCGGAAGCAAGGACGATTGTAGAGGTAGTTGTCGGCGAGGCGCTCAAAGATTTTTTTGAGAGGAATTCTGTGGACAGCCGACGCATTATTGAAAAAGTTTTGTTAGCAGCCAAAGCTAGAAAAGCCGCCAAGGCGGCCAAAGAAACGGTCTTGCGAAAAGGCGCTCTGGAAGGGCTCGCCTTGCCAGGAAAGCTAGCTGACTGCTCTACTCGCAATCCTGCCGAATCAGAGTTATTTATAGTGGAAGGCGATTCGGCCGGTGGCTGTTTTTCTGGTGATACAAAAGTTGCTTTAGTAGATGGTAGAAATTTGTCTTTCGAGCAGTTGGTTAATGAATATCAAAATGGAATTAAAAATTTTTGTTATACAATAAACTCTCTCGGCTTTGTGGAAATAAAAGAAATTGAAAGCCCAAGAATTACCAAAAATAATGCGGAAGTAATAAAAATTATTTTAGATAACGGAGAAGGAATTACTTGCACCCCTGATCACAAATTTATGTTGGCTGACGGCAGTTATAAGAGGGCAAAATTATTAAAAAATGAAGATTCTTTGATGCCTTTATACCGTCAATATTCAAAAATTGGAAGAGGGATAACAATAGAAGGATACGAAATGTTTTTTGATCCCGCGAAAAAGCATTGGCTGTTTACACATGTTTTAGCAGATGAATATAACTTAAAAAATAATATTTATTCAAATGAGGTTGGTACGCATAGGCACCATGTAGATTTTAAGAAATTAAATAACAATCCCCCAAACATTAAACGACTTACCAAAGAGCAACATTTAACAATACATCGTGAGTTGGCGGAAAAAACATTAAATAGACCTGAAGTTAGAGAAAAGCTTCGTCTATTAAGACAAACACCCTCCTTTAGGAAAAAAGTTAGTTTGACCATGTCTTCTCCAGAAATGAAAAAAATGCTCAGTGAAAGAGCTAAAAAGCAATGGCAAGATAATGAATATAAGGAATTTATGTCCAGAAAATTTATAGAATTTTATAATTCTAATACAGAGTATCGTAATAGAAATTCTCAGAATTTAAACTTGGCTCAAAAACAATACTGGAGTAGAGAAGAAAATAGAAAAAAACAATCCAAACAAACCAAATCTTATTTTGAAGCACATCCAGAGAAAAAAATAGAATTAAGAGAATTATCATTAAAGCAGTGGCAAGATGATCAACTTAAAGAGTGGAGAAAGAAAAAAACAAGTGAGCAATGGACGTCTGAATTTAGAGAAAAAAGGAAGAATTCTTACGACAAAACATATCTTCAAAAGGCTTTGGGTGTAATGAAATCTATTTATGAGAACAAGGGAGTCATTGATATTAAGGAATACGAACAAGTAAGAGAAAAAACAAATGATAAAAGTTTATTAAAATATAAAACTATTTTAGAAAGATTTTTTAATGGCAATGAAAATAAATTATTTGTTTCTGTTCAGCATTTTAACCACAAAGTAAAAGAAATTATTAAAGTCAATGAGTTAATAGATGTTTATGATTTAGAAGTTCCTGGCACTCATAATTTCGCTTTAGCTAGTGGGGTTTTTGTTCACAATAGTGCCAAAATGGGACGCGATCGTCGCACTCAAGCGATACTGCCGCTATTCGGTAAAATCTTAAACATTGAAAAAGCCCGCATCGACAAGATGCTCACTTCCGACAAAATCAAGACTTTAATCATTGCTCTTGGCACTTCGATTGGTGATTCATTTGATTTAGCCAGGTTGAGATATCACAAAGTTGTTTTAATGTCTGATGCTGACGTTGACGGCGCTCACATTCGCACTCTTTATCTTACTTTATTCTATCGACACCTTAACCCGATTATCACTAACGGTCACTTATACATTGCCCAGCCACCGCTTTATCGAATTCAAAAAGGAAAAGATATTCAGTATGCGTACAATGATATTGATAAGGAAAAATTAGTTAAAACTTGGCCAGATGCCAATGTGCAAAGGTATAAAGGTCTCGGGGAAATGAACGCCGAACAGCTTTGGGAAACAACGATGAATCCGGCCAATAGAGTATTGAAGCAAGTGAACGTCGCCGATGCTGAAGAGGCAGATAAATTATTTGATATTTTAATGGGCACGGAAGTAGAGCCACGAAAGCATTTTATTCAGGCCAGAGCATTGTCAGTGAAAAATCTTGACGTATAGATTTTTAGATGTTAGATTGTAGATGTTAGATTTTTGGCTTATGAATAAAATTAAACTATTTTTTCAGGAATCGAAACAGGAATTTAATAGAATAAATTGGCCGACGGTCCGAGAAACGGTCAACTTAACTACAGTAGTAATTTTTATGTCAATTGGTTTAGCAGCCTTTTTGGGCGCCGTTGACTATGCTTTAAGTTACGTATTACAAAACTTCTTACTTTAAAAAATGACCGAAAAAATAAAAGGACAAACAGGCGAGAGACATTGGTATGCAGTGCATACTTATTCTGGTTATGAAGAGGCGGTGGAAAGATATTTAGTCCAAAGAATAGAATCGCTCTCGATGAGCGACAAAATTTTTCATGTTGTTGTGCCTAAGGAAAAGAAAATTAAAATCAAAAACGGCAAGCGAAAAGTCATTGAAGAAAAAATTTATCCCGGATATGTTTTAGTGGAAATGGCGATGACTGAAGACGCCTGGTATGTCGTAAGAAATACTCCTCGTGTAACCGGTTTTGTTGGTCCAGATTCCACAATACCCACCCCGCTTTCTAAAGAAGAAGTTGATACTTTAATGGCGAAAATGAACAGTGAAGAAGGAAAAACAGCTAAATTCAGGGTAGATGTTTCTCCGGGGGACCTTATAAAAATTATCGACGGACCTTTCAAAGACTATGATGCAAAAGTTTCAGCTATTGACGAAGAACATGGAAAGATTAAAGTATTAGTGCCAATTTTCGGAAGAGATACGGTTGTCGAATTAGATTCATTACAAATACAGAAGATATAAGAACATGGTCCTCCTTTTATATAATTTTATAAATAAAATTATAAAAACATGGCAAAACCAATTAAAACAATAATAAAACTTCAACTTGAAGCCGGAAAGGCTACACCAGCTCCTCCAGTTGGTACGGCTTTAGGTCCTCACGGTATTAACATCGCCGATTTTTGCAAGAAATTTAATGACGCAACAAAAGAAATGACCGGCGACGTTGTGCCGGCAGAAATTACTATTTATGAAGATCGTAGTTTTGATTTTAAACTAAAAACCCCACCAGCATCAGCTTTATTAAAGAAGGCGGCGGGTATTGAAAAAGGTTCTGCCCAAGGCGCCAAACAAAAAATAGGTAAAGTTACTAAAGAAGACGTAAGAAATATCGCTGAAAGAAAAATGGTTGATATGAATGCATACGACGTGGAAGCGGCGATGAGGATTGTAGAAGGTACTGCCAAGAACATGGGTATTGAAGTTATAGAGAAATAAGTTAAACTAATTAAAGAACTTTTTTAAGAAAGGCAGGTCTTTATGATTCTGACCAACTCTTTTTGTATTGATGGTCAAGATGGGGTAGGAAAAGCAACCCAAACTAATTTATTAGTAAAAAGATTAAATAAAGAAGGATTTCCAGCTAGAATAGTTTCTTTTCCAAGATACGAAACACCTACTGGTCAGTTAGTTTATGAATATCTGCATGGTCGATTTGGAGATCCAACAAACTTAGATCCTTTTGTTGCTTCGAGTATTTTTGCCAGAGATCGGGAGGCGGCTATTATAGATTTAATGAAATGGTCTCGAGAAGAAATTATTATTTTTGATCGTTATGTTTCTTCTAATTTAGCTCATCAGGGGGGTAAGATCAGTAATCTAGGAGAAAGAGAAGATTTAATAGATAAGATATTGAGATTAGAATTTAATCTTTTGGGAATTCCAGAACCCTATCTAACGATCATTCTAGGTGTATCTCCAGAAATTAGTTTTGAATTATCAAAGCAACGAGTCATTCAAAGTGGAAAGAATTTAGATGGCCATGAAGTAAATTTTGAACATATTCAAAATGCGGCGGAAGTTTATCGTTATTTAGCGGTGAAGAGAAGTACATTTTATCGTATTATGGAGTGTTGTGATGAGGGGAGATTATTGCCCCCAGAAGTTATTCACGAAAAGATTTGGTTAGAATTTGGGCCGATTATCCGTGGAGAAAAATGTCGTTAATATTTCTATTTGAATCCCTTATTGTTAGGGGATTTTTTATTTCTACATCTCACTAAGTGACGATCGTCACGAAAAAAGACTTGCTGTGGATAACTTATTGATAACTTTCTTGCTTCTTAATTTTTCATTCCTTATTCTTAAATCATGAATCCCGTTAGAGATGTCCTATTTATGAATTACGAAAGATACTTAGATACAATAATAGATAATATAATTTTAGTCGGATTTAAATTTCACGAAAATGCAAGGCATTTTCTATCTCTAACGGGATGAAATCAGTTTGTATTTGCGGGTCGCAGAGGTACAAGGATGAAATCGAAGATTTTGCCTCCAAGCTTAGAAAGCTTGGCGTGCCGATTGTGTTTGAGCCTAATTTTCGCCGTCACCGTAAAAAAATGATTGTCCAAGACGAAAAATTTCGCCTGAAGTCAAAAGCTTATCGTGATAAAATTCCCGGCATGGTTTATGAACACTTTAACCGATTGCGTAAGGCAGATATTTGTTATGTCTATAATAAGGGTGGTTATTTAGGAGTAAATACGACATTAGAATTAGGTTTTGCTCACGGGAAAAATATGGTAATATATGCCTTGGAACCGGAAAGGCCAATCGAAAACGGTGGAGAAATTTGCCGCGACATCCTTTTCACCGAAATCATTGACAAGCCGGAGGATCTTGTTAAGCGACTTGTTTAAGGGAGAAACACAATGCCAAAACTTTGCGACAATACCAGTGTTGGACAAATAATTAGAAAAGATGGTGATTTTTTAATGATTGATAGGCACAATTACCCAGAGTCTTTTGCCTTTGTAGCGGGGCATGGCGATGGATTAGCTCTAGACGCCGCTGCTAAAAAGGAAACTCAAGAGGAGGTTGGTATAACAATTATAGAAAATAAATTACTTTGGCGAGGTACTATTAATAACCAATGCAAAAGAGTTGGAGGCGATCATCATCTTTGGGAAATTTTTGAAACTGTTTCTTGGAGTGGAGAACCAAAAGCTGGAGACGATGCAAAATCATTTTTTTGGGCTATGCCAGAGCGGCTGCGTCAGTTGGCAAACAGAACAGAATATTTTATGAAAAAATATGATATTAATTATGACCGAGTAGGCGATTTAACAAAAGCCATATTTGGTGATCCCGTCAATAAATTAACTGACGTAGAATGGAGCAAAGATGGTGGTTTAGAGCCTGTTTGGTATTTTATTCTTAAACAAATAGAAATTTTATAGTCCAATTGGGCTATTTTTCTTATCCACAGCTAATTAAAAATACTGTGATATAATTAAATTGTGAAAAAAATTATTTTACCGTATTTATTATTTAACTTATTATTAACTTCTGTTGCCTTTGGGCAAACTACTAATGGATATGCTTGTGATACTGGAAACGGTGAAGCTAGTAATTCTGATTGTTTAGCTTATGATTCAAATTTTCCTTTCTGTCAGAAAGGTGGTCCTGTGGGTCCGGGATTAATGGGTAAATGCTATGATAAACAAACTTTTTGGAAAAGTTCGGCTTCCTCTCCTTCTAAATCAAAACCTTCTTTAGTATCTCCATGTGGTTCAAGGGGTGGTATCTTTTCTTTATTTTCTAATTTTGCTAGTAAACGAGCGCTTCAGCCAAGTGCAGACGAAATTAATTCAGATCAATTCGAAAAACCACCTAAATTCCGATTCTAGAAAATAAAAAAAAGACATGTTAAACTACACTCTATGAAGAGTGTAGTTTTTTGTTCAAGTCAGAGATTCGCCAAAGATTTAAAAGAATTTGTCGATGCTTTAAAGAAAGTTGCTAAAGATAACAACCAACATCTTGTTATTTTAGAGCCAAATTTTGGTGAATTAGAAGAAAAATTTTCCAAGAGCGCTCATGAAAAAGATCGTTTGACAGATTTTGCTTATCGAGAAGCGGTGGCGGGTAAAGTATATGACCATCTTTTCAGGAAAGTCCGTGTTGGGGATGTGTGTTTTATTTTTAACAAAGATGGTTATCTTGGTGTAAATACCACCGGTGAATTATTCGCAGCGGCCATGTCCGGGAAAATTTGCTATGCCCTTGATTCTCGCATGATGATGGGCCACTATCCAGACGATTTATATGAAGAGCCGTCTGGTCAAAAACTTATTCATGAGGTAGTATCTACTCCAGAAGAATTATTTAAAAGACTTTTATGATTTGAAAAATAGATCGGGCGGAAACACTTCTTTGGAAGATGGGCTTGGCCTACCGGCCTTGAGGGACTTCCAAAAAGTGTTTACCGACCGATCTATGCATTCATATGAAACCAACAATCGGATTAGAAATACACGTCCATCTCAAAACATTAACTAAGATGTTTTGTGATTCGTTGAATGATACCAGCGAGCATCATCCCAATGTCAATATTTGCCCCATTTGTACTGGGCAGCCGGGCACTTTGCCGACTATAAACAAAAAAGCGGTGGAAAAAGTTTTGCAAGTTGGCATGGCTCTTGGTGGGAAGTTGGCAAAAAATACCAAATTTGACCGCAAAAATTATTTTTATCCCGATCTGCCAAAAGGCTATCAAATTTCCCAATATGATGAGCCGTTGGTCAGTGGCGGGAGTCTTTTGGGCGTAAGGTTGCGTCGCATTCACCTAGAAGAAGATGCTGGTGGACTTTCTCATGTCGGCGACTTTTCGCTTGTCGATTACAACCGTGCCGGCGTTCCTCTAATGGAATTAGTGACTGAGCCAGACATTACTAGTGCTAAACAGGCATCTGATTTTGCTCGAGAACTTCAATTAATTTTGCGTTATCTGGAAGTCTCTGACGCTGATATGGAAATGGGCCATATGCGTATTGAGGCTAATATCAGTTGGGATATGGGAACTAAAGTAGAAGTGAAAAATATTAACTCTTTTAGCGTCGTTGAAGCCGCAATTAATTACGAACTGGAAAGACAAAAAGTTCTTTTAAAAAAGAAGAAAAAAATTATTCAAGAAACTCGAGGTTGGGATGATGTTAAAAAAGAAACATTTTCTCAAAGAAGTAAAGAGGAGGCACATGACTATCGATATTTTCCTGATCCAGATCTTCCGGCGTTTGAGGTTTCAAGTTTAAAAAGCTTAAGTAGTTTAAAGCAAGAAATTCCGGAATTACCAGAACAAAAAAGAAAAAGGTTTGCCGAAGAATTTAAATTAAAACCGGAGCAGGCAGAAGTTTTAGTACAAAATCGAACAGGGTCAAATTTTTTTGAGGAGGCAGTTTCAGAACTAAATGAATTAGAAGGTGAAAAAGAGACTGGAATACAATTATTATTTAATTATTACACTACAGATTTGTGGGGTTTGATTGCTAAAGAGGAAATTACGATTGATCAAATTAAAATAACTCCGGGAAATTTTGCCGATCTAATATTTTTATTATTAAAAAAAGAAATTTCTAGCCGCACAGCTAAGGATATTCTTTTAAAAATGTTTCAAGCTGGAGGTGATCCGAAAGAGATTTTAAAATCTGAAAATCTAGGCCAGGTTTCTGATGAAGATTCTCTCAGAAAAGCAGCCGAAAAGATAATTTCTGAAAATCCAAATGCCGTCGCTGATTATAAAAAAGGGAAAGGCAATGCGATGCAATTTTTGATTGGAAAAACTATGGGTCAATTAGGTGGAAGAGCCAATCCGCAAGTACTAAGGGAGATTTTTGAAAAATTACTTAAATAGTAGGAGTTTTTGTTTTTTTTGAAATTTCTTTTAGGAAATCTTCTACGGAAAGAGTAATAGATTTTTCGTTGTCTAAAGCGCGTAAACTGATGGTTTCACTTTCCACTTCTTTGTCGCCAATCACGGCCATAAAAGGAACTCTTTTTATTTCTGCCTCACGAATTTTTTTCCCCATCGTTATATTTTGGTCGTTCAATTTAGCCCTGATATTTAAACTTTTTAAACTTGAAACCAATTTCCTCCCGTGTTCCGTATGTTTTTCCCCGATTGGGATTACGCAAACTTGAGTAGGCGATAGCCAAGCAGGTAGTGTGCCGTCGAAATGTTCTAAAATCATGCCTATAAATCTCTCAAAAGAACCGAAAACAGCCCTGTGTATAACCCAGGGCATTTTTTTCTCGCCATTTTCATCTATATAGTAAGTTTCAAATTGTTTTGGTAACATTACTAAATCCAATTGGGCAGTACCCATTTGCCAGTCGCGGTCTTGTGAGTCGCGCAAATGGACTTCAATTTTAGGTCCATAAAAAGCGCCTTCTCCTTCTTGTATTTTATATTTAATTCCGCTTTTATCTAAAGCATTCTTCAGTGCCGCTTCTGCTTTATCCCATTCTGATTTTTCGCCGAGGAATTTTTCTGGGCGAGTGGCTAAAACATAAATTGGTTTCAGATCAAAAATTGCGTAAAATTTTTCAATAATTTTAGTGATATGAGTAATTTCTTTCTCTACTTGGTCGGGACGGCAGTAAATATGGGCATCATCCATTGTGATTTGTCGCACCCTAAACATACCTCCAAGAGTTCCGGAAAGTTCGTTGCGATGAAGGCGGCCAATTTCCGCTAGACGAATCGGTAAATCACGATAACTGCGGATTGTGGAATTATAAACAAAAGTGGATTCTGGGCAATTCATTGGTTTTAGGGCTAAATGTTCATTCTCATCAACGGGATTGGTGAAATAAAACATATTTTGGCGATAGTGATCCCAGTGGCCGGACTTTTTAAAAACCTCATTTTTGACAATAATTGGCGTGGAAATTTCGTCATAGTCATTGCTATCGTTAATTTGGCGAGCTAAATTTTCCAGCTCCCTGAAAATAATCATGCCATTGGGATGCCAAAATGGGGCTCCTGGCGCAATCTCTTGAAAAGAAAATAAATCTAACAATTG
>ERZ1292623.3605-Hain-H51-01um-R1-3605-length-13133-cov-5_pt1 | contig 13133 bp, 12 predicted proteins | sample MGYA00564398_ERZ1292623 | MGnify/ENA primary metagenome ERZ1292623 (study PRJEB36523, sample SAMEA6512633) | groundwater metagenome | collected 2019-01-07 | study: AquaDiva: Metagenomics assemblies of 32 groundwater samples | reverse complement strand
CAAAAGCAAGCCTACTTCTAGCTTCCTTAATTTGTTTTATCGTTTTTGGAAAATGGATTTGCCAAATGGCAGTTCGGCGAGATATGAGCTGATTTCTGGCTAAAGTATCGGCTGGTAAAATAAGGCGTTATTTTTCCATTTTGAATATACTTACTGATGTCCATGGAGAATGCTATTGAAAACGTACCAGCGCAGCCAGGCCAGGAAAAATGCGGCTAGAAGGACATTTAACAAGGTAGAATAGAGAGGATAAAAGATCAGCGCTTTTTTGATGGGAAGAAGGATGACCGTGGCGATCAAGGCGCTTACAGTTACAAATAAGACTATTAACAATGCTTTTTTCCATTGTTTCTTGAAAGTGCTAAATCCTGCGCCAATTGAATCCCATACTTTATAAGATTTCACAAAGTGATGGTAGATGAAGAAAATGATGACTATAAATAAAACAACCATGTAAAATAAAGCTGCACCGTCAATGATTAAGCGGATATTTTCCATCAGGTTGCTGTGAGTAAGATAAAATACGGGCATAAGCTTTGGAGGGATATTAAGCAGCAGCATCATCACTAATTTTACAACTAACATTGTGGCAAAGAAGATGATAAAAGGCACCAGTAAAGACAGATTAAGCAGATTCCAGCGCCAATAATTGTTCTTGGTTACTTTTTTCCCTTGCAGGTAATTCCAAATCCGTGCTTGAGAATACGAAAATAAGAAGACTGAACCAATTGCTAAAATAACTATTCCCATCAAAGAAGTGATAAGAAACCATTTCAATGAAGCAAGGAAAGGAGCTAATTGTTCTGGATTCAGCGAAAGCAGCATCTGCTGCAGTTCTTCGGTAGTACGCCCTTGCAATAATTCTAGAGAACGTTGCTGCGTATAGGAAGAAAACCAGGTGAAGGAAAAAATGATGAGAGAGAGTGAAACAAGATCAACGAGGAACGTCGTAGCGAATTGTTTTCCTAACTTGAAGGAATCAAGATAGTGCTGGATGTTTTTGTTCATGGTTTATTGTTACGATACGCCATAAATGTATATAAACATTTCTGAAAGGAAGTTACAAATTACAGACTAATTTTCTCAATTCTTCAGTTAATGCACCAAAATTAGAGGATGATCTCTCAGGCGGCACTTCTGAGTTGTCCTCCAGAAATTCTTCTATATGAGCATCCAGCTCGTTTATATTTGAAATAATGTCTCCCTCTCGTCCTTGAGATTTCAATGCAATAATCTCCAAGAGCTTCTTTGCTACAAAATGAGGGATAGATTGGTTCAGTTTTTTTACTGCTTCACTAAAAATGATGGGAGGAACAGTTTTTTTTGTGCACTATCCATTTAGCATTATAGAAAATCACTTTAATAATCGTAAGATTATCTAAGCTAAAGTGATTTTCTTATTAGGAAATAACTGTAGGAAAGCTTTTCGTAAAACTACGAAAATTAAAGTTATTTCCTATAACTAAGCCTCGATACACATAGAGATACGTTTTATAGGTAACGTGGTTTCCTGTTTTTATATACTTTAGATAATTTTTTCTGCACAATGATTTATAATGAAGATATAGAGATTTTGGATTAAAACGTTCTACTGCAAATCTTTTAAAAACTTCATTTTGCTTGCCGTAATAGACAATATCGCTCATCAACCATTCTATCGTAGTGGGATTAGAGACGGAAAGCATTCTAACATATTTGAAAATATCAAAACCAGAAATATCTATGAAAGCTCCTTTAGGAGCACAAGGCCTTCCTTCTTTGTTAAGAGTAATGCCGATTACTTCGCCGGGCTTATCTATTTGGATATATTCTTGCAAAGGTCTTACGAAAACGAAACGGACGTCATAGTCACTATTCTTGCTATCCATTCTCCAGGCTCTGCTTCCATTTTCTACGGCAAAGAGTATTTTGATATTATTCCCTGCTTCAATATCTTTGCAAATAGCTTTGATTTTCTCTTTCATAAGGGGTTGATATAAAAAGTAAATTTTATATAAATATTGCTGAGGGTTTTTCTAATTACAACTAAGAACTTCCGAGAATTACGCTACTACCTTACACAAAACTTCTGAATCATTCAATAAAGAGGAAGACTCCCTGATTACATTCTGGCCTCTTTCAACTACTTTATTCCTCCATAATATCTCAAACAAGAGCTGAATAAAGATAACATTCCCTTCCGTCCGTATTTTAAATTCCCATTTTTTGACGTTTCGCAATAAATCCTTCTCAATGGAAAACATCTTTGATGCAGCAAAAATTTGTACCCCGGTAATAAATCCTTCCTTGTCGATATCTAAAACTATATCTTCCAGTTCAAGAGAATGATCGTAATCTCTGCCCTTCACTTTAAAGAAGAGTATGTCATTAGCATAATCATAATCCATTTCTCCTTTTCCTTTTGCATCAAGATGTTTTATTTTCATTTTATTTTTGGAACCTGCTCAGCAAGATAAAAAGTTATTATCTCTATATGTTGCGGTGTAATTTTGAAGATTATGCGCAGATAACCTTTCTTCTTCCTGAAGAAAGCAGCATAATTATTATTTTGCTGGATTCCGACTAATAAAGGACTTTCTTCAGTTAATAACATTATAAGCGTATCATCTTTATATACTTTTCTTTGCATTTGGCTTAACCTGAAATAAGCATGGGAATTAACTTTTATTCGTCCCTTATACTTTGAAAGAAGATTCCTAAATTCTAGAGTACTTACTTCTTTAACTACTCTTGTTGAAGCCACATTCCGCCAAGGCAACATTCTCATTAAAAGGATTACGCTTCTCTAGAACTACCAATCAGTATTCCTGTTGATTTCACCATGGCTCACGGTAACGCTGGCAGCATCCTGCCCGGAACGTTCCCAGTTGACTTTGCCTACAGAGGAAGTGACCACGTTAAAGCAGACATCTTCCACATCTTCACCGCCAGGTACAAACCGTACCGTTCTAGGAGCTTGGTTCCATCTGATACAAGCTTGATCATAAACATTGATCGAGTATTTAATGATAGCATCTCTATCTGATGCGCCGTTCTGCAATTGGATAGGAGAAGCGATGTTGCCGTTCAAGTTATACATCGGCACCGCGCCAGGATAGAGGAAGACGTTGAATGACACCGCAACACCATTCTCATCCACTAAAGGGGTTAATGCCTCATCCTGCGGCGAGGATACCGCCCATGTTACTTTATAGAAATATCCTTTCAAAGGCCCATCACTGTCAGCTTCATTATCACGATCTTGATCAGCATAACAGAAATTATCATCAACACAGACTTGCCGGCTGTCACAGATAAATAATTCATCCGATTCTTCATCAGGATTCTTATGGCAGAGGATTGGAGAGGCTTCTGGCGAGCGTTCCATCTGGATGGAAGCGACAGCCTGATATGTTCCAGAAGCAGTTTTTATCACCGCTTTTCCTTCCGGCTCGATATCCTGCCAATGGTTAGCGCCTTCTTCACATATCGCTGAAGTGAACCATGTTTCTGCCAGTAATGGAGCGAAAGCCCTGTCCATGTCACTTCTCCAGCTTTTGTAAAAGTCTGCTTCCCCGAAGAGAAGATTGCTTATGGCAGGATAGGATTTGAGGTTGTTGGAGATGGAATATATCGATTGGATAGCAGAACTTATACCAGCAAGGGTTTCTTCCGTCTCTAATTCTTCTAATGCTTCCGCGGTTTCATCTTTATTTAATTTGTTGCTGAGATCGTCTTCTGCTTTTTTTGCGAGATTTTCTTCTTTAATAATCTCTTCATTTACTTTACTTAGTTCTTTTCCTAATTCTTCTTTTTTTACTGCTAAAGTATAACCTTCAGCATTCACCTTCTTAAATTGATCAGTAATCCTTTTTTTCTTCTCTTCATCGGCCTCCTTAGAGTATTCCAACGCAAGTTTATTCTCCTCAGTACTCACTACTTCAATCCTCAGTTGTGTATCAGCTAAGGTTTGTGCTATAATTTCCTTCTCATCTGTTAATTCCTGTAATCTAGGATTAGTAGGACTGCTGACCGATCTCCAATTATCATTCACTTTCATAGCCTCTATAGTAGTTCCTGTTTTAGCATCTTTCACTTCATAGATAGGTTCTCCTTGCTCGGTTTTTTTCCCTGATTTAGTGATAATTGTATCAGTTTCGCCTTTTTCATCTACAAGTACAATACCATTCTTTCTTCCCGTCCTAAGATCAAATAATTCTATCTGTTCTTTTTTACGGTCTGCACCAGTTCCTTCATACTCGTAATCTGTTAAATAGGTCTGCGATTTTCCGTCCGCATCAGTAAAGGTGATCTCTCCACCGGTAGGAACCCAACAGCCGCCTTTGGTCGCACATCCAGAGACTCCTTCACTATAATAATCTGCTTTTCCGGTCTCTGTTCCCGTCGCGGTAATTCGCTGGAAAGTTTCTTCTTCATAATTTACAGCAGTCAAAATTCCTTTGTCTAATTGTAAGAATCCGGAAGGCTCGCCTTCTTTCCCAGGCAATTGGATTCCTTCGTTAAGGCTGGCTAAACTATCGGCGCTGGTGATGGACTTGCCTTTCGGAAAAGTATAGCTTGAATCGCCTACTTTGATCGTTCCGTCTGTTTTTTGAGCGGCTACTATCTGACCGTCAACGATGACATAACTTTCAACAATCTTATCATTTGCAAACCGTCTTGCGGTACGCACACCTTCTTCATTTGCTTTTTTATCTACTCGTACTTCTCCGCCTGAGCCTTGTATGACAAATTGTCCGGTAGTTTTTCCGGGGTCTACTTCATAGACACTTTTGACTTTACCAACGCTTTCTTCAAGGGTGGAATAACTTGCTCCCACTTTACCTTTTATGGTTGAGTCTATTTTTGGCTGAGAAACTACTTGGTCTCCTTCTTTTAATTGAACTTTAGTTTCTTTGTTAGCTTCTTCTAATTTTTCCTGAATTTCAGCAGCTTCTCCCACCAACGCTTCACTCCTATCAAACCATGCCTTTCCTGCACGAGCTTCTTTACTTCCAAACAAAAACTGCCAGACTTTACATCCTATTCCGCATTCTTCAACAACCGTTTCTTCATCATCTGTTTCCTGCGCAATTACAAAAATCGAACTAAGGAACAGGAAAAGTACAAATAGATTCACTGTTTTTTTAATCATGCTATACCTTCTTTTCTGTTATTATGAACAAAATCTTTATATATAAGACTTTCTTTCTGAAGATTATGAAAAGGAAAATTGTTTATGCAAAAAAGGACGTTTGGGAGCAGATTAAAGAGTGGCAAAACGATCCCGAGTTCCTGAGAGCCGCTTTTGAGTTTGTGCGTTATCATACTGGAAAGTCAAGATAATAGCTTTTTCTTTAAATCTTCATAGCCCATAAACTTAGGAGAGTGTAAGTCTAGGATTTGATTAACAATTTGATATGATTTCAAGGAAAGTTCTGAAAGCATAGTTGATTCATCATCACTTACAACAATGTCCATTTGCTTGAGGGATGCTGTCGCTACAATCAACAGATCATTTTGCATTTCCTTGAAGCCCCAGGAGCCGCCTAGTTCACGATAAGTTGCATAATAATTTTGTGCAAGTGCTACTAACAATAATCGTTTCATAACTCATCAACTCCCTGCCCAACGGCAAAGATATAACCACATAAAAGGAAGTCCCATTATCTGAGACTGTTGTCCTGCTTTTTGGGACGATTGTCCTAATTTCTTGGACAGGGTCTTTTTCATCATTTTATTTTTATTCCTTTTTTTATTGCTTCTTGAACAACCCCTAATTCATTTTTTTGTTCATGAAATTCTTTCGGCGTTAGGCATACAAAATCAACAGGATAGTCTAAATTCCACTTCATATACAATGCTGGAGCGCGACTCAACCTCCTTTTCCCGATAAATCCTTTTGAAACAAGCAAGAGATCAACATCGCTACTCCGTTTTATTCTCCCAGTTGCGCGCGAACCGAAGAGGTACATCTTGTCTATAGGTATATCACTAGATACTTCTTCAGCAAAACCTCTCAAGGCTTTAACTAAAATCCTAGTTACGATACAGATCACCTTTTTCTGCCATTATGAACAAAATCTTTATATATAATACTTTCTTTCTAGAACCCATGAAAGCTAAAACTGGAAAAAAAGATATTTGGGAGCAGATTAAGGAACACCAAAAAGATCCAGAGTTCATTCGTGCTGCATATGAATTTATTAGGTTAACCACTGGTAAGTCATCTCTTAAGTAATTTTTTAAATTCTTCATAATTGATGAAGAGAGGATTTTTAATTTGTTTGATTGAATTTACGAGAGTATATGTTCTTAAGGCTTGTTCGGATTGCATAGTTGCTTCATCATTGCTTACTACAATATCCATCTGTTTAATTGATGCTGTTGCTACAATTAATAAATCATTTTGCATCTCCTTGTAACCCCATGAGCCACCAAGCTCACGATATGTTGCATAATAACTTTGGGCAAGTGATTCGATTTCTTTATTTAAATCAACAGTCCTTTCTTTAACCAAAAAATCGTATAAGCTCAATAAATCTATGCGTAAATTACTGCCTTCAATCTTTATTTTTTTGGGAGTAGCTCTTAATTCTTGTCGAACAATTTTTGATCCAAAAACAACAATACCTTTAGAGGTTATTAAAAGATCACGAAACTTACTGATATGAGGGTCAACAACCAACTCTCCATAAATATTTGTATCTAAGAGCAATTTTCTCATATCACATCCTCACCGACCGCATCACAATACTTTAATCCGCCATTGCTGAAATCTTCGATAACTGTGGTTAGGAAGTCAACAATCTTCTCTAAAGTGCCAAATATTTCCCAGATATAATTAGCGTAGGTGCAACCGCCTGATGCCGTATTGCTAGCAGCACAAATTATACCGCAGGTTACAACGGTAGCAGTATGGAGTATCGCAAATGGATCTGCCACTGCTCTGGACAATCCACCTATAACTTTATCAAAAAAATCAGAAAATGGAATAAGATACCATAATTCTCCAACTACATATTTACATACCAGTAAATCCTCCAGCTCTTCACACATGCTGACTGTTGCCAATCCTGAACGAACTTCATTTTCCAGACAGGCAATCTTTCTACATTTAATCTGCCTAAATTGGTCTAAGTTCTTAATTATTCCAGGGATACAAAGGCTGGCAAAGGAAAGGAAAAGATTTTCCCGGACATCGCGGGGCGCAGAATAACCATATTGATCAGTTCCCGGGATTTTCTCATGAGGATTGTAACCTTTGGCCAGCTTATCCCCTGGCGCTTTGAGCAATTCCACTTTGTATATTTCTAAGATGTAGGCCTGCCAGTCACTATACCAGCCTAATGATCCGCCGCTTTGCGGCCGGCAGGTGAGAACTTCGAGGATGATGTCAAATATTTCTCCGCCTGATTTTGCTCCTGTCGTTGCACTGTGGAAGCCGAAACAAGCAAGAATTCTTTCTGCTTCTCCACCGACGGGATTAGCTTTCAATGCTTCCGTTCCGCCTTTAGCCGGACCTTCAAAGATTTCCGCCACCTTCATGATAATATTATATATCTGCACTAAATAGTCCAGCCACTTCAATATTTCAGCTAAAACACCTATAAAATCCCAGGCAGCGTTGATATCATCTCTTGCTTCCTGAATGACCTGATCTAAATTCTCATCCTGCGCGCCTAAGGTAGAAAATGCAAACGGAACGAGAACAGTAACCTGCTGCACTTCTGCAGCTCTTACTGCATTCTTGCCAACCTGTGAGAAGATCTTGAATGTACATACATATTCAACTTCCTGTTTGACAAATTCGGTTTCTTCTTTCTGTCCGATCTGGAATAACGATCTTCCATCAAACGGCTCAAATTCAATGATCACATTCGGGCTGGGAGCATAATCCCCAACTGCAGAAACTCCGCCATACAATATCGCTCTACTGATTACCGGCGCACTTACGGCCGGTGCATCTGCTTCTGCTTCCGGAACAGCACAGTTCACTAACTGAATATCCAAAGCGCGAACATCGCTCACATCAGCACTCAATAGAACCTTAAACGGCAATCGAGTATATGTCAATGGCGTGGTATCCAGATCGATAAATGCTCCTACCCCGCCAAGAGGAGTTACTTTTTTCACTTCCCAGAAATCTGGATTCTCTTCCGTGGTCAATCCCAATATATCAATAGTTATAGCCGCTCCTTCATCACTGCTTCTAAACCTCTTGGCATGCTGAGGCTGGTCTTCAGCTAAAGGCCAGCTTACTGCATCATTGCCAGCGGTATCTTGGACACGGACATCTACTTCCAAGCTAGATTCTGGTCCGCTCTTGATAGCATCCGTTTCTAATGCACATTCCCATCTTCCTTCAACTTTGGTGCAATCCTTATCAGTAAAAATAACCCAGCCATCTTCATCGATAAATTCATTGGCAGGATATTTGTTTTCTGCATCTAACAATAAATCCTGAACGTTCACTAACACGCGCACACCGCTCGCTTCAGAAACTTTCAATACTAACTTAAAGCGGTCATTGCTCTGGAAATAATCTTTATCACCTACTTCAGATACGCCGAACACTTCTAGAGATTCCACTTTCGGTCCCGTATTATCAGCCACAAATTCAGATTCCGGAGCAAGACCTTCGTTGCCAACATTATCTTGGAAGCGGGACAAGCCGAAAGTCAAAACACCTTCATTGATCTCTTCATCAACATCCCAGTAACATTCTAAAATACCTTCTACTTCTTCACAGGCAGTTGCTTCAGCAATATTGCTTAATCCAAATCCCGCTAGATTAGCGCGGATACCATCTTTGCTTATGCCAGCACCCTGGTCTTCTACTTTCAAAATGATTCTGTTCTCACCGCTTTTAAGATAACTTTTTCCTTCAAACTGCCGTACTGTGCCAAAGAATTTGATGGTCGGCGCAGAACTGTCGACCACGAAAGAGGAAGACAAACTTTTCTCAGCAACATTCCCTTTTTCATCTCCAACTTTGACTAACACCGTTACTGTTCCAGCAGGATTTACACTCACGCTCTTCCAAGCGCAATGCCATAAATCATCAACATCAGCATCTGCTTCACAGCTGGCTTGATCACCATCTAAATCAGCCTGCTGTGAATAGCCGGTTACAGTAGGAACACTTTTTTCTACCACATCTACTTGTATATCGGTAGAAGAAGCGAATTGTCCGATGAATTGCCCATATTTAGTAAAATTAAGTTCGTTTCCAATAACCGGTTTGACAAAATCAGCAAAGAAAGATACAGAAGGACTGAACGAAACATGGCCAAGATTATCTTCGGCGCGAACTTTCAATCGTTTAGTTCCTTCACCACTTAAGTCAGCTTGTAAGATTCCTTCATATCCAGCGTCACTCACATAACTAAAGGTTTCTTTTCCTGCCGCAAGATCTATCGTTTGCAGAACCGTTCCAGTATCACCATCGATAACATCAATCTTTTTCAATCCGGCAGAAGGAACTCCTGCTTTTTTATCGTTCACGGTAAAATCAATATTTACCTTTCCCTCTTTACCCTGGCTCACTTTACTGGGAGAAAAAAATATCTGCGGCGCTGAACCATCTGCTTTAATGACCTCTCCAGAAGAAGCGCTTTCTTGTTTTAAGGCAGCGCTGAGGAAAGAATAAATAACTTGGAAGGCATATTCTCCTTCCTGAATTCCGTCAGTAAGCGGACTGATGTATTTACACAATACTCCTAAGGTGCTGGGCGAACAGGAAGTAAAGGAAGCTTGATTGTCGCCAATCTTGATCTTGACATCTACCGGTTTAACACTGGTATTGCTGGTTCCCGCACCTGAGATCAATGCTTCAACCGTCCAGACATCGCCTTGCGCATCAAGATGCTGCGGGATTCCTGCTTCTCCCTCATTCTTAGTTATCTGCACCGACGCAGCTAACGCGCTGGCAGAATACACCGGCATGCTCAGCACCAACACTACCATAAATAAGCCGATCATGCTCCAGATGTTTTTCGCGTTTCGTTGCTTCATTTTATATTTTTAGTTATTATTCAAAGACCGGCTCCAGCTGCGGCCGCAGTTGTTGTGATAAATTGCCTAAAGCGGCCATGACATTTAAGTCTTCCAATATACGTACATGTTCCTCTTCCGGAACTCCCTCTAAATTGAAAGTTAAAGCCGTAAAGGTAATTTTATCAGCGCGGTATAATTGCTCAGGAGTAATAGTCAGATAGGTTTTAGGCTGATCCCATTGCAATCTTCCCAATAATAGTTCATCTAAAACTTGCTGTTCGTAGGTAAAACAAGTTTCAGGGATAGGTATAGGAAGCCATAAGCCGCCGGTACAACGTTCTTCTTCAGGTATGATCAATTGTTTTGAACTGGTAACTAACGCTGTCACTTCATAGATACCAGGCACTAATTCTAATGAAGCAGTTCCTTTTCCTGTTACGGTTGCGGCGGAAGAAAATTCTTCGCTAAAGATTCCCGGCAGCGTATCAGAAACGCGCTTCAGCATCACGACGGCAGTTTCATCATCTGTCAATGGTTTAGCCAAATTCAAGAACGACCAACTGTGTTGTTCATCTAAGGATTCAGGCGAATAGGTATAAACAGAATTTCCAGGAGCAGCAAATAATCCTTGAGTAAAACATTCTTTATTTTTACCATCCTCATCAGCGATGCATTTTTCCAAACTTTTCTTGCGCACCGACATATTGACAAACACTTTTTTGTGCATGGGAATAACCAACTCAGGAGAACCTGCAACAGCATAGCCCAAGGTGCCGGATGTCTCTCTAAATCTATAGGTATCGACGGGATAGAAATTAGTCAAGTATTCGTCTTTGACAAAGGAAGCAACTCCTCCATAGACGGCAGGATACTTACTCTCAAAGACCCCTTGATGATTGGTTTCTCCCAGGTCGCAGTCGTCCTGTTCAGGGATGGAAAATCCGATCTGCACTGCTTCTAGGGGTTCGAGATTGCTGCTGTCTACCACTAACGTTTTTACTAATTCCGTATTGCGCTTGTCAGGATCGCAGACCATGCTTTGCTGTTCTGCAGCTACAGGCGCAGGCTGAGTATATCCTTCGGTGGGAATCTGATTGTTTCGCAAGTTAGATTCAAGAGCGAAGGCAAAAGTAAATCCTCTTCCTTCCAAGGCATTTGGATCACGCAGGGTAACTAACACAGGATAACTTAAGTCATAGGTGGAATAATATCGGTGGATGTCTAAGGGAATTTTTGGGATAGGATCTACTAAGGGACCAGAAAAGATGGTTGGCATTATGTTTCCACCTTTATCGTTCATATCAAAATAAGTATCCCAGCCGAAGTAATCAAAATTCACTTCCATGCCTTGTCCTGTTTCAAGAGGAAGGATCATGTTGTCATAATGTTTTTGATGAAGATCACGGAAATTGAGAGTGACCCCTTCCTGCTGAGGATATTCGAAGCGGTAGAAATTAGTGCTTCCTAAGTAGCGCAGCAAAGGAACGCTGGATGAAAGTAAGCTTTGTGTTTTTAATTTCACATCTGATTCCGCCCAGATCACCGGAACTGGCTGGTTAAAAGTCATCTGTTCCATCGGCGGCAAGCGGTTGTAATCAACACCAGCATAGGCAGTGAGCAAATCAAGTGCTTGTAGTTCCAAGAAGCTATGGTTCTTTTCAACCGCGGCAAGTTCGGCAGCAGTATCATAGATCTGTTTTAAGCGGATGGGCACCGGCACATAGAATTGGTTCATCCCTGTTTTGGCATCACCTTTGGTTGCTTCCACATCCATCTTCAGCCAGAAATTCACACTTTGATCGGCAACCGTAACCTGTATTTCTTTTAAATTTTCAGAACCTTCTTGTAAAGCAGGAGCATTCACCACAAACCCTTCTGCTTCAAACGCTTGGTAATCTGCAAGACATTCAGCGATATTTTCTTCTGCAAATCTTGATAGTTGAGATTCAATACTAAGTTCTGGATCTTCTTCCTTGTATAAGGCTGGTTTTTTAGAAGAGTAGGAAACTTGCGGATTTTCGTTAGGTAAAACGTTGTAATGCCAATACGGCACTTTGATCGGTTCGAGATCGATACCATCAGCATTGGTTGGATCGTTGGCAGAATATTTCCCGGCTAATTCAGGATAGATATAACCACCTTGTTGCCCCAGAACTAACAACCCACGTCTTCCCACTTGAGCCAGACAATTTTCGGTATAGGCTTGCAGAGGCTGAAATTCCTGAGGAACTGCTGAAATAATGGGCTCTCCTTCCGCAGTTAATTCTTCTTTAGTGGCTACTTTGGTTATGTACAAAACACCCGAAAATAGGAATAAAATGACTATGCCGATAATGATAAAAATCGTCACCTGTCCTTGTTTAGAAGGAATTGACCTGATAAGATTATGGAAGCTACTAAAACTACCACTAGAGCTACCTCTTTTTTGCTTCATTCTATCAGTAATCAGGAAAGAATTAGGGTATATAAAGATTGCGGGTTGGTAAAAGGAAAATAAGAATAACTATATTTTCTGAATAATACAAATGTTTTTATATTGAACTTTTCTAATTAGTAGAATGGAAGAAAAGAGATTTGAAGAACTCATGCAGGAACTTGAGAATCTCATAGAAAAAAATCGGAAATTATCTCTTCTTTTTTAATTGTTCTTCAACCCATAAAATCTATCCCTAATTCAGATTCCAACTCCTCTTTCTTCTGTCCGAAATAGGTGTTTTCTTCCCCAAAAATCTGTTCCGAACTGACGCCAGTGACAATAACCATGGTCCTAATGGTCTTATCTAAGTCTTTGTAGATCTGTGCTCCCCAGATGATCTTCGCCTTGGGGTCGAGGCTGCTGGAAACGGTTTCAACAATTCGCCTGGCTTCGTCCAGAGTCAAATTTTCACCGCCAGAAATGTTGATGAGGGCGCCTGTAGCGTTGGAAATGTCTACGTCAATAAGCGGGTTGTCAAGAGCTTTTTGCACTGATTCATCTGCGCGGTTATCTGCATCTGATTCCCCAACTCCTATCAAAGCAACTCCGCCTTGTCCCATGATAGTCTTGACGTCAGCAAAATCGAGATTGACTAATCCGGTTCTGGTCACCAGTTCAGCGATTCCTTTTACGGCGTTGGTTAGAATCTCATCGGCTACTTTGAAAGCTGTTTGCAGAG
>ERZ1292623.3604-Hain-H51-01um-R1-3604-length-13136-cov-9_pt1 | contig 13136 bp, 16 predicted proteins | sample MGYA00564398_ERZ1292623 | MGnify/ENA primary metagenome ERZ1292623 (study PRJEB36523, sample SAMEA6512633) | groundwater metagenome | collected 2019-01-07 | study: AquaDiva: Metagenomics assemblies of 32 groundwater samples | reverse complement strand
GATTCATTGGTCTCTTTAGTTTCTCCTTTTTTAGGGGATGGTCTACCTTTACTTTGGGTAATTGCACAAGTAGTAGAGCAGTATTTCCTTTTTGAAATGCCTGAAGGATAAAGGACTAAAAAAGGTTTATTACAATGTTGACAAATCTTTTCTTCTTTGATTGCTTTACCCCTGTTATGAGGTACAATTATTCCCTCTTTATATTCTCTCTTTTTGGTATCGGATATATGTTTTGCGTGTAAATTTTTGCGTTCTTCTTCTGAAGAAATTGTCTCAAAAATCTTGTTTATAGTAACTGTACATATAAACAATCCAAACTTGTTTTTTAATTCTATTGCACCGTATTTACCAAAATTGTCTAATGCAATCTTTCTTTCTCGATTATAAAAAGCTATATGTTTTTCATCCTTAGTTAGATGTCTACCTACTTTGAATAGTTGTTGATTACATACCGGACATTGTTTTGCAGTTATTTTGTTTTTTGACATATTATTTTCTAAAAAATCTCCAATCTCCTTCATTCCAAATAGAAAACTGGTTTTCAGAGATTAAATGCCCTGAATATGCAACTAAGCCAACGATGGAATAGAGTGGTTTAACAAAATAAAGCGGAGCAGACATTATCAATGCCATGCCAAATGAATGAACTATTCCACGATGGTTAATAAATTGGAGGAAGGCTATGTATAATGCTGCAATTATGCCATAAATAACATTACTTGTTAATAGTGCCCAAATAATCACAACAACAAGTGCCATATTTACTATGTCGTTGATAGTAGAACCTTCTATATCCTGATCTGGCAAACGACTGAAAAATATAGTTATTAAAATAGAGAATACTATCTCTTGGGTAGTTAATTCAAAGAAAGCATATTTTTGGTTTATAAAGTAAAGAACTGCTAGCACTATAATTCCTATAGTCATATGCGTGTTTCCGCTGTGTCCTTTATTATTCTGGAATAGGTTCATTTTCTTTGTATACAAAATGCACTGGGATTTTTTTGATACCCAACTCCCTAGCAGCAATTGCCCTGTTTCTACCTTCATGCCCTACAATAAATCCTTTTTCTAATTCTATCCAAGGTTCTGACATCAAGGGCTCTTTGCTTGCTAATGCTGGCTTTAACTCCTCAACTCTTGATTTGGATATAACTACTTCTTCGTAACTTTTAGGATCAAATATATAAGAAGAGTCTGAAGTTCTGCCTTTATTACGGAGAACCCTGCCCATAGCTTCTTTCCTTGTTAATTCAATAAATGTTTCTGGACTCATCATCTTTACTCTCTTTTTGTATCCATAACTTTTAGGGTAATCAATTAAAGGTGTATCTGTCTTTCCTGACCAAGCCATCCCATAGTTTTTCTTCTTTGCTTCAAATATTACTTTCCTTTCTCTTGTTTCTGGATCGTGGAAGATAAATCCTTCATAAGTAGGCAGTACAATTATACCTTCTTTCTCTCTCTGTCTGATTAATCTATTTATATCTCTCTTGTTCATAAATTTTATTCCATAATTTATTTGTAGTCTTCTTCCTACCCAATAGTGCTGACCACCTCGCTTTCTTACCCTATATCGTTTGAATACTTTACGTTTCATTTAAAATAATCTTTGTATTTATTGCCAATCCAAATCAAAAATCCGAATAAAGCTAATACGACAAAAAAACGTAATTGATCCCCTAAATGCGTCCAATAACTAATGGTACCATATACCATAATTAAGAGTGCTCCTCCAACAAATCCTGCTGTTGTTTGTTCTGCTATTTTCTTACCTTTAATTCCATATAGTAGTAAAGCTATTCCTATTATGTAAGAGATTAATGCTAAATTTCTTGAATATTTTTCCCTTACTGGATTACATTTTTTGTTATAATCACAATATTCCATTCCTTCTTCCATTTTCCATCTTCCATCGGATGTTATCCATTCACCACCTCCATTTGTACAACTTGATTTATCATTTGAATACATTTTTGGATAACATTCCTGGGTTGGATCTGGATAGAATGTGTTGAATCCGTAGATCACTAATGCTAGTGCCAAAACTGCTATTCCTATTGTAAAGATATGTTTTTTTATTGTTGCCATTTTTGCCTCCTACTTCCTAATTTTGTAAATATAGATGATTAGAGCTGCTATGATAATTAATACAGTAGGTAACATTGAATTAATTTGTTGTTGAGTAGATTTTCCTACAGTTATAACACCGGCTGCAACAAGAGCCAAAAATATGGTTGCACCAGAACTTCTATTTCTTTTTCTCATTTTTTGTATCTCCTCCAATGTTTCCTAACAGTAAAACTTCCATAAAAATTTCTGCGTATGTGTGATTTTACAAGAGTAAAACTTTTTCTTCCTTTAAACCTCTTGAAAAATTGGACACGCCTTTCCTGGTGGAGGAACTCAGATTTTGAAGGCTTCTTACCAAACCAAAAAAGCACTTTCTTTGGATTTGTTTTTGAAACTAAAGCATATTCAAATCTTCCAGTTGATTCCCTAAATACTCTTTTTAGTACCATTTTAATCTATCTCCTCTGTTGCACGGCCCCAATTAATCCTAATCTTCTTTCCTGGAAACTGATTTTTTATCTCTTCTAATGTTCCGTAAGGACCTTTCCCTCTTATCTGAAAGTCTCCTTCTTTTCCTTTTTTGTTGTAGACTGCCGGAGTAAGTTCTATAAAAGGATCTTCTGGTGATACAATTTCTCTTGGAGGATAAGCTTTTTTGTGTGCCTCTTCTGGTGTTAATCCTATAAATTCAGGAGCATCTTCTACCTTAACTTTATTAGGATTGTCTCCTGCTACTTTGGTTAATCTTTTTACGAAATCAATATCCATCTTTTCTTCCAGTTCTTTATCCCAATCTTTTAATGTTTTTTCATCTTTGCCAAAGTCATATATCTCTCTTTCAGATAATCTAACAATTCCAACTGGTTGTATCTTCTTTAACTTCTTAAGATGAAGTGCCGTTTCATATTTTTCTTTGGCCTCCTTTTGCCATTCTTGTTGTTTCTCTTTAAATTCCTCATCGGATAAATCCTTATAAAGAGCACTATGCCTTTCTTCATCAGATGGAAATTTCTTTTTTCCTAAAGCAGAATCCTTGTAGCTCATTAGTGTATCAGCCTCTCGCTTAATTCGTCCAACATCCCATCCATAGTCAAGCAGTCCTTGCTTTTCTTTGGGATCTGATTCATTAATGCCCACAAAAAAGGTTGAATGTGGTGTTGTAATCTTTTTTACCCTGCGCAAACTGCCAAAATTTTTTTTCATAGTCTTGCCTACCCAATATCTCTGTTTTACTCTGTCCTTTCTCCTAATCCAGATTCTGTGTTTCATCTTCAAAATTTTCCACCATAAATACCTGGTATGTCTTTCCTTTTTGTGCTCTTTTAATCAAATGTTTTTTTTCAAAATCTGTCAAGATCTGGCTTATTTTTCCTTTTGAAAGGTCTGCCCTAAACTTTAGGGTGGATTGGGTAATCCCCTCTTGTTCCCTAATGGCTACCAATACTTTCTTTTCATTCTCATCCATTGATTTGGTCATCAGTGTAAATTTGTCTTCATCCAATTTTTTGTTCTTTTCTTCTTCTAATCTTTTTAAGATAGCTTCTTCTCCATGACTAAAGAAGAGGAGATAAATACCAAGCGCACCAATAAAAGATATTAAACCAACGGCTATATGGGATAACCCCATTAAAGATTCTACCCTCTGGCATTCATTAGTTGGATAACATTGCAGAGCTGTTGTCTGTTTGCCTAATGTTCCTATAAATAATACAGCGAGTATAGTAGCAACTACACTAAAAGACAGGATAATATAGCCTAATTTTTTAGTTTCCATTTTTATTCACCTTTGAAAAAGATTGGCTGGTCCAATTTAGGGTGGTATTTGGGGGTGGTTTTGAGAAGATTGTTTTCTCTAGACCAGCCAATTCTTTTATTTTATGAGTTTGTATTGTTACCATTTAGCATACTTTAGTTTTTTGAATATAAGGTATGAAGCAATGATCCCTAATCCTGCAAAGGAAATTAACGCATTTGGAGATACACATCTCTCTTTTAGTATATTTGTTGACCAGGATGCAACTGGTGCATTAAGATCATTGAACCATTGCATACATGGTGTCATATCCTGGGGGCTAAATGCAAAGTACATTAAATCCTCTGTCCCGGAAAATAGGAGTATAAATCCTGCTGCTATAATTCCGATGGTTTCTGATTTGTCATGGGTAAACATAAAATATACCAAAGCTGGAGTTACTATTATTATCAGCCACAATGCTATGAATGATGGTAATGTATAGGTATTGTATAATGACCAAGCTTTCTCTGTGTTTATCTCAAAAAATGTTTTTAGTTGATTAGCATCAATTATAGCTATAAGTGCTAAAAGTACAAATAATCCAAGGTACAACTTATGCAGTTTGATCCATCTCTTTAGCTCTGCCATATTTCCCTGCTGCTTTTAATTCTTCTGGTGTAGCTCTCCTTAATAATCTGGTTATATTCTTCCTCCCACACCTGCTACATTCACCCTTTACATATAACACTCCATTTGTAGATACACCATAAGTTATGTTATTTAATACCTTTACAAGATCGCATGATGAACAATATGATTTGTATTCTGGCTTTTTATCCTGATGTAATAACATTTTCTGGGCTTTTTTCTGATTTTTCTTGAGCTTTCGTTTTAATTCCCTTTCCTGTTCTACTCTTCTTCTGTTTAATATCTGGAGTATCTCAAGTTTTTCACGTTGGTATGGTGGTAATGAGTGATTTGTTAATCTTTTCCTGATTATCCTTTGTCTGTTTTTGATTACCTGGGTCATCCTTCCAGATTTGGATACCCTCCATCCTAATCTTATGATTTTCATATTTCCACCTTTTACATCTTATTTGATAAAATATCTAATTTATTAATTTGAATTAATTTCTGTTGAAAATAATCTATTGATTCATCCTCTTTTCCTCTTACTTTATCATGACACTTTTTACATAATGTTATTCCATTATTTACATCAAATCTTAAGTCAGGATATTTTGCAAATGGTCTTATATGATGTGGTCTTAATTTACCACCCACCTGTTCACATTCTCTACAAATCCAATGATCTCTTTTAAATACTTTTTCCCTCCATTGTTTTGTTTCAATAGAATTTCTTATTTTAACATATGTTGGACTGATTCCGCCTTTCCAATGCCAATGGTTTTCTTGATTAAGAATTCTTGGATCTTCTTCTGCTGTCTTATTTTTCAGCCAGGGGGTGTGTCCTTCCTTGAATAATGATGTGAGTTTACCTTCAGATATCAATCTTTTCATGCTTTGGCGTTTTTTCTCCGAGGTTTCTGGTGAGGGATGTTTACCATACATTGGATTGTCTTTACCTGCTTTAAAAGCATTAATAAGAAGACCTTGTTTGTATTGTTGTTTTTTTATTGAACTCATTTTTCTCCGAGTTTTTTCCAAGCGTTTACTGCCAGTATTAGAACAAGAACGACATTTATTATGATTTTTTGTTGTTGGAACGTTACAAGAGATACACATGGATGTATAGTCATAACATTTTGTGCAGAGTCCTTTGGATAGATGTTTTCTTTCCATTGTTCCACATTTTATACATTGATCATATTTATATGCCCATTTATTTTGGTAACCTATGTTGGGGTTTTCATGTCTTTTTTTAAAGCTATAACAATTACTACATAATCCTTTTGCTTGATGTTCTTGGACAGTAGTTTTGCATGAAATACAACTATCAAAATTGAATGACCATACATTATCTGGTTTTTTCATAAAGGTTCCATCTTGATTTCTTTTAATTTCTTTCATCCTAAATTCACCTGTTTAAGGATATTAATAATCAATGGTACATAATAGCTTTTAAATAAAAAAAAGTTGAGAATTCCTAGTGGAATTGCTATAAAAAAATATTTGTTTGGGACGTCATCAAATACAAAATATTTCCACAATCTTGGTGGAACTTTTGGTTCGTAGTTAAAGCTACCAAAAATTGTGTACAAGGAAAAATGCAACCAATTCATAAAACCAAATAGCTGTAAAAACAGATTGTCTGGTTTTAACATAAAGACTAAAAATCCCATTGTAAAGTTTACAATTAACCCACCATATTGGTATTTAGCTTCAATGCTGGCCCCTTCCACCCAGGGAAACCACTTGACAATATTGATCCTTTTGCCTTGATGACCTATTTCATGCACAAATACTGTCGCTACCATTGCTGCATAAAACCAAATCAATAGTTCAATTATTGTCATGGTCTCCTCCTGAAAAATCCTCTGTTTGGACCTATTTCAAATATAAAATAGATTAGTAGTAATGATCCTATAATAAACAACCATAACGGAAAACTGCTGTCAGTTTCTATTTTTGATAGAGAAGGCTGCACTTCTGTGCCTAGTGTATTGATACATACTTTCTGGTTGTTGACTATTTTTTCAAATGAGTTTAGTGGGCATGTATAAACTTGGGGTGCATTGAGTATACAAACCTTTTTATTTGAATCCCAACGACCACTACTTTGAATGCATGCCAATTGAGCTGAAACAGTTGTGAATGTCTCGTTTTGGATTATTACTGTTTTGTTTTCAAGAAGGATTTCCCTTGTACCGATGCATTTGTCTAATTCACTGTCATACGCTGTGTTTATTGGACAATTAATTAGTTTGATTGGAGTTGCAACGCAGGCATCTCTCTGAGGATCATATGTTTCATAACTTTCACAGTCTACTAGTGATGGGACATATCTTAGGCATTTGCCCAAAGCCTCGTCATAGGTTGCATTAGGATGATCACAAATTGCTTGGGAGGGAACATGCCATAAGCATACTGGATTTGTTGGATCAGTTAAATCCAAAACTCCATCACAAATGTATTTTATTTCAGGATAAACTTCACAGCTATAACTTGTTGGGTTCCATGTTCCTTCACTACAAAAGAATGTTATTCCATTGATATCTTTGCAGGTATTTGTTTCAACATCAAAAATCTGGCCAGAGCCTGGAATACACGGCAATGTTTCAGTATCTGTTTTTGTGTAAATGTAGGGTAATATAACAGTATCTCCTGATACAACATTATAAGTTTTACCATTGGCTAATATTCCAATTAGTTCAGGAACTTCCTCAAAACCTGTGCCTTTCTTTAGAACTGGCGGTAAATTTATGCAGTATTGCTGTATCATCTTTCTTGCACTGTAATGGCTGATTGTTCTTGGACCTGTAAATGTTTCATAAGCCAAAAACTGGTTCTTTCCTAAAGAGCATGTCTGGAACAAAACCCTGAAACCTACATTGTCAATAAATACATTAGTTCCGCTTATTGAAAAAGTTACTTTGTTTACAGTGCTATAATCAATTTCCTTAACCTGCTTGCCTCTAAAGAACCAGTACATCTTATCTGGATATAATGGTGAGGATTCCAATTTGATGACACCAGCCTCCTGGCCTCCTAAGTTTAAACTGTATGAATTGCCCTGGTTATCTGATAAGGATATAGAACCACTGCCAGTTGTTTCATATTCAAAATAAACAATCCTTCCCTTCATATTTTCAAGCATATTTAATGTGCCTGGATTCAAAAATATTTTTCCAAATCTGCTCTCTATTGTGCCTGATGATGTCCATCTTGCTGGGTTTAAAGTTGGCTCATCAAAAACATCATAAATATTGTATTCAACAAATCTTTTTGATGAGGTGTCCTCTATTGTTACGGAACTGACTGTTACTGACCCACTTCCGCTTGCATAATTGGAAGAATCGCAAGAAGCACTCATATAAACATAGACTCCAGTTGTTGGAAGATTTTGTGTATTTTGTTCGACTCCGTTAACTATGCATTTGAAAGTATTTGTTTCTGTATTAGTTATTATTTCTATTGTACCGCTATCATCGTCACGCATTTGTGAAGGCCATGTGTTTGGATATCCACAATTAGGATGGTTGCATCCTTTTGCATAACTGCTTATACCACATCCTACACCCTGACCCTGAACAGAAAAACTTCCACTTCCCTGTCCAGCCGCATCTGATCTTCCTCCTGCTGCATATGCATGGGTATCTCCTGACATTGTGAATATATAATCTCCATATAAATTTGGTATATTTAGTGGACTGTAAGATATACTATTACAACCACCTGCAGAACCTCCCCCACCAACACTAATTGATTTTGGAAAATCTGGTAAGGTAGTGATGGCAAATAAATAGAGGTTAGGTCTATAATTACTAAAAACCCATATTGCAAGGATTACAAATACCAATAAAATAAGTTTTTTATTGCGGACCATCTATTCTCCTTTGTTTAATTAATTTTAAAGCTACAACAAACGTTAATATTAAAAGGATTATAATGAATGATGATTGCTTGTTTGTTTGTTCAATCTTTTTTGGACCTAACTGCAGATCATCACTGCTTAGATAAGGCGTAATATCTATATCTCCTTTTTCAATTGACGTCAGGATATCTGAAAGTGGATTAGTCTGGTTTATGTTTGGAATAATATTAAATGTTTTTTGCGGATTGGACTTGCTAAGTATTTTTACCCCTAGGAAATCAACATATACCTTGGTATCGGTTACCAATCCCTTTAGTGTTTCCTTTGGAAGATTTATTGGGTACTCTGTTGTGCCTTTTTTAAGCTTCAGAGGGATTGATATAACGCGCTCTTCTTTGGTTACAGTTTTATGAGTTGTGATTAATAACTCGCCATTGAGATTGTTGATTAGGTCATTTGTTATGATGATTGTTGATTTATCATTTGATCCTAACCTGAGTATGCTGCTTTCCTCTTTCCATCTTGCCTTTATGAACGAGTTGTCAATCTCAAACCAGAATATTCTCTTTTCATCCTCCCAGTTTTTAAAAACGCCGTAATATGTCACCCACTCTCTGATTGTTGGGCCTGTAATTTTGCCCTGATCATCTCTTGGTTCGTAGGATATTTTCTCGAGATCAAACGTAACAAAGGAAGCATCCCCGTCGAACGTTACATTCAGATATCTGTTTATGGTATGTTTCTGATTCTGTATGAAATTAAGTGATACATTATCAAAAGTTAGTGCTGTTTTCCAGCATTCCGGTCGTGGATTTGGAACTGATACAATTCCTATCCAGGATGGAACAAATACTGTTTGGGTTATATCTTTTCCGCCGGAAAACAATGTTCTTTGTTCGGTAGACAAAGTCGCAATTTCTGATTTGCATACAAATAGAAGTGATTCACTCTTTACGGCGATATCTCCCAAAGGCGTGCTGGCAATCCGTGAGTTATGACTTATGTAGGGTATCCTGTTTTTTTGCAGATCAGATATTGATACGCTGAATAAAAGTTTGGTATTTAATTGGGGTATAATAAAGAAAGCGCTGGCTATTAAAATCAACATAAATATTATCATTGTCCTTCTATTATTTTTTGACATTTAAATATTCCCTTGCTTGTTGCAATGCTCTTTCTTCTTGTTCTATTGTCCTGTCTAATCTTCTAATATTTTCTTCCCTTTTGAATACTGCTGGAAGATCCTCTTTTGGATTTGGCCTAGCTAATATTTCCCTTTCTAATTTTTTCTTTCTTAGGTTTTCTTCTGCTTTGTCTAACGAGGGTGATATTGAACCGATAGTTGTAAAACCAAAGTTTAATGATGCTCTTGTTCTCTTCTTTGGTCTTGGAAATCTTCCAAAGATCCGAAAAGTTTTAGGATCAACAGCTATTGAAGTCATATCTCCTGCCCCTCCCTTAACTCTCTTTCTTCCTTTCATTATTCCGGTTTTTGGATTTTGTAGGTAAGTTGTTTTCCATATTTTTATTTTTTTTAATGGTAATTGAGGTTTCCCCCTTTTTAATGATTTTATATATTTTTTATTCCTAAAATTAGTAGGAACTTTGTGCCTTTGTCTCCAAACCTTTTTTCTGTATCTTTGTGCTTTTGCACGGTGAATAATCCATCGTTTGGTCATCGTGGTAAACCTCTTTCTTCTGGTGGTCTATAGGTTTTTCCCAATGCTTCATAGATCCCTTTTTCAGTTTTGCCTGCAATGTATCTCCCAGATTTTCCTTCTTTTGTTCTTTTAAATAATCCATACTCATTTAGTATTAATCCCTTATTCCTAGCCAAAGACCTGTTTCCCAAGTTACCGGCCATGGGACCTGTTCTTGTCATCAACGCCGCCCCATAACTTTTGGGAGTTGTGAAAAAAAAGTCAGTTTTAACTCCATCGTATACTGCCTCTATTTTTTTATCTCCTTTTGATAGGATGTTTGCTTTGATTTCTTCAAGTTTATTTATTATTGATTGTTTATCTTTGGGGATAAGTACAACATCAATATCAACTGGATTTTTTTTCCGTCTTATTGATCCTGCTAAATCGAGACGTTGAGATAACGGTCTAAATTCTTTTTCAACTTCTTTAGCAATCTTCAAAACTTCCTCCGGTTTTCTTGTTTTTACTATCCTTCCTTTTTTCTCAACCTCAATCAGTTTAGAGCTTAATGAACCTAATGATTTTTTTGGTAGTTTGAATGATTGAACTTTTGAAATGTGGGTATCTTGCGGAGTTATATCCTCCCTGATGCTCAAAAATCTACCTTCCCTCATTATATTGTCTTTGGTTAATTGAAGAAATCTTACCCTGGCAACTAATTCTGGCTTTAAAAAAGTTACATCTTTTTCTTTTGGAAGATTGATGATTTCTGGCGGTTTTGCTGTTTTTAGTTTATCAAATTGTTGCTTTAGTTCTTTTAATTTACCATCTGTAAACCCAGTTCCAATTTTTCCAGTATATCTATATTTACCGGATTCGTGGTCATATACTCCGGTAAGAATGGCACCGAATGTGCTTTCTCTTTTTCCAGTTCCTTTTTGCACACCTAAGATAACTGCATCATTTTCTTTTAGCAACTTTAGCTTTTGCCAGTTTTTGCTTAGTTTTCCTTCCTCATATTTTGAATCTTTGCGTTTTAATATGATGCCTTCCTCTTTCCTTTTCTTAACTATTTCCAAAAGTCTTTTTAGAGATCCTGATTGAACCTCCTTGATCTTTTTCAGATTATCAGGTATGACTTTATCCAGAATTCTTTTTCGCTCTTCTAGCGGCAAGTCGGTAAGGTCCCTTCCATCTTTTGCCAGGATATCAAAGACATGGTATTCTAATGGATGGGTTTTGGATCTTTGATAGATTAGTAGTTTATCCTTAAGCCTGTCTCTCTCTGATAAAGTTTTAAAATCTGATTTGCCCCCCCTTAATGCTACTATCTCTCCATCTAGAACAAGGTTATCCTTAAAATTTAGTTTTTTATACAAATCTTTGAGTTCTGGGTATATCTCTGTCTTGTTTACATTTCGTCTGTTAATAAATGCCTGGCCTTTCTTATTGAAATATCCAATCGTTCGAACTCCATCTTCTTTGACCTGATAGATAAAATCTTTTGGGTATTTGGGCAATTTTTCAGCAAAAGAAGGTCTCATAGGTTCATAAATTTTAGTGTTTTTAGAAAATCGATTGGTGCCATCTACAGATCCAATATATTTGAGTACCCTATGTTTAGGGGAAGATCCATAAGTTGGCCTATAGGATTCTACAAGAAGTGCATAAGTATTTCCATTTACTCTGTTATATTTTAAAAATACCATTGTCCTAGGTTTTAAAAGACCTAGGATAATCCCCAAATACTGCCTAACCCTAATCAATTAGCTTATGATGTTTATAAATGTTACTTTTTGAAAAATTGGACATAAAGGAAATATATAACAAAGATTAATAATAACAAGCTAAAGGGATCTGTCCATTTTGAGATGGTTCCCTCGATCTTTCTGCTTCCGGTGCAAAAGGATGATATATATTTTACTCCTCCTATAACGCATGTATTGCTACCTTTTGATATTGTTTCTGATGAATTTGTTTGTGTATTTGTTTGTGTTGTTGACTGAGTTGGAGTTTTTTGAAGACTTAGTTCTGATGCCATTATATCGGAAAATTCAGCTGACCATTCCTGAAAATCTTCAGCTGCCACTTGCTTGTTGCATGCATTTGCAACCCATCCATTTATGGCCCCATTTCGGTAGAATTTTTCCACATCATTCTCAAATAGATTGGAGCATTCACTTTTTTCTCCTTTAACCTGGTGCCAGTACTCTTTGCTTTGGAGGAAGTAATTGAAAGCTTTTCCTATTTCTCTATATTTATCACAGCCTGATGCTCCTTTCGCAGAATTTAAATAAAATTGCATAGCATCTAAAGACAATCTGTTTTGCTCATCAGTACCAGTTGTGCAATCCTGACAGGAGTTATCTTTTGCAAAGCACCAGGATTCAGTGACTACCTTGCATTCTCTGTAATAGTCCATTCTTGTAAAATCCTGGATAATATAGGAAGGAAAAGAAGCTCCAGACTTTATCTCTTCATCACACTTGAGATTTATACAATCTGAATATTGGGAACACAACACAGAAGCTAAAGTAGTCAAAGTTTCGTTGCCCCATCCGTAACTATAGACTAGTGGTAAAAATAACAACATTAAGAATGGTAGTAAAATTAATTTTTTTAACATTTGTAGTCACTAAATATATACTTCTATATAAATATTTTGGTTATTTCGAACCAAGATCTTCTATTTCATCCAAATTGATTCCAAACTTCTTTTTAAGTTCTGATCTCTGCTTTAGTTTCTTATTTTGTTGGAGTGTTTCAAAAAGCAAGGTATCAGATGGTTTTGCAGTTCCTGTTGTTGGAGATGACCCAAGATTTTTCTTTTGTAATTTCTCCCAGTCTTTATCAGAGTATACTACAAATTCCCTATCTTTGGCTAGTTTATTGTATGTATCAGCCATCTCTTGAGCTTCTTTTTTTAATTTAAATTTGGTTTGAAGGGGTCTAAATTTTTTTGGTGTAGGATAATCAAACTCTATGATATTGAATGAACTAAAGTTCATTGGAGATGAACTGCGATTTTTTAATTCAGATCGTTTTATTTTACCCTCTCCTACGAGTTGGTCCATTGCTATTTTCCTGGCTGTTTCGGGGTATAGTGTATCACTGCCCATCAAGATGCTTTCTTTCCTTCGGCGTATCATGTCGTTAATTTCCCTAAAACGTGCCATATCGCGAATACCAC
>ERZ1292623.3603-Hain-H51-01um-R1-3603-length-13137-cov-6_pt1 | contig 13137 bp, 18 predicted proteins | sample MGYA00564398_ERZ1292623 | MGnify/ENA primary metagenome ERZ1292623 (study PRJEB36523, sample SAMEA6512633) | groundwater metagenome | collected 2019-01-07 | study: AquaDiva: Metagenomics assemblies of 32 groundwater samples | reverse complement strand
ATTTCACATATGATACACTATTGTCATACTTATGAAAAGCAAGAAAAACCTCTTGGAACAGCTTGATAACCTGCCTCATTTCAGCAAGAGCAGTGTATTTCAGCTGGCTAGCCAGCTGGGGCTCAAAAATAGCACGGTTGATACGTACATTAGCCGTTTTTTGAAGCATAAAGAAATCTTCCAGCTCAAAAAGGGCTTATATGTGTCTGCAGATTTTTTTGCTAAAAATAAGAACGACATCTCATATACTTTCTATCTTGCGAACATTCTCCGCACGCCCTCGTACGTAAGTTCGTGGACAGCACTCCAGTATTACAATCTCACAACAGAAGCAATACGCTCCGTCACTTCTGTAACGCAGAAAGTAACAAGAGACTATGAGACAAGAGCAGGAACATTCTCGTATCAGTCGATCAAAAAAGATTTGTTTTTGGACTACTCGCTCGAAAAAGGAAAGTTTGATTTTTATATCGCTTCACCATCAAAAGCGTTGTTTGATCTTTTGTACTTCAGAACGAATCAGTTTCGTGGCATCGAGTTTGATGATATTAAAAAAATGGTTGACGAGTTACGGGTAGACATTAACGAAATGGATGAATTAGAGCGGAATAAGTTCTATGAGAAGGTAAAAGCATATCTCCATGAATGACCAGATACTCACAGTTCTGAAAAGTAAACTTGACGGCCTTTTGTCCTACGGCTTTAGCATTACAGACTCCGAAACACGACTCAACGCTCTGAAAGAAGAGTTGCAGTTCTACGTTCTCGACTTCATCTATCACCATCAGGAATACAACAAATGGATAATGTATGGCGGGTCAGCGCTCCGCATCTGCTACGACCTCGACCGCATGTCCGTTGATTTGGATTTCGAAGTAAGTCATAAGATCGATAACGAATTCCTTAATGAGCTGAAGGAGGAAGCGGAGAAACATTTTTCAAAGATCTATGGAGTTGACTCGGAATTTTTAAAAATCTCTATCACGAACAACCGCGGCATAACGCTTAAATTCCGAGCAGGTAGTTTAATCGGGGGCTACGCTTCCGAGTGGGTCCATGTGAAAGTTGATCTCAACCAGTTTGCACCGCCTAGCGGCGTTGTGACGGAGAGAATGCCACAGAATCATGGGCAGTTGTCATTCGTGATACTGACATACAACCTCTCTTCTTTGATGGCGAGCAAAATCGCAGCAATTTTCCTGCGCGGAACGCGCGGTGTTGGTGGGGCGGTTTACGAAGAAAAAGGACGGGATATTTACGACCTGCTCTGGTACATGAGCAAAAAAATCGTACCCGACCTTGACTACCTTCGGGCAAAGGAAGTCGGGGAGGCGAAGGACTACCGAACACTTTTTACAAAGCTCGCCGTGAAGATGAACAATGTGAGCGAAGAAAACTTGAAAAACGACCTTACGCCGCTTTTTCTTGACCCTCGATATGTAACAAACTGGCTGACAAATTGGCGCGACACGTTCTTTCAGTTGCGCGATACTTATAAAATCAGAACTGTATCGAAGTATGAGGGAGTCGACGTGTTTGAGGATTTTCGTAATGATGTATTTTCTTTCATTTTTGAGTATGGCACGAAAGAGGGCGACCGGGTACGCATTATATGTAACTTGAGCGAGTATTGGTTTCTGTTTAAAGATATTGAAGTTTCGTTTCCAATCAACAACATCGTGAGTGATACCATCAAGTTTCGATCAAATGGTTCTAGCAGTAGACCGACATCGGAGAAAAAACAGAAAGAATATGCCTCACTGTTCTATGAGAAGATCGAGGTATATCTAAAGAAAATTAATCATGAGCTTGTTGGCGACACACTAACGACAAAACTTATTCGTGTAACCGCAGACAATTTGAATCAGAAGGAACAGATCGTTCTCCGGAAAGAAGATCTCATCGGAGGCGATTTCGATGATTGGCTAAAATAAAGGGCCAACGGGAGCTTCGCTGGTTTCAGACCCGCCAGCGAAGGACTCGGTGTGCGCACTGGAAGTGGGGTTGCAAAGCGAGAGCACGCAGCTTCGCAAGGCTGGAGCGCGACGGCGCGAGGCGGGGTCGCGGAAATTTCCAGCAGGAAATTATCTGTGACAGCACATCCTTATTGCATTTGCATTCCCCTCCAAAAAATGTTCGGCTTTTGAATTTTGAATCTGCTCCTCTCCCATCAGGAAGTGGCTGAAATCCCTTCTCCACCATATAGACGAGAAAATTAGATGGACACTCGAGAATAGAATGTCTGCGTGTAGTTCTCTACTCCGGGCTCGACATGTTGAATGAGAAATGTACCGAGTTCGTGTTCTTTCTGCGCCTCTTCATACGCCTCAATCTCGGATTCATATGCGCCGATAACTTCTTGATTTTTTATCACAACGAATTTTCCCTCGTATTTCTCAACGAGTTCTTTCTGATGACTGGTGTAGTATTCGAACTCTTTGGTAAGGGGGTCGGAAGCCATAATTGGCAAAGTATATCATATGTGGTACCAGACAACCACTTGTGTATTTCCCGGTCTGGTATACTGAATAGGCCTTAACTTAGCGGGAAGTCTTTTCTAATGACCGTCTCGGACAATCAAGGCTTCCTTGGTTAAGTGCACCGGGACGGCCATTCGAGTTATATGAAGTATTTTCTCTACGCACGCAAAAGCACCGATGTTGAGGACAAACAGGTTTTGTCCATTGAGGCGCAGTTGGCCGAGCTTCGCGCGCTCGCCAATTTGTCCTTCTCATAATCTGTTCCGCCAACAAGCCGCAGTCGCGGCCGGGTGTTGTCGTAATCGTTCCTTAGCGTCCCAGATCAAGGTCCGAACACACCTGAGGTATACTTTGTTCCATGAAAAAAGGAATCGACTGCATCGGGGTGTCGGTTGTTTATTTCTGTCATGATGGAGCAGGGAATGTGCTTTTGGCCCAGAGAAGTGAGAATTCGCGGGATGAGAAGGGTTGCTGGGACATTGGTGGCGGCGCGATTGAGTTTGGTGAGAATATAGAAGAAACGGTCAAGAAAGAGATAAAAGAGGAATATTCGACAAATGTTCAGAAACTCGAATTTCTCGGTTTTCGCGATGTACATCGGACACACGATGGCGTGTCCACCCACTGGATCGCGCTCGACTTCAAGGTGCTAGTAGATCGCACTATGGGCAAGATAGGTGAGCCGCACAAGTTTGATGACCTCGGGTGGTTCACGCTCGACACGCTCCCGTCGCCCGTACATTCCCAAATCCCGACATTTTTAGAAAAATACAAAGACGCATTGTCGCGCTATACTTAGACCATATGATGCATATCCAAACACTTCGGCCGTATTTTTTGATGTTGTTTCTTGTTGGTACGTTTGCGCTCACTACCGCGATTTTCTGGCCATTTCTGAAGCCGCTTGCGCTTGCGGCAGTTTTTGCTGTCGTGCTCCAGGGGCTCTATCAGAGAGTCTCTAAACTTCTTGGTGGCTGGCCGAGCACCGCGGCGCTCCTCACGGTTATCGTGAGTGTGTTCGCCATACTCCTCCCGCTCTCACTCGTGGGTGTGCTGGTGGGGAATGAGGCACGGAGCTTGTACACCTCACTTGAAGCACAAGGAGGCGAGAGCACTATCGCACAAATGATTCTCCGCGTTGATGAGACGTTTAGCGGCGTGATTCCCGGACTCGGAGAATTTTCCCATACTGCGTCCGTAGACATCAACACCTATACAAAAGAGGCATTACAGTGGATTACGGGCCACGCGGGGCAGATTTTCTCAAGTATCTCCAGCCTCCTCCTCTCGCTCTTCATTTTCTTCATCGCGCTCTACTACCTTTTGCGCGACGGCAAGCGCGTACGGCAAATGCTCATCGAGCTTTCGCCATTAAATGATAGGGAAGACGAGGGGGTGTTCGACCGGCTTGAGCTTGCGGTCAACTCGGTTATCAAAGGGAATCTCGTCATCGCGCTTGTGCAGGGCGTGCTCACCACTATCGGCTTTATGCTCTTTGGTGTGCCAAACGCGATTCTCTGGGGCACGGTCGCCGCGGTCGCGGCGCTCATCCCCGGCATTGGTACGGGACTCGTTTTCATTCCGGCAGTCGCATTTCTCTTTTTCACTGGCGCAAACGTGCCGGCATTTGGACTTTTCATCTGGGGTGCGCTCGGTGTCGGGCTTATCGACAACTTCCTCGGTCCAAAACTCGTCGGAAGTGGGATGAAACTCCATCCGCTCCTCGTGCTCCTCTCGGTGCTTGGAGGGCTGATGTACTTCGGCCCTGCTGGTATCTTCCTCGGCCCACTCTCTTTGAGTCTCCTCTTCGCACTTCTCTCTATCTACGCCCATATTTCCCGAAAATAGACCCCTCTCCCACACCTCTTGACTTTATTTTTGAGGGGGTGTAGTGTCTTGGAGTCGGCCAGGTGGTCGATTTTCGTTTAGCCTATGCCCATCCGGGACGGCAACGAGAGGCTCATTTCAACCAAAAGAGGATTGAAAGATGAAAAACCGCAAGTTCGGTAGCACCCCCAGGCTCGTTCCGGTTTCGATCAATGGCAAGGCGATTTCGGTGGACGCCAACAGCATCGCGAAGCAGGACCGCACTCTGCACCACGGCCAGACCGCGGGCGGCGTGAGGGTCAATAGTGCTCAGTCCTACGACATCGGCGACTCCACGATCGTGTGGGCCAGCGACGGCGCCCCGCCGGTCTCGTTCCTCAAGACGGACCTCGAAGTGTTCGCGCGACAGTCCCTCGAGAAGTCGGGCTTCAACGTCTCCAAGTAATTCGGCGCCGGCATCGGCCAGCAGCAAGCCGGCGGGCAATCGTGCCCGCCGGCAACAACGGGCAGTCTCTTCGGAGCTGCCTGTTTCATTTTTATAAATAGAGGTATTGTTATCTTCAATGGAGACATCTGTCTTGTATCAGGGATTGATAAAACCGAGTTGGGCGCCACCGGCGTTTCTTTTTGGACCAGTGTGGGCGGTGCTGTACGTGCTTATTGCAATTTCATTTGGGAAAGTGTTCTGGATGGCGGCGTGGGGAGAAATTCCGCTCATCATCGCGCTTCCATTTGTGCTCAATCTCGTTTTCAATTTCTCTTTCACATGGCTACAGTTTGGGCTGCAGAACAACGCACTCGCTGCGATAGATATTCTGCTTGTACTTGGCACACTCATCTGGGCGCTGGTTGCTATCTATCCATATCTCGGCTGGCTCGCCCTCATCAACATCCCCTATCTTCTCTGGGTCGCTTTCGCAACGGTGCTTCAACTCACCCTTACGCATTTAAATAGTTGAACAAATATCTGCGAAGTGTAGGATGTAGAAGGAATCATAACCATAGTACCGCGAATGTGCGGTCTCTCTTTTCAGCGCTCTTTTTCTGGAGAAAAAGCAATGTCACAGTCGAAACCGAAAACAGTCAGAGGATACTTCAGGGGTAAAAAACAGGTGGCGTCCGACACGCACGAACCCGCTCCTGTCGATATCGACACGACAAAAATTGTATGGGCGACGCAAACGAATTTCAGTGTGGCTGCAAAATGCGGCGACCTTATTGATTTCGTCAATCGGAACATGTTCTCAAAGTCGTCCCCTTTCGGCTCACTCTATCGGACTCTACTAAGGGGCCTGCCCATCGATTGTCCCGAACTCGTTGTTCATTTCGATGTGGTCAGGGTGGGGAACATCCATTCCCAGAGAGTGACCTTCATCGAGGTGGAGGCACGAGAGCTGAGAAAGAAATTCGTTCTCCCGAATTCATTTATCGGGGGTTGTCGGCCTGTGTTCGTGCGATGATCTCCGCCTCCGCCAAGCCCACGAAGAGCTCCAGCTTTTCGTGGGCTCTTCGTTTCTAGTTCCGAAAGAAACTTGTGGAGGAGTGAGGTTTCATTCGCTTGCATTACCGGTGCGATACTGCGTGGCTGCTCCTTAGCACTACCCTCTCCTAACTTTCTACACTGTCTAAGGTATGGAGCAGCGAAGATGTTTTATTGGAAATAATGAATTCCTACAAAAAGAACTCTGCAGGGTCTAATGGTGTGCGAATACTTGCGGCCGCCGAAGCATTAAAAAAGGGACTAAGACCTTCGGACTCCTAAAAAGACAAAGGAGCTGGTCAGGCTCCTTACTACTCTATCGACCTATTTGGTGGGGGAACAGGTTTGAGCTGCTTTTTAAAGAAGTATGCAGTCGGGAACTCATCACCGATTTCAAAAAGGACTCCATACAGCAGCTGACCGCTGTTCGGGTCCCCCATTGCGTCGATGATGACACCCTCTCTCCCGAGATACATATCGGTAGTAGGGTCGGGAGGGTCTGCCACCTGCACCCGTACCCATCCGTATGAGTCCGCTCGCGCGTCCCCAAATGCCAGTATGGCCTGCATAAAGTCTATGTATATAACGGTGCCCATAAAGCCTCCTGTGATTGTGCAACCTGTCGGAACTATATCCTATCTCACAGATTGGCGGTACGGGGTCAAAATTTCATCAGCGTGTCTAATGAATTCATCGTTGCCAATCATGACACGAGTTTTTGATTACGAGATCTAATCGGACTATTTCATCCCAATCTGGGCAAGAAATGTTTTAAGCCCTTCTCCTTCAATCGCGCGCCACGTGCCCGGTTTTAGATTATCGAGGCGGACATTGAGGATGCGCATGCGCTCGAGCTCGACCACGGTGTTGTGCATCGCGGAGACCATCCGGCGTATTTGGTGTTTCTTGCCCTCGGTGAGTGTGATCGTGAAAGACTTCGGTCCGGACTTGCGCACGGTGCAGTGCTTGGTCAAGTAGCCCTCGATGTTGACTCCCGCCTCCATCGTTTTTTTAAAGCTATCGCGGAGCGGCTCGGCAACGCGCACGCGATATTCTTTGTCGTGGTCGTAGCCAGGGTTGAGGAGGCGATCGGTCACGCGGCCGTCGTTCGTAAGGATGATGAGACCGCTTGAATCTTTATCGAGTCGCCCGACGGGGAACACGTCCATTGGCACGCTCTTCCTAATGTCTTTCTCGCCGAGCTGGGGCGAGTGCGTGATAACACCGACGGGCTTGTTAAAGGCGTAATAGAGAAATTTCTTCGCCGCACTTTTGCCGCGCATTTCCACCTTGTCGCCTTTGTTCACCTTCTCACCAAGTACAGCCACGCGGCCATTCACAAGTACTTTGCCTTTGACAATCAGCTCGTCCGCGCCCCGGCGCGTTGCTATTCCCTCATGCGCGAGGTATTTATTGATCCGCATTGGGTATTCGTCGGTCATGTTGGCACTATACAGTTTTAATGCGAAATAGGTTAGGGTAGGCTGATGAGCCGTGAAGAAAGCGTTATACGTTTTGAGAAAGTGTCGTTTGGATACGGACACAACAAACCTATTCTTGAGGAGGTAGATTTTCCTATCCGCCGCGGGATGAAGATGGCGGTGATGGGTCAGAATGGTTCGGGGAAGTCGACACTCTTTGCGCTTATGGCTGGTGCGCTCACGCCCGAGAGCGGCGAGATACATGTCTCGCGCGGGATGACGGTGGCGACGGCCGCGCAAGTGATACCGCGCGACCAGCTCACGCTCACGGTGCGTGAGTTCTTCCAAAAATGCTTCACAAAGCCGGTCTACGACATTGACCCGCGTATCGACGATGTTCTTGAAGTCGTGAATCTCAAGCATCACGAAAAACTCCATGACCGTGTGATGAAGAGCTTCTCGGGTGGTCAGCAGGCGCGACTCCTCCTTGCCTCAGCGCTTATCCAAAAGCCCGACTTGCTTCTCCTTGATGAGCCGACGAACAATCTCGACACCGCGGGTATCGAGCACCTCACGACATTTCTCGTCGAGTATCCGGGGACGTGCATTGTTATTTCTCACGATGCAGAATTCTTGAATGCGTTTACCACCGGCGTACTGTATCTCGACGTGTTCACCCGCAAGATTGAGCAGTATCCCGGCAACTACAACGATGTACAGCGCGACATTCTTGCGCGCATCGACCGTGAGAACCGCAAGAATGCGCAGCTCGAGAAAAAGATTCAAGAGAATAAAGACAAAGCAAACTTCTTTGCACAGAAGGGTGGGAAGATGCGCCTCGTCGCCAAGAAGATGCGCACTGAAGTGGAGGAGATGGAAGAAGAGAAAGTGGATGTGCGCAAAGAGGATAGGACGATTCGACCGTTTACGATTCCTGCGCAAGAACATTTGAGCGGCGTGGTGCTCGCACTCACGGCGTACAGTGTATTAAAAGGGAAGAAGGCGGTAAAGAAGAAAACGAATATTTCATTGCGGAAAAATCAGCACCTCTTGCTCAAGGGGCCAAATGGTATCGGCAAGAGTACGCTCCTCGAGAACATCGCACTTGGTACTCCACAAGGCGCTGACATCACTGTGGGGGTAAAAGTGGGTTATTATCGTCAGGATTTCTCCACGCTCGACTTCGACCAGACGGTGTACAAAGCGCTTGAACATGCGATGGGGAAGCCAGACGAGGAGCGGTTGCGCGCTACGGCGGCAGGGTTTCTGCTCACGGCAGACATCATGCATACGAAAATCGGAAATCTCTCTGAAGGACAGAAAGGATTAGTCGCGTTCGCCTCGCTTGTGCTCGAGCGCCCTGGGCTCCTTCTCCTTGACGAACCGACGAACCATATCAACTTCCGTCATCTGCCTATCATTGCAAAAGCGCTCGACCAATATGCGGGCGCGATGGTACTCGTCTCTCACGTACCTGAGTTTGTCTCCCAAATCCGTATCGATGACATTCTCGATTTGGAGAAGTGAACACCGTTCAACCTAACTACGCTCTTCAAGGAGTTTTATGATTTTTTCGAGCTTCTCGTCCTCAATACGCGCGAGGCGTTTTTGCAATTCTTCGATTTCTTCTTTCGCTTTGACATTTGTTTCGTAATCCGCTTCTGCTTGGATCCGGTCGCGGTCTTCTTGGCGATTCTCGCTCATAAGTACGAGGGTCGTGAGGAAGATTGCCTCGAGCGAGACAATCATCGTGAGGAGACCGTATGGGAAAGGCTCAACGGGCATCAGGATCCAAATCAGGAACCAGCATATGTGGATGATGATAAAAGGCCATGAGCCGACGAAGTCGGCGACTATGTCGGAGAACTGGTCGCCAAGCGAGCGATTCAATTTGTCTTTCTGATGCCAATTTAAGCTCATGGGATAGAGTATACCACTCCCTCATGTTTCTCTCCGGCATCGCCGCCGCCATTACCCTCTGGTATTGACAGGTGGTCATAATACGTAGTATATTCTCACACGGAACGTCCGAAAAACCGGCTCTTTGAAGGTGAGCCACAACTGGAGTGAAAAGCATGAAAAACGAAAGATTTTTCGTTGTATTGGCAGTTGCCGTCTGCACGTTCATGGGCACCTTGCTCGCCGTTGAGATTTCATCGCGTTTCGCGTACGGCGGCCAGTATCTCTGGGCATTCGGCGCGCTTCTTGGCGGCATCGTAGGCGGTTCCGTGTTCGGTGCCTTCGCCTATTGCGCGGTGGATTTCCAGAATTTCTGGGCCGGCATCGTGCATTCATATCGCAAAACCATCGCGTGGCGCCCCGACCCACTTTATTGGAGGACCTTGTGCATTTCTTTCGGTGGAGTCGCGGTCCTCTATAACTCCATGATCTGTGTAGGCGCCGGGATTCTGATGTGCTTCGTCGGTATTGGTCCCGATTATGTGGGCATCTACATCCTCCTCGGAACATTGGCCGTAGTCACTCTGCTCGCCTTTGTACTTGGATGGGCGATGGTATTAGGCGCGAACGGTGCTGAAGATCGCGTCGAGCGTCTGCAAGATGTCCGCGACACCGGTTGGGATATGATGAAAAACACCAATCCAATCGGGATGCTGTACTGGGCGTTCGTCGGGCTTGCGTGGGTCGCCGTGCGCGCCCCCTCTGCGCTCTCGCGGTTTGTGTCGAGCGTCAGCCAAACGGCTCGTACCTTGAAACAGTTCATCGTCGGGGTACTCGTCTACGTCCATTCCGAAGGTCGGAGGATTGCCCTTACCGACACATTCTTCTGCACCATTGTCGGTTCATTCGTGGAGAGTGCCATCATTGGCGTAGTAGTCGGAGCGGTAGTCAGCTACGTCGACTACGAGCTAATCTCTGTCCGGTTGCTCAAGCTCATTCCTGCCAGAGCGAAGTAGTGGGATTCGGCCGCGTGCGGTTCTGGTTGCGAACTTTGGTTCGCGGCACAGAGCCCCACGCGGCTGTTTGTTTTCCATACCGTATCGTACTGCATAACTATAACTGTGAATATCCCATGTCGGAATATTTGTCCTATAGGATATAATTTCCGACATGAAGAAAATGCGGACAGAGAATAAAGGGAAATACCTTCCTATGCGAAATCTTATTCTTCGAACTCTCGCGGCGGGCGGAATACTAAGTGTTGCTCTTGTGGCCCCGAAGACTCTGACACTCCTAAAGAAACTCGACCGTGGTGCGGCGAATCGTAAAAATCTGTATCGCAGAATTACGCAAGCGATAACAGACCTTGAATATACTGGACTGGTACAGACATCCGGACAGCGAGGGAAGAGAAATATCACCTTGACTGAAAAGGGACGCACCACCATCAACACAATTTATACGAGTGAGTACCGTATCCCTGAGCCAGTACTCTGGGATGGTAAATGGAGGGTAGTGATGTTCGATATCCGCGAGAAACGCCGTAAAGCTCGCTCACAACTCCGCTCCCTACTCTCTGGTGCTGGCTTTTTGCGACTTCAAGACAGCGTGTGGATTTATCCCTATCCTTGTGATGAATTCATCGGACTTGTTCGCGCCCATCTCAAAAGTGGGACGGGAGAAATGTTATCTTTCGTAGCCGAAGCACTCGAGTCAGATCGTCCTCTTCGAGAACACTTCCGTCTCGCGTAACGTCATAATCAGTTGTCGGAATTTTCATCCTATAGGATATAATTTCCGACATCATACTAATGCCATATTATAGTCTCTATATTTTATTACAATTTTGTGTCGTGTGTTATAATCATCTTTCCACATGACTGAATCTGCACTTACTATCAAGAATCTCGAGAAGACCTATAAGGGTGGTACGCGCGCACTTAATGGTGTGTCGCTCACGGTACCGCGCGGAGATTTCTTTGCACTCCTTGGCCCGAACGGCGCAGGGAAGACGACTCTTATTGGCATCGTCACCGGGCTCGTGGAGAAGACCAAAGGAAGTGTCGAGGTGTTTGGTATTGATATCGAGAAGGAGCCCGAGCGCGCACGAACGATGATCGGCGTGTGTGGGCAAGAAGTGAACTTCGACCCGTGGGCGAAGATTCTCGATGTGGTGGTGAATCAAGCAGGCTACTACGGCATCCCGCGCTCGGTTGCGATACCGCGTGCGATGAAGCTCCTCGCCGACCTCGGTCTCGGCGATAAGATAGACCAGACCGGCTGGAAGCTCTCAGGCGGGATGAAGCGACGTTTGATGATCGCTCGTGCGCTTATCCATGAGCCGAAGTTCTTAATTCTCGATGAGCCGACTGCTGGAGTGGACGTCGAATTGCGTCGCTCTATGTGGGATTACCTCACCACGCTCACGAAGCAGGGAATTACTATTTTACTCACGACGCACTATCTCGAAGAAGCCGAACGACTTGCCAAGCACGTCGCCATCATCAACAAAGGCGAGATTGTTGCAAATGGGACAATGGCAGAAATCCTTGCGCTGCATGACGGTACGTCAAGTGGCTATGGCGGCGGGAAGCTTGAAGACATTTTTGTGAAGCTCACAAGCAATTCTTAAATATGCCCGTCGAGAAACAACTCATCTCCTTCTACACCATCCTTAGGAAGGGGGTGGTACGCATTTTCCGCATCTGGTCGCAGACGCTTCTCCCCTCGATTGTCACCTCGGTGCTCTACTTCGCGGTCTTCGGCAACATCCTCGGGTCGAGGATTGGCGAGCTAAACGGCGTGCCGTACATCCTCTTTGTCGTCCCCGGACTCGTGATGCTCTCGGTCATCACCAACTCGTTTATGGATGTCGCGACGACCTTCTTCCAGGCCAAGTTCTTCTCACGCAACATTGACGAGATTCTCGTCTCGCCGACGCCGCCCTCTGTCATTATCGCCGGATTCGTCGCGAGCGGAGTCGTGCGTGGAATGATGATTGGCATCTTGGTGCTTATTGTCTCACTCTTCTTCGCGCTCCCTTCAATCGCGCATCCGCTTGTCGTACTCCTTTTTCTCTTTCTCTCGAGCCTCGTCTTCGCACTCGCGGGGCTCATCAACGGTATCTATGCAAAAACGTTCGATGGTATCTCCATCGTGCCGACCTTCGTGCTCACGCCGCTCGTCTACCTTGGCGGGGTGTTTTATTCCATCCACTCGCTCCCGCCACTGTGGCAGACAGTGTCCCTTTTCAATCCGATTTTCTATATCATCAACGGCTTCCGCTACGGCTTCCTCGGCACGAGCGATGTCTCGCTTCTGACCTGCGTGCTCGTCCTACTCGCGCTCATGTCGGTACTCCTCGCCGCCAACATGTACTTCCTCAAAAAAGGTCTCGGCCTGCGTCAGTAAGCAGTGTTCTGAAAATTCAAGTTATGCTATGATACGACTCATGGAACTATTAGACAAAAAATTGCAACGGCGGGTGGTGATCGCTTCAAAAAAACTCGGTCTTCCCGAGCGCGAAGTCGTTCATCGTGCCGTTTCGATGTACCTCTGGAATATGTCAGACGTGGCGGCATTGTCGCGTGAATTGCAAATATGGGATGTGTTGTCTGCAAAGACAATGCAGAAATATAAATTCTGATTCGTTATGAAACCAGGGGATGTGTGGATTGTGCATATTCCAGAACTGGGTACTCACGAACAAAGTGGCGTACGACCAGCTGTGATTGTCGCGCGGGTGACGAAGACAATTGTGACGGTCATCCCCTGCACCTCAAATATGACGGCATTGCGGTTCCCGTATACGCATCTCATTGAACAGACAAAAGAAAACGGGCTTACCGCTCCATCAGTGGCATTAGTGTTTCATATGCGAGCGCTCGATACTTCATATCTGAAGAAAAAAATTGGACAGGTCGATAAAAAGACGTTTTTTGCAATACGTACACAAGCTCGGCGACTTATTGGGTAGTAGCTGTTGTTTGGTATTTCCTCAAAAAAGGTCTCGGCTTGCACCAGTAATCGC
>ERZ1292623.3602-Hain-H51-01um-R1-3602-length-13139-cov-8_pt1 | contig 13139 bp, 8 predicted proteins | sample MGYA00564398_ERZ1292623 | MGnify/ENA primary metagenome ERZ1292623 (study PRJEB36523, sample SAMEA6512633) | groundwater metagenome | collected 2019-01-07 | study: AquaDiva: Metagenomics assemblies of 32 groundwater samples | reverse complement strand
GGAAAAGAAGGTCCGCCTCGACGGCAGCGCCCCCGTGACCATCGCCAACGGTGGCGCGGCCAATGGCGTCGCCTGGACGGAGACTGACGAGATCATTGTTGGCGCCACCGGCTCTCGCCATGGTCTGTCGCGCGTGAGCGCCGCGGGTGGCGAGCTGGCGGAGTTCACCACTCCGGACTCCTCCAAGGGCACCCACGAGCATGTCTGGCCGGTGGTCGCACCAGACAACAATACCGTGGTCTTCGCCGCTTGGTCCGGCTCGCTCATCACCAGTGAGCTGGCCACCGCTGCCTTGAGCGACGGCACCGTTGTGCCTCTCGGCATCAAGGGCATTCGCCCGCTTGCCATACTCGACGGCGTGGTCATCTACCTCCAGGCCGACGGCGCCGTCATGGCGGTCCCGTTCGACGCCAAACGCAAGCGCGTCGGCAAAGCGATCCCCGTGCATGACCCGGTTCCGGTCGTGCCTGGTAACAACGGCAACTCCGGCATCTTCATTTCGCGCAACGGCGCCATGGTCAGCGCGCGCGGCGGCGGCGCCAACAGGCTGGTGTGGAGCGACCGGCGTGGTGCGCTGCAACCTCTCCCCGCCGAAGCACGCGGCTACTTCTCGCCCCGCATATCACCGGATGCCCGTCACATCGCCGTCGGGGTCTCAGAGGGCCAGCGAAACGACGTTTGGATCTACGATGTCGCGACAACGACCCTCTCGCGCCTCACGACAATGGAAACGGTCTCGTCGCTCGAATGGACGCCTGACAGCAAGTGGATCGTCTTCACGGCGTCGGGACAGCAATCCAGGAACGCGGTGTGGATGCAGCTGGCCGCCGGTGGGGCCGCGCCCATGAAGCTGGTTGAGAATACCGAACTCACTCCATCGGTAACGCGCTCACCCGACGGGAAGTGGCTCATTCAACAGTCGCTGCACGAAAGCTCATGGGACCTCACGAGGATCCCGCTCGATTCACCAACGGTCCGCGTGCCCTTCCTGGCGACACCGCTTCTCACGGAGGCTGCGCCGACTTTCTCACCAAACGGCCGTTGGGTGGCGATGGTCGATGAACAATCGGATCGCTTCGAAGTTTACGTTCGGTCGTTCCCCGATCCGTCCGTACGGGTGCAGGTCTCAGTCGGTGGAGGGACGTATCCCCAGTGGGCGGCCGACGGAAACTCTCTCTACTACACGAATGGCACGCTGCTCCTGCGGGCCAAGGTGACCACCACACCCGCTTTCCGAGTGACGTCGCGCGACACTGTTCGCGATCCCTTCGTCGTCCCGAGCGTCAGCGGGTTCGATCGGTCATACGACGTGGCTCGTGACGGCCAACGCGTCCTGATGCTCAGTTCCAACCGCGACGACTTTCAGCTGGTGGTTGCGCCCAACTGGCGCACCGAGCTGCGCCGGCGACTCGTGGCCGCCGGCCACAGCGTCCCAAAGTAGGCGTGCGCAGGGTGCGTTCAGCCTGTTGCTTCGGTAGAATCAGCTATCCGCTTCGCACTCCCGGAAATGCCATGATTCACTCCGCCCTGCTCACGTTCGTCTGCGCCTCGATCCTCGGCGCCCAACAACCTGCCCCCAACAGCGCGCCGCTCTCGCGCGACCAGATCGCCGCCCTCGCCAAGGCCCACTGGGCCATCACGGTCGCGCGCGACTCCAGCAACGTCCAGCTCGCCAAGCCAGCCAACAAGAAGGATGACGTGCAGGTCCAGCTCAAGGACAAGTTCGCCACGCAGTTCGCCGACATCCTGCATCACCACGGCCTGACCGACGCCGACTATCGCAGCCGCACGTTCTTGATCAGTGTCGACACCGGCTCGCGCCGCGTCTACGACAGCGTCATGGTCACCTTGTCAGGCGCTCCGCTTCCGGGAACGGCCACCGGCGCCCAAGCCAAGCTCCCGGTGCCTGCCGGGCCGGCGGGCATACACATCGGCCACGTGGTCAACACCTTCACGGAAGCGCCCGTGTTGATGGGCCTGCTCCCGGCGGCAATCGCTGAGGCGCGCCTCGCCGCGCAGCACGCCAACCTGGCGGCGCGTCAGCCGACGAACCTCGACTATATGAAGACGCACGCGGGCCACGTGATCAATGCGCTGGACCCCAAGCTCATCACCGCCGGGCCGGGCCTTCAGTACGGCGTGAAGCGCGCCGCTGAAGGTGTGGCCGCGCATATCGAACTCGCGGCCAAGGCCGAAGGCGCCACGCCCGGCATCACGGTACACGCCACCCACATCGCCATGTGCGCGCGCAACACCATCACGCGCGTGGATCAGATCATCGCGTTGGCGCAGAGGCTCATGACGTCGTCAACAGCTGCCGAGGCCGCGACGCTGGTGACGCAGATGATATCACTGGCCGATCAACTCATTGCCGGCGCCGACGCCAACAGCGACGGGCGTATCACGTGGGAAGCTGGCGAGGGCGGGCTTCAGGTCGCGGACGAGCACGCCAAGCTCATGCTCGGCGTCCGCTAACGAACCCCTGACTCCGCAGCTCCCGGACGAGCGCGTTGTACGCGCTCGTTCCGTCAAAGGGGTCATAGGCGATGAGCGGCGCGCGGCCCGCGCCCAGCCTTCGTGGATCCGACATCGAGTAGTCCATCAGTCGGGAGGCATAGGCCTCGGCGCCTGCCCGATCGCGCAGCGATGTGAAGAGCGCGTTGACCGGCGGATACGAACGGCCGTCCTCCAGCGACACCGCCACGACCGCGACGGCCGCATTCGTCGGGAAGTTGCATCTGAAGGCCAGAGGCGAGTACGCGCCGGCCGACGGACGCAAGGTCTCGAGTTCTGCCAGCAACTCCGGAAGGTGCGCGGCGAGCACTTCTCGAACGGCCGAATGGTCCGCCTTGCGGGGCCGGAGTACCGGCGGCATGGCGCCGACGAATGCCCAAGGGTCCGCGGCAAGCCCCAACATCAGCGCTTCCGCGACTGTCGCGCGGTCCGACGACACCTGGCCACCGAGACGCGCGTACTCGTGCGCCAGCGCCGCCACCGCGTGCGAGAGCCACGGATAGTCCACGACGTTGTCGTCGCGCATTCGGCCCACATCGCGCTCGTACATGAAGCGCAGGCCCCAGCGCAGGTGGGCGCTCATCATGCCAGCACACGGCGTGGCGACACGGAGTTGGTGCCGCGCATCGAGCGTCTCCACCTTGGCCAGCAGCCGGCCGTAGCACTCCTCGTCGGGGTGGTAGTATGAAATCGCCAGGAAGAGCAGCGACTCGGCGTCGTCGATGAACGTGTGGCCGCTGCCATCGGGACCCTGGAGTGCGCCGAGCAGCGCAGTCACGCGGTCCAGGTTCGCGTTGGCGTCGCCCTCGTCCCAGGCACGCACGGCCAACAGCGACAGCGCGGTGATGAAGTACTGGTCCAGCAGGACAGCGACGGCTGACCGGTCGTCGGACTTTCGGCTTGGCAGTCGCGTGCAGTAGTCGAGCAGAAGCACGGGAACGCTGTCGTCGGTGAAGCGGTGCTTCCCGAAATCCCACGCCTGCACGAGGTGCAGGCCCTCCTTTCGGGAGCGCGAGTCAAGGCTGGCGACGACGCGCTCGAGATCGACCGTCTCGAAGGAATTTCGTCGCATCGCGGTACGCAACGCACCCAAAGGATCCTTGGTCGCAACGAGCACGTCCACGATCTCGCAGCGAGTTGTACCCGTCAGCGCCGTGGCGACGGCCTGACACGAGTCGGCCCACGTGATGGGGGGACGCTTCACCTGGCGACCCCGGGAATCGGGAACCGGGAACCGGGAAAAGAAAACAGCGGGAGCTGGGAACAGGTGCACGGCGGGAAAAGGGAACGGGGAAAGAAAATGGGAACTCCCGCTCCCTTTCCCCTTCCCCGTTCGAAGTTCCCGCCGTTTTGGTTGTCCCTGTTCCCAGTTCCCGGTTCCCGCAGTTGATCAGTCCGTTAACAGGACACACAGCGGTGAGAATTCTTTGCCCCAAGCTTTTCGAGCAATGCAATCGTCTCCGGGAACGGCCGCAACCGCTGCACCGGCCCGTTGGCCAGATCCACCACGGTCTGGCCGCGGCGTGACACGACTTTCACGTCGGCGCCCTTGGACACGAGATACAGGATCATCTCGTTGTCGCCGCGCGAGGCCGCGTGGTGCAGCGGCGTCATGCCGTTGTTGTCACGGGCGTTGACGTCCGCGCCCAATTCCTCGATGAGATACGTCATCGCCGGCATCCAGCCTTCTGGCTTGTGCCGGTGCGAGTTGCCCGCAAAGCCGTTGCCATAGCCGACGCCCGCCGCCGCGTGAATGGGGTAAACGCCGATTCCCGGCGGCACGGCCTTGGACGCCGAATCAATCGCCGGATCGAGCGGCGGGCCGGGCATGACGATTCCGGCAAACGCACCCGCGGCCGCACCGGCGGCACCCCCGCCACCTGCCGCACCCGCTCCACCGCGCCCACCAGCCCCTCCCGCGCCGCCGCGGCCGCCCTGCGCCACGTTGGCCGGATTGCGCTGCGATGGAAGCGTGTAGTCCGCGCCGTACTTCACCAGCAGTTTCATGGCGTCCACGTCCACCGAGTACGCCGCGCGCCAGAACGCCGTGGTGCCCTCCAGGTTCTCGAGGCCGCAGTTGCCGCTGCCGCAGTTGTTGTACGCGAAGTACCAGAGATGTGTCGAGATGCGCGTGTTGGGGTTGGCGCCGGCCTTGAGCAGCGCCTCCATCAGTTCCATGTACGTGGTCGTCTGGAACTCGGCAGCCTGCGGCTGCGGATACCGCGTGCGCATGCGCCACTCGGTGTTGATCGTCGCATACAGCGGCGTGGCGCCGTGGACGCTGGCCATGTTGGGATTGGCCGCATACTTGAGCAGCATCATGGCGATGTCGTACTGGCCATTGATCGTCGCCATCAGCAGCGGCGTCGTCTTGTCCATTGGCGTCATGGTGTTGATCGGTGCTCCGCCGTCGAGCAGCGCCTTCACGGCCTCCTTGCTCCCCTGCCGCACCGCATGGTGCAGCGCGGTGAGGCCACCGATACCGCCCACGGAATTGCCGAAACCCGGCACCCCGCCGTTGATCGTGTCCACCACTTCCTGTGCCGGTCCCTTGGCGGAAGCCGCCAGCAGCATGGTCGCCCGGCCGGAGTCGATGGCCGCCTGGATCTGCGTCGGCGTAAACGGTCCCTTGGGCTGCGGCGCAGGCGCAGGACGCGCGGGAGCGGCCGGGTCCGGCGGCGGAATGATCATGCCAGGCGCAGGCGTTGGTGCAGCCGCGGCGGTGTCATTCGTGTGCTTCTCCGGCTCGAACGAGACGAGCACGGCGTTGCGCTTGCGCGCAGCCGCTTGCTCCGCCGCGGTCATTTCCTGGATGCTCATCGCGCTGGTTTGCGCCGTGGGGCTCGCGCCGCCACGAAGCAGCACGCGCACCGCCGCCGCGCGATCCGCGGACGCCGCGAACATCAACGGCGTCTGCGCCCACTCCTTCTCCTTCGCATTGACGTCGGCCTTGGCACCGACGATCGCCGCCACCGACACGGAATCACCGGCCGCCGCGGCAAAGTGCAGCGCCGAGGCGCCGGACGTCGTCAGTGCAGTCGCGTCGCTGCCGGCCGTGATGAGCGCCGACACCACGGAGCCATTGCCGGTCTTGGCGGCGACGTGCAACGGTGTGTACTCCCCGATGTGCGTTGCCGCTTTCACACTGGCCCTGGCCGAGAGCAGCACGCCCACCATGGCCGCGTCGCCGCGTTCGGCGGCCCAGTGCAGGGCCGTCATGCCGTCGCCCTGCGGCTGATTGACGTTGGCGCCCTTCGCGATGAGCGAGCGCACCGCGGCCAGATCGCCGTTCATCGCCGCATCCGCGACCACCGGTGCCTTGGGCAGCTGAAGGGTGGTCCGGCTACGCGTGTCCTGTGACTCGGCACCCGAGCCAACGCACAGGGCCGCGACAACGAGAAGGGATCGCTTCATGGACAGTCTCTCAGGGTCACGAATTCGTTGCGGACAGCGCGAACGCATCGGTCGCATCACCAAACGTCCTGACGTTGACGCCCAGCTTGTGCATCAGCGTCAGCATGACGTTCGCCATCGGCGTGCCGTCCGGCGCCTTGAGGTGCACGTTGCCTTCCAGGCGACCGTTGCCATGGCCCAGCAGAATCAGCGGGCAACGGCGGTGGTTGTGGATGTTGCCGTCCGCCATCGGCGAGCCGTACATGATGACCGTCTTGTCCAACAGGTTCGAGTCGCCTTCCTGGCTCTCCTTCAGCTTCTCCAGGAAGTACGGCAGCATGCTGACGTGGTACCGGTTGATCGTGTTGAAGTCCAGGATCGCCTGCTCGCGGCCGCCATGGTGCGAGGCCGGATGGAATCCCTTGTTCGTACCGCTCTCCGGGTAGGCGCGGCTCGACGCATCGCGGCCCGTCTTGAACGAGAACACGCGCGTCATGTCGCTCTGGAACGCCAGCACCTGGAAGTCGAACATCAGCTTCATGTGCTCGGCGAACGAATCCGGCACGCCAATGGGCGCTTCGGGCAGCTCGCGCGCCTCGCCGCCGGAGTTGCGCTTCTCCACCGCCTGAATGCGGCGCTCCAGTTCCCGGATGTCCTCGAGGTATTTGTCGAGCCGAATACGATCACCGGGACTCAATTCCTTCTGCAGCGTCTTGGTCTCGCCGACGATCCAGTCGAGGATGCTCTGGTTCGCCTTGCGCCGCGACATGCGATCCTTGTTGTCGTTGCCGGCGCCGAAGAGCAGGTCGAACGCGATGCGCGGATTGCGGATCATCGGCAGCGGCTCGCTGGGGCCGGCCCAGCTGATCGTGTCCGTGTAAGCGCAGGCGTAGTTGTAGTAGCAGCCGCCGGCCTGGTCGAGATTCTCGATACACAGCTGCATCGACGGGATTGCCGTGTCCTCCGCCAGCGCATCGGCGATCATCTGGTCCATCGAGGTACCGACGTAAAGGTCCGAACCCTGCGTCTGCTTCGGATGCGCCTGCGTCAGGAAGACCGCACTGGACCGAAAGTGGTCGCCGCCGATTTCCGGCGCTTCAAACGCCTCGGCCATGCGCGTGTCCGTGTTGGACACGATGGTGAGGTATTTCCGCCACGGTTCCAGCGACGGCAGCGCGCCTTCGGGAATCAGCTCGAAGTTGCGACCCGTCACCGCCGGCGACCACAGGTTCTTGGTCGCACCCCAGGCGTTTGAGCCTGCCGCGCCGTGCACCGATTCAATGGCGACAAAACGCGTCTTCTGCGTCGCCGCGCTCGACCCGCCGCGCAGGCTCGCGAGCGACGGCACCATCGCGTCGAGATACGGGAGTGCGACGGTCGCGCCCAGTCCACGGAGGAACGTACGGCGGGGCATCGCACTGCGAGTGAGGATGTTCATGTCAATCCAGGGGTGCGGGGTGTGGGGCTCTGGATGCCGGGCTGTTCTAGTGCTGACCGGCGTCTGCGACAGGTTCGGCTCTCATCGTGCGGAATGCAGGGCTCTTCACGACGCCCATGATGAACGACGACATCCTGTAGCCACCCTTTGCGGCGTCCGCCACGATCGTGCGGATGGTCGGCTGGTCGTAGTCCTCGACGCGCCGGCCCACGGCGTACGCCATCAGGTTCTCGGTGTAGGCGCGCAATAGCGGGATCGGACGCGCCATCAGCGACTTGAGCAGGTCCGACGGGCTTTCCACCGGCATGCCGTCGTACATCGTGCCGCGGGTGTCGAGCGGCGCGCCGTTTTCGCGGGAGCGCCATTTGCCGGTGACGTCGAAGTTGTCGAGCGCCAAGCCGATCGGGTCCATGTACTGGTGGCACGACTTGCACGTGGGATTGGCTCGATGGATTTCCATGCGCTCACGCGTGGTGAGCATCCGGCCACCCTTGCTCTCCGCCGTTTCCTCGAGCGTCGGCACGTTGGGCGGCGGCGGTGGGGGCGGCATGCCGATCAGCACTTCCATCACCCATTTGCCGCGCAGCACCGGCGACGTCCGGTTCGCCAGCGACGTCTGTACCAGCATGCTGCCCTGACCCAACAGCCCGCGCCGCGTGGCGTCCGGGTATGTCACTTTGCGGAACTCGGGACCCGACACGTTGGGAATGCCATAATGCCGCGCCAGCCGTTCGTTCACGTACGTGTAGTCCGCCGTGAACAGATCCAGCACGTTGCGGTTGTTCCGCACAACGTCCTGGAAGAAGAGCTCGGTCTCCTTGTACATCGCGTCGGCCAGCTGCTGGTCGTAGTCCGGGAACCAGAACGCGTCCGGCCGCACCTTTTCGATGTCCTGCAGCCGCAGCCACTGCGCCGCGAAGCGCGACGAGAGCGCTTCGGCGCGCTTATCCGCCAGCATCCGCTTCACCTGCGCCTCGAGCACGCCGGGCTGCGACAACCGGTTCTGCATCCCCAAGCCCAGCAACTGCTCATCCGGAATCGTGCCCCAGAGGAAGAACGAGAGGCGCGTGGCCAGATCGGTGTCGCTGATCTTGTAGTCGGTGCCCGCGGCGATGTTGCGCGGCGCTTCCTCGAACCGGAACACGAAGTGCGGGCTGGCCAGCATCGCCTGAATCGCAACGCGGACGCCTTCCTCGAAACCGCCTGCCGCCTCACCCTGCTTGTAGAAGCCGATCAGCCCGGCCTTGTCATGGCCGGTCAGCGGACGACGATACGCCCGCGTGGCCAGCCGCGTGATGATCTGTTCGGCGCACGGCAACGCAGCCGCCTGATTCGCCGGCCGGCAGGCGAAGACGATCGTGCGGCTTGGCGTATCAGAGATGCCGGTGACCTTCTGCGGGCCGACGACCGCCAGTTCCATGATGTGCGCCGGCGCCGTGGTGCCGGCGCTGGCTGTGCCATTGCTGGCCAGCGACCAGTCCAGCGGCTTTACCAGATCTTCGTACGGTCCCTCGCCACGCCGGATGAATGCCACCGACACGCGCTGCTGGCCCGCCTTGATGAAGATCGGTTCGGTGCGCACAAAGTCCGAGCCCTGTGGCGCGTCAGCGGACGCGATCGACCGGTCCATGCCCCTCTCGTACTTCAGCAGGGCCACGCGCTGGCCAGCCACGGAGATATCGATGTCATCGAGCCGAACGCCGACGCCGCCGCGCACATCGATGCGGAATTGGTATTCCCCGTCGGCCGGGAACGGATGCGAGGCCACGATGCCGCCGCGCGTGCCGTACGGCGATCCCGTCACGTGATCCCAGGGATGCTGTGAAGCGAACGGCGACGCGGTGTACAGGGCGGTGAGCGACGCCGCAGACCGGTCGCCGATGGCAATGCGACTCACCGCCGACGCGGCGTTGAGGTACGCCTCGAGCAGCGTGGGTGACAACGACTGCACGTCCGCGATGTTGTCGAAGTTGGCGCTCTTGGTATCGAGCGGCAGATAATCGCCTGCGTTGATCTGGACGCCGAGCAGGTCTCTCACCGCGCGCTCGTACTCGGGGCGGTTCATTCGCTGGAACACGCGCGTTCCGGGGTTGGGGCGCGCGGACTTGTCGATCACCCGCTCCAGCGTCTCGACCAAGGCCAACAACGTGTCACCGGTCGGCCGGCGCGAGCCGGGCGGCGGCATCATGTCAGCTCGCAACTTGCGGATCACCTTCTCGGAGACATCTGGGCGATCGGCCGCCGAGTCCACATCGTAGCCCGCAAGCGACAGGTTGCCACGCGTCTGGCGCGGATTGTGGCACTGGCCACAATAACGTTGGACGGCGGCGTTCAGCGCCGACGTCGAGATGCCGCGCGCGCCAATGCCCGAGTGGGGCGCAGGCGTCCCGGCCGGCACCACCGCCACGGCAGAAAGCCCGGTAACCACGGGGAGTGCGGCAGCCGACGCTGAAGGAACAGACTCAGTCGTGGCAAGACCCACGGCGAAAGCCGCGGCCACGACACCCGCAATCACAGCTCCCTGAGTTCCTTGCATTCCTCAGTCTCCAGACGGGCTGCCGACCACTCTAATGTATATGCCATACGGACTTGCGCCATCAAGCGTTGCGCGCCGGAGGCCCGGACTGGCACCGGGGAGCCTCACCCGCGAGCTTGACTCCTGATGCCGATCTATGAGTACACCTGCCGGAAATGCGGCGCTGCCTTTGAACTTCTGGTCCGGAAGGGAAAGACGCTGGCATGCTCCGCTTGCGGCTCCGAGGATCTGGAGCGTCACTTTTCCCTGCCGGCGGTGAAGTCGGAATCCACGCACGCCCTGGCGATGCGCGCGGCCAGGAAGCGCGACCAGACCCAGGCCGTGGACCGGGTGGAGGCCCAGCGGGCCTACGAGCGGAATCACGACGACTGACATGCCTGGACTGACCGGGATGTCTCGGCTCGCGCTTGCTGTATGCGGCGCCGGCCTGCTTGCGTCCGGACCACCGCCTTCACCCGAGCTGTCGGCCGCGCAGCGCGATTCCCTGGATCGCGGCGACCTCGTGATCCTCTCCGAGCAACGGCCGACCTCGCCGTGGCCCGCGGTGACCGTGTACGTCTTTTCGGACGCAACGCCGGACGAGGCCGCGGCGGTCTTCACGGACTACGAGGACCACGTCAACTACGTCCCGGCCGCGACCAAATCGCGCATCTCGCGCGTTATCGACCGCTCGACCATGGAGGTGGACTACACCATCGCGGTCCCGCTGCTGCCGGACGAGAACTACACCGTGCGCGACCGCATTTCGCGAGCAGGCGCGGACGCCTGGCGCGTGGACTGGATGCTGGTGCGGGCCTCGTCCACCAGGGCCACGGTGGGCCACGCGATCTTCTCGCCCTACGTCAACCGCCGCACCAAACGGACAGGCACGCTGCTGGAGTATCACAACTTCGTGACGCCAGGCTCACGGCTCGCTGGGCTGCCGTTCATCCGCAGCCGCTCGATCCAGCAGATCGGCGAAACGGCCCGCGCATTGGCCCGCCAGGCGGAGGTGGAACGCGGGCGTGAGCCGGAAATGCGGCGCCGCCTGATGGCGCTCAAGAACGCCGTCGCGCCTTGAGGAAATCCTAGTCGGCCTTGGCCGTCCTGGATTCCTTGACGAACTCCGTCCCGAAGACCCGGTCCCAGAAGCGCGTCGTCACCCCGTAATTGGATTCCGGCAGCGCGTGATGGATTCGGTGTTGGGACTGCATGTGCCGCAGCCATGCGATCGGCATCTTGTAGTGGTGCATGCTGTGATGCATGAAGCTGTAGGCGAGAAATCCTGCGAAGAAGCCACCCAGCACCGACGAAAAGCCGGCGAGGTGCAGCCAGCCGGCGAACACCCAGTGGATGGGCAGGAACAGGAGCGGCGTCACAATGAACGGCATCGCGATGTACGCAGTGGGATCGTCGTGGTGCCGCTGGTGGCCCTCCACCGTGAGCGACAGGCCCATGTGATACATCCAGCGATGGAACACGTATTCCGTGAACGTCCACGCGAACACACCGGTCGCGAACAGCCCCAGCATTGAGGCGCCGCTCACACCCAGGCGCATGCCGTCATACGCGAGGAAGTACGTGCTCAACGCAGAGTCGGTCACGTAGGTCGCCCAGTAGTTGACCTTCGACTCCGAGAGCCGAACGATCCAGGGATACCGAGGTGATTCAGGCTGCATGGCGGCGTGAGGCGGGTGGCGTGGGCAAGCGCTTTTCCGAATCTAGTCAGAGACTCTCCATTCTCCATTGCGTCCCCGGGGCGCCGAAGTTCCCCGACTGTAGTCGAAACCCCTGCAGCGACTCGGATCGTCAGGACGACTGCTTCCCTGATCCCCCACCACCCGGCGTCTCCACGCGCAGCCGGTTGCCCGGCTCGAGCGATACTCGGCATTTCGGCGGCAGCTCGCGGCCGTCCACCGAGTTGCGCCCACGGGCGCCGTCCTCGCCGCCCGCGGCGCCGCGCGGTGCGATGCGACGCCGCTCGGTCACCAGCGTAACGGTCGCCGGCTCGATGGGCCGGTACACGCGCACCACACCGTCGCCGCCGCGATGCCGCCCCGCGCCGCCGGATCCGCGACGCAGGGAATACTCGTCGACGCGCAGCGGATACGATGACTCCAGCGCTTCCACCGGCGTGTTGAGGGTGTTGGACATGCCGACGTGCACGGCGCTCGGTCCGTCCGCGTTGGGGGAGGCGCCCTGTCCTCCTCCGAGCGTTTCATAGAACGTCCAGCCGCGGCCACCGAATGTCACGTTGTTCATCGTGCCCTGCCCTTGCGCGGGCACGTCCACACCCGCGTTGGCCAACGCCGCGAAGATCGTGTCCGCGATGCGCTGCGACATCTCGACGTTGCCGGCAGCGACCGCCGCGGGCCATTTGGCGTTGAGCGCCGAGTTGGCGGGAATGACCAGGTCCAGCGCGCGGGCGATGCCGTCGTTGGTCGGCACGTCTTGGTGCATCAGGCTGCGCAGCACGAACACCGCGGCCGCGCGCGTGACGCTCGCGGGGCAGTTCACGTTGCCATTCACGATCGGCGACGATCCGGTGAAGTCCAGCTTGAGCACGCCCTTCGCGATGCTGAGGGCGACAGCCACGGGGACTTCGGCGTCTGACACGCCGTCGCCTTCCAGCGCGTCGCGCGCCGACCCCTTGATGTCCCCAAGTTCAGCGACACGGGCGCGGGCCAGGCGCTCGGTGTACGCGAGCACCGCGTCCACGGCGGCCGCGACACGCTTGACGCCCTCACGCTCCATGAGCGCCAGCCAGCCGGCGGAGCCTGCCGCGCACGCCGCCAGCTGCGCGCGCAGATCGCCACGACGCTCCGCGGGCGTGCGGACATTCGCCAACACCAGGCGCAGCAACTCCTCGTCCAGCACACCCGTTTTCACGAGTCGCACCGGCGGCAGGATGATTCCCTCCTGCACCAGCTCGGTCGCGCCCTGCGGCATGGAGCCCGGCGACATTCCGCCGACGTCGGCGTGGTGTGCGCGCACCGCCGCGAATCCCACCACGCGACCCTTCAGTCCGATTGCCTGCACCAGCGTAAGATCCGGCAGGTGCGATCCGCCGTCGTACGGATCGTTGAGGAGAAATACATCCCCCGCTTTCGGCTCGCACCGGCGTACCGCCCGTACGCTTTCGGGCATCGCGCCAAGGTGAACCGGGATGTGCGCGGCTTGCGCCACCATCCGGCCGTCGCCGTCGAAGAGGGCGGCTGACAAATCGCGCCGCTCACGGATGTTCGGTGACAGAGCGCCCCGGATCATCACCGTGCCCAT
>ERZ1292623.3600-Hain-H51-01um-R1-3600-length-13150-cov-13_pt1 | contig 13150 bp, 12 predicted proteins | sample MGYA00564398_ERZ1292623 | MGnify/ENA primary metagenome ERZ1292623 (study PRJEB36523, sample SAMEA6512633) | groundwater metagenome | collected 2019-01-07 | study: AquaDiva: Metagenomics assemblies of 32 groundwater samples | reverse complement strand
TAAGGAATTTTTTGTGTTTCGGCTTCGCGAATTTTTTTACCGATAGTTTCGTTTTTTTCGTAAAGCTCAAAACGTATACCAGCTTCTGTTAATTCTTCCGCAATTTTGTTGGCGTAGTTAATTATCTTGTCGCTTATAGGTAAAATTGCAACTTGTACCGAGGCCAACCACAAAGGAAAAGCGCCGTTAAAATGTTCTAATAATACCGCAAGCGATCTTTCTATAGAACCCAATATAGCGCTATGAACCATAACTATTCTTTCTTTTTCGCCCTTCTCGTTTATACAGACAAGGTCGAATCTTTCGGGCATATTAATGTCTAATTGAATTGTGGCTACTTGCCATTCTCGGCCCAAAGAATCTTTAGCTGTAAAATCTATTTTTGGCCCATAAAAAGCAGCCTCGCCCAAAACTTCTTCGGCATCAATTCCTTTTTCTTTAGCAATTTCGCGTAATTGATCTTCGGCAAATTTCCACATTTCGGCGGTACCCAAATATTTTTCTTTTTGTTTAGGATCATGGAAAGAGAGTCTAACCGTAAGTTTAAAACCGATCGTTTTATAAAAAATATCTATAATGTCCCAGACAGTGGCAAATTCTTTTTTAATTTGATTTTGGCGACAAAAAACGTGAGCGTCGTCAATTGTAATAGCGCGCACACGGGCGAGGCCATTTAGTTCGCCTGTTTGTTCATCGCGGTACATTTTTGTGGTACCAGCGTAACGTTGAGGCATTTCACGCCAGCTGTGGGGCTTACGGTCAAAAATTTGAATATGATGCGGGCAGTTCATAGGCTTTAAAGCAAATTCATGCCCTTCGCGTGTTTTTATATGAAAAAGTTCGTCTTTAAATTTATCCCAGTGACCACTTTTTATGTAGAGGTCTTTTTTAGTTATATGAGGAATATCTACCATTTGATAACCTTGGCGCTGGCGAAGTTCCCAAACAAAAGTATCAAGCAAGTTTCTAATTACTGTGCCTTTAGGCGTCCATAAAGGTAGGCCACTGCCTACAAGTTCGGAAAAGCAAAAAAGGTCTAATTCTTGGCCGAGTTTTTTGTGATCTGGTTTTTCCATGGTTATTTTTGATAGTGTTTGGTTATGTGAATAACTTCGGCTTCGCTATTTTTGATTCTAAAAATTGCGCGGTATTTAATATCAATTCTGAATGAATAAAGTCCAACTGACTTAGGCTCTAGTTTTTCGGTATGTAGGCTAGGATGAAAAGAATTTATTATAAACAAGGCCAACTGCTTTTTAAATTTGTTTTTTAGTCCGTGCCGTTCCAGTTGTTTCTCAATTCGGGAATTAACTGGTTTTATCAGCATATTCCAAAGATTTTTTTAGATCCCTTAAAAAATTTTCTTTATAAAGACCTGTCTTTTTCATCTCGGAAATAATTTTGGCTGATTCCAGCACAGGTGATTCTTCTAAGACCATATTTTGTTCAATCAAAAACCTGGCCCAGTCGGCTGGGTTTTTAAAACCCTCGTGTTCTGCTCGTATTTTAGCTTTGCGGAAGTCCTTTTCTTGTAATTTGACTGTTATGTTAGGCATTTTTATATAAAACAATCTTATCAGAAATATATAATTTTGCAATTAAAGACTGTTATTTTTTGATATTAGGTTTTTTATATAATCTTCAGCTGCAATTTTATTACCACCATAAAATAGAGTTAACCACTTTCTAGCTTCTTTAATGTCGCCATTTTCCAAAGCCATTAAGGCTAGGTTTTCGTAGGCACCAGGGTAGGGGAAGGCAAAATTAATCGCTTTTAAAAAATATTCTTGGGCTTTTTCTTTTTCGCCTTTTTTCCAATAGACCAAACCTAAATTATTTAAGCCTTTAGGATAGCCATTATATATTTTTTCAGCAGCTACTAATTCTTTTTCAGCGTTTTTAAGATCGCCAACTTGGTAAAACATAGCTCCGTAATTGGAACGAGAAAGAACACTATTGGGCGCGCATTTAGCGGCCGAAGTAAACAAACTTTTTTCAGTTAGCCAATCTAAGGATCTCGCATGGCTTTGCCAAGCATAAAAGATTATTAACAATGTAGTTAAAATGCCAACTATTATTTTTGGCCATAAACTAGGTAATTTTTTTATTAGTAAAGTTAAAACATAGGCTGTAATAATAGCGAGTCCTAGTGATGGATAATATATTAATCTTTCACCGGCGATGGTGCCCGTTGTAAAAGGTATGTTGCTAGTTATTAAAAAACCAAATACAAAAATTGCGGCAGAAAAAGAAATTATTGGCTTGCGGTGCCAAAAAATAAAAATAGATACAACAAACATTGTAAAAATTATTAATCCAGCTAATGCCCAAATATCAGCGAAATTTTTTAGCGCGGGGATTTGATTATAAGAATAATCGGAGCATAAATTAAATGGCCAGAAAGTTTTTTGTAAATATATGGTTAGAATTTTAAAAGAGGTGGCGGTTCGTGGTATAACCGATTCGAATTTTAATGGATTTTCTACGATGCTGGTTTCTAGGTTAGAAAAATAACTCCAACCTAATACTTGGAGCCTAGAACCAAAATAAATAAATGCTCCCCAAGAAATCGAAAGCCAATCTTTGTATTTTAAACCTGTGTTTTTTTGTAGAAAAAGAATTAGCCCTAGTGGAATAATTATGGTTGCGTTTTCTTTACTACCCAAAGCTAATAAAAGCCATAAGCCAGCTAAAAATGTTTTTGGTTTTTCTTTTATTATTTCCAACAAGAAAAGCAAAGAGAAAAATAAGGCTAAGATTTCGGCGCGCCCAATAATATTAGCGACAGCTTCGGAGTGTATGGGTAAAACTAAAAAAATAAGAGCGCTTAAAAAAGCCAGAAGTTCTTTTTGTGTTAGCTTTTTTATAAAAAGAAAAATTAAATAACAAGTCCAACTATAAAAAATCAAATTAACAAAATGAAAACTCCAAGGCTTTGTTCCAAAAACAGAATAGTTTACCGCATAACTTACTAAAGTTATTGGGCGATACAAGCCAGATTCTGTGTTCCAATAAGGTGAAGTAACCACATTAACAAAATTTTCTAGTTGGAATGTTTGGTTACTATTAACTATATAGCGATCGTCAAAAACAAAATCTCCACTCATGGTTTTGCCATAGATTAAAAAAATTAAAATAAAAAATAACACAGGGATAAAGATATTTTTGTTTTTATTTAGTGTTGTAGCCAGTTTTTCTTTAAACACAGATTTTTTATTAATTATATATACTGAGTCAGCGATCGCTGACTCAGTATATAAGGATGCTATAATTTATATTATAATACTATTATACCAATGGAGAAAAGAAGGAAATTAAATCGATTAGGTCCGGTTCAGCAAAAAATCATCCTTTTACTTTTGGGTGGAGTTGGTTTGGGTTTGGCTAGAACTTCAAAACAGTATTTTAGAGTAATCAAAGGAGTATCTAAAGAATGGAAGAAAATCAATAAACAATCTTTGGAGAAAGCGATATTTAATCTTTATAAATCTAAATTAATTCATGAACACGAAAATCTCGATGGTTCCTTAACCATGGTTTTAACCGAGAAAGGTAAGCAGAAGGCTATAACCTTTAATATAGACAATATGCAAATCAAAAAACCTAAGGTCTGGGATAAAAAATGGCAGATGGTCTTATTTGATATACCAGAGAAGCATAAAAAAGCTAGGGAAGCTTTGAGGGAAATTTTAAAGAAATTAGGATTTTATGAGTATCAAAAAAGTGTACTAGTATATCCTTATGAATGCCGAAATGAAATTGATTTTGTAATTGAATATTTTGAAATTAGGTTGTGGGTTAGATTGGTTACTGTTGTGGCTTTAGACAATGAACTTCATTTGCGCAAGATTTTTAATTTGGTTAGCTAAGTATTAAATATACCGAGTCAGCGATCGCTGACTCGGTATATGATTGGTGTATAAGGTGATTTTATAATAAAAATAATAACAAACAACCTTCTCCCCGCACAGAGTGCGGGGATTCCTGTGAGAAATTAAAAACCCGATGGTGTTGTTCATCAGGTTTGTGAATTAAATACCGAGTATCTATCAGTACGCGTTTATTTAGTTGTTCAAAATCATAAAAGATCTAATTTTATCTCAGCAATATCTTTAATTGCTGAATTTTTTGGAGCAATGTCTCGGACTATTTCTAATTCTGCTCTACTTTGCGCTTTAGCCATCATTGTGGCCAAAGCAAACCTTCTTGTTATCCTATTTTTTGTTGTCTCATGAATTTCAAGACATTCATCGAATGATTTCATCATAAACGCGAATATCATAATTATCCTCCTTTAGATTTTAATGTACTGGATTTTACTCGGATAGTAGTTTAACATCTTTGCAAATAAATTTCAAAGTATTGTCACGTATTTGTACATTGCCTTTTATTAACATCACTTTATCCATTTCCCAGATTTCGGGTTTTTTGGCGAAGGTGTCGGGGAATATCACAACTTCTATTTCGCCAGAAAAATCGGCAAGTTGTGCAAAAGCCATAGGCTTGCCGGTTTTAGTTATTATTTTTCTATATTTATTTATTATGCCGCCCACGGTTATAGTGAGTGATGAGGCTAGTAAATCTTTTATGGGTTTAGCTTTTTTTTCTAATATAGCTTTGTATTGTTCCAAAGGATGAGAGCTTACATATAGGCCTAGTAATTCTTTTTCCCAAACTAGTTTAACAGATTCGGTGGCGGGAATAGCAGGTTTTAATTTTAAAACTGGCTCGGAATTGGCAATGTTATCAAAAATACTAGATTGATTAAGGGAACTGGCTTGTTTTATTTCTTTAGAAAAAGTTAAAAGATATTCCATATTTTCTAAAATTTGGCTTCTCTCGCCCAAGCTATCAAGTGCGCCGGTTTTAGCCATAGCCTCTAAAGATTTTTTGTTTAAATCTTTATGGTGAATTCTTTCTATAAAATCGGATAAACTTTTAAATTTTCCGTCTTTGGCTCGTGCTTCAATAATCGCAGCCACGACATTTACACCTACATTTTTAATAGATTCTAAACCAAAACGAATACGATCTGAGTTATTATCAACACTTTTTATTGTTGTAAATTTACCCACGCTTTCGTTTACATCTGGTGCTAAAACGGGAATATTCATACGCGTGCATTCATTTATAATTTCGGCAATTTTTTCTATATCGCCCGATTCAGCAGTTAATACGGCTGTCATAAATTCGGCAGGGAAGTTGGCTTTAGCGTAAGCAGTTTGATAAGCCACGCGGCCGTAGCTCGCCGCATGAGCTTTGTTAAAACCATAAGCCGCAAAAGGTTCTATTAATTTCCAAAGTTCGTAGGCTTTAAATTCCGTCATGCCATTTTTTACCGCGCCCGCCATAAATTTTGCTTTTTGAGCTTCCATTTCGGCAGGAATTTTTTTGCCCATAGCTTTTCTTAATTTATCGGCTTCCAGCCAACTATAGCCCGCTAATTTTATGGCCACCATCAAAACATCATCTTGGTAAGTTAAAATTCCATAAGACTGATCCAAAATATCTTTCATACGTGGATCAAAATATTCAATTAAACGTGGGTTATGTTTTCGTTCAATATATTTTGGAATAGATTCCAAAGGGCCTGGGCGATACAAAGCCACCATGGCGTTAATATCGTGAATGGTAGTTGGTTTTAAATCTTTTAAATATTTTGTCATGCCTGCGCCGTTTAATTGGAAAAGACCAATTGTTTCGCCTTTAGCTAAAAGCTCAAAAGATTTTTTATCGTCTAGTGGAATATTTTCTATATCTAAATCAACACCTCTATGTTCTTTGGCTAATTTAACTGTGTCTTCTAAAATAGATAAATTTCTTATGCCCAGAAAATCAAATTTTAAAAGCCCTGCATCTTCTACGGCATGCATATCGTATTGGGTAATTATTCGGCCACCTTTAGGGTCTAACTGCAATGGCACAAATTCAGTAAGTGGACGAGGACTAATAACAACGCCAGCAGCGTGAACAGAAATATGCCTAGCACAGCCCTCCATTTTTTTAGCTTGGTTAATCACTTCGGCTATGGTTGTATCGGTTTCATATAATTGAGAAAGTTCGGGTGTAATTTTTAAAGCTTGGTCAATTGTCATCGGGAAACCTTGCGAACCCATAGGAATAAGTTTGGCAATACTATCGCCAACAGAATAGGGGTGACCAAGCGCACGAGCAACATCGCGTACAGCGGCGCGCGCCATCATTGTGCCAAATGTGCCAACTTGGGCAACTTTATCCTCACCATATTTTTTTATAGCGTATTGAATAACTTCGTCTCTTCGGTTGTCGGCAAAGTCCATGTCTATATCGGGTGCCGAAGGGCGTTCGGGGTTTAAAAATCTTTCAAAAGGAATTTTGTATTCTATGGGATTAACTTTTGTAATTTCGGTTAAATAAGTTGTAAGCGAACCTGCCACCGAGCCCCTAATATTTGTTAAGATTCCATTTTCGTGAGCGAATCTTAAAAGATCGGCTACCACTAAAAAGTAGGGAGCATAACCCTTGGTTTCTATAATTCCGAGTTCATAATTCATTCTGTCTAAATACAAAGGCGAACGTTCTAAGTTTCTATGGGCGAAACCCGCTTCTGCTAGCCGTCGTAATTCGCTATCAGCTGTAGTACCATCAGGAAGTTTAAAATCGGGGAAAGTCCATTTACCAAGTTCTAGTTCTAAATTGGTTCTAGAGGCTACTTCATGGGTTCTTTCTATGGCATGTTGAAACTGCGGTAACACTTGGAGCATTTCTTCGGCCGAACGCATAGAAAGGTTGTAATCGAGTAAATTTAAACGGTCTTTATCTTTGGTATGAGTGCCGGTGCCTACAGAAATTAAAATGTCTTGAGTTTCGGCATCTTCGTGGTTTACATAGTGGACATCATTAGTGGCAACAAGTTCAGCGCCAGTTTTTTCGGAAAGGTGTTTATATGTTTGTAAAATATATTTTAATTCTTCTTCGGTGCCGTGCGGCATAATTTCTAAATAAAAATTATTGCGCCCGAAAATTTCTTGGTATTCATAAATTAATTTTTCAGCATCATCAACTTTTTTGTTTCTTATTGCTGTTGAAATCTCACTTTGAAAACAACCCGAAAGCACAATTAAACCTTTGGCATGTTCGCGCAACAATTCTTTGTCTACTCTGGGTTTATAATAAAAACCTTCCAAATAAGCTTTGGTTACAAGTTTTATTAAATTTTTGTAGCCGTCTATGTCTTTAGCAAGAACTGTTAAGTGATAGCGTTTGTCGTCTATACCAGCGCGTTTTAAAAGCCGACTTTCGGCCGCAACATAAAGTTCGCAACCTATGATTGGTTTTATACCAGCTTTTTTTGCGGTTTTATAAAAATCTATGGCGCCGTACATTGCACCGTGATCGGTTAAAGCCAAAGAATCCATACCAAGTTCGCCGGCGCGTTTAACAAGGTCGTCAATTTTGCCCAAGCCATCTAGCAGAGAATAGTGAGAATGTGTATGTAAGTGAGAGAATTTCATGATTAGATATTAGTGCGTAGAATGTAGAACGTAGTTAAGCAATCAAAGTATATCAATAGTTTCTAGTTGTGGGAAAGTTGCAATTTAATGAATATGTTTTAAAAAATAAAAAACCGTTCCGGTTACCGGAGCGGTTTTGTTTTTAACCTGCCACAATTAAATTTGATGGCAGGCCAAATCTTACTGGAGTTATTTTACCGAGTTCATACTTTCCCATCATCTCGGCGATTTCAGGGTATAATTGAATCTTCGGCAAGTGAAGCTTAATAAAACTTGTTGGATTTTTATCGGGTTCTAGTATGAAAGATTGATTGCTTATGTGGTACGATCCCTCAATTGAAAATTGAAAGGACAAATTATGTTGGTTTGATCTATCGGGTGATACTAAAAGAAATGGGCGTTCTCTTTTTTTAAGCCATGGTGTGTCATTTTGAACATAGTACAATTGGCCAGCTAAATAAAAACGTAAAATCGCCATATTTAACAAAGCGCATTTAAAACTATAAATTCTTTCTTTGGCTTCAAAATCAATTCTTTTGTTTTTAGCCGATCTACTAGCTACGAAAGCTAGCGCGATTAGTTCTACTACAGATATAGCTGAAAGTCTTTCGGCTATGCTTTCAATAGTGCTAGTAGATATTTCTTTAGGCAAATTTTCGAAGCATTTACCTAATCGGGAATTTAAGTATAACCAGATTCTTTTTACTGACCATTCTTGTGAACCTGCAGAATCACGAATTACGTAGGGGTCAATGAAATAGACCAATATCCCTTTTATTATTTCTTTGGGCAGAGGTATCATATAGAATATCTCCAATTTTAATTTTAAAGATCTAGGTTGCACTGCAATATAAAATATAATAACTCTTTAGTCCAGTTATTGCCAATATATTTGATTTTTGATAGAGTATTAGGGTTAAAGTTAATAGAAAAATATATGGGTGTTCCAAGGCACAGACGTACCAAATCTAAACAAGGCCATAGACGCAGTCATTTGGCTCTAAAGAAAAAAAGTTTAACTGGTTGCTCTAAATGTGGAGCTAAAGTTTTGCCACACGTAATTTGCGTTAGTTGCGGATTCTATAAGGGTAAACAAGTAATAGATATGGTTGCTAGGGCTGCCAAGAAAAAAGCTAAATCTTCTAAAAGATAATTATCAATTCTCAATTTTACAATTATCAATGAATTTTCAATGTCTTAATTTTTAAAACCTTTTGATAATTGAATCATTGGAGTTTTAATGAAAATTGAGAATTGTAAATTGAAAATTAACCAAAATGGCTAACAGACACTTATCTCGTTCTATTGCTATGCAGAGTCTTTACGAATGGGATTTTCGTGGTGGGGACACTGCTAATTTAGAATCTTACATTGTTCAAAACTCCAAAGAATTTGGTCCTGGGTTAGAGGACGATTCTTTTATTCGCCAATTAGTAAATGGCGTTATTTCTTATTTGGGTAAAATAAACCAAATAATTGCTAAAGCCGCGCCTGAATGGCCGATTGAGCAAATAGCTATGGTAGACAGAAATGTTTTGCGTCTTGGTATTTACGAACTTTTATTTGGCGATTATAAAGAAGTTCCACCAAAAGTTGCCATAAACGAAGCCATAGAGCTAGCTAAATCTTTTGGCGGGGAATCTTCTGGAAAATTTGTCAATGGAGTTTTAGGCACAATTTACCGTGAAATTGGCGAGCCATTAAAGGACGATAGTTCTAATAAAAATAAAACCGAAGCAGATATTGCTTCAGATAAAGAAAAACAAGATGGAGAGCCTTCAGAAATTGGAGCATAAGTTGGGGGTTGTTTTTAAAGATAAAAATCTTTTAAAGCAAGCCTTAATTCATCGCTCTTGGTTAAACGAAAACCCCGAAAGTGGTTTAGAAAATAACGAACGCCTAGAATTTTTGGGCGATGCAGTTTTAGAACTTGTAGTAACCGAATATCTTTATAAAAAATATAAAAACCCCGAAGGCGAACTAACAAACTGGCGGGCGGCTTTGGTTAACTATGTTAATTTGAGCGAAGTCGCTGGCGTTTTAGAATTTAACGATTTTCTTTTGCTTTCCAAAGGCGAAGCTAAAGATATGGGTCGGGCAAGACAGGTTATCTTGGCAAACACTATGGAGGCAATAATTGGCGCTATATATTTAGATCATGGCTACGAAACTGTGGCTAAATTTATTAATAAAAATATTCTTTGCGATTTAGAAAAAATAATAAAAAGTAAATCTTACAAAGATTCAAAGAGTTTATTTCAAGAGCAGTCTCAAGAAAAGTTTGGTATTACTCCAAACTATAAAGTGTTAAACGAAACCGGTCCAGATCATGACAAAGTTTTTGAAGTTGGTGTATATTTAAACGAAGATATGGTTGGCAAAGGTTCGGGACCTTCCAAACAGGAAGCCGAACAAAAAGCAGCAGAGTCCGCACTAGAAAAATAGCTTATTAGTTTTTGGTTTTATTAGCTTGTTAGGTCAGAAGATTTGTTTTATAGTCTATCGAAGTGAGACTTCGATAGAAAAACTCTAAAGTCATCAAGGTTTAACCTTGATGAGGTATATTCTCGGGTGTGAAACAAGCGCATCCGAGATTTTTTTATGTTAAAATAATATTTGTATTATGTATCTTAAATCTCTCCAAATATCTGGCTTTAAGTCTTTTGCGAAAAAGACTGTTTTAGATTTTCCTAAAGGAATCACAGTTGTAGCTGGGCCGAATGGTTCGGGAAAATCCAATGTGGTGGATGCTATTCGTTGGGCTTTGGCCGAGCAAAGTTTTAAAAACCTTCGCGGTAAAAAAGGCGAGGATTTAATTTTCTATGGTTCGGGCACCAGAAATTCCTTGGCGCGGGCTAATGTAGGTATGCATTTTGATATGAGCGATGAGGTAAATAGCCACTTAGGCCTAAGCGAAGCTTTGGTAGAACGCGAAGTAGATAAAAGCGGAGAAAATTCTTATATTTTAAACGGCAGAAAAATTAGGCTTTCCGATATGGAAGAATTTTTAGCTAAATCGCGTGTAGGTGATAGTTCGTTTAGAGTAATTTCGCAAGGTATGTCGGACAAGCTTTTAAATTTATCGCCCAAAGAGTTTAAAGGTTTTATAGAAGAAGCGGCTGGCGTAAAAGAATATCAAGATAAGCGCTATCAGGCGGAAGCTAAATTAAAACGCACTCGCGAAAATTTAGAAAAAGTTGGCGCAATTTTAACCGAACTAAAGCCCCAGTTGAGAATCTTAAAAAGAGAAAAAGAAAAGTTAGAAAAAAAGGCAGAATATTTGGCCGAACTCAAAAGTGCCTCGGTTGATTTATTTGGTTCTAGGTATAGAGAAGTTTTAGCTTGGGAAAATAAAATTGCCGAAAAAGAAAAACAATTTAAACAAAGTTTAAAACCGCTTGGCGAAGAAGTTAAAAAATTACGCGAAGAACTATTTTCGTTTGATAAAAAAACAGTTTTTAATGCTGAACTAGCCTCTAGTATTTCGCAAGTTAGAAACCTTGAGGCCGAAGAAAATAAAATAGCGCGGGAAATAATTTCTACCGAAGGCAAAATAAATTTAGAAGAAGAAAGAGAACGCCAGCATTTGCCAGTTAGTGTGGAATATTTAAAAGGCAAAATAGGAGAGCTTGTTACAAAACTAAATGTGGATTTTAAAGGAATGGATGTTGAATCTTTACGTCGGGTTATGGCGGGTGTAGCCATAGCTTTGCAAGATTTATTAAAAGCCATAGAAAAAGGCATAGATCCTGCGGTAAGTTCTAATACTTTGCCAATACTTAAACACGGTTTGGAAAAATTGTTAACTTCGCAAAAGGAAATTAAAGAAAAATTGGACAAGGCTAATTTACTGCGTTCCGAAAAAGAAAAAACGTTAATAGACGAACGCAAAGTTTCTTTGGCGGCTGAAAGAATTTATAGGGAGAAGGAATCCGAACTTTATAGGTTAGAAAGCGCTTTGAGAGAAACAGAAATAGAAAGTGAAAAATTAAAACTTCATAAAGATAAGTTTAATCAAGATATGTCGGCGGTGGGCGTGGTTACTTTAGCCGAAGTCTTGAGTGTGGAGCCGGAAAATAATAAGGCGACACTGGCATCGTCCCACTCCGCCAAGGCTTCGCGGGATGAAACCGCAGGGGCGGTTTCAGAGGACAAGGTCTGGAAGTTAAAAAGAAAGTTAGAAGAAGTAGGTATAATAGACGAAAAAATAATTCAAGAATATGAAGGTGCGAACCAGCGTTTTGAATTTTTAAGTAAGGAATCGGAAGATCTTTCTAAAACTTTGGTTTCTTTGGAAGATTTGGTTAAAAATTTAGAAAAAGAAATAAGTATAAAATATAAAACCACGCTTAGCGAAATGAGCCATATATTTGGCGGGTATTTTAGATTGATTTTTGGCGGGGGAAAAGCTTCGCTTAATGAAGCAAAATTGGCAGTTGTATTAGCAGAAGAATCTGAGGAAGAAGAAGCAAGTGGTGTGGAAATTAAATTAGACTTGCCGAATAAAAAAGTAAAAAACTTAGGCACGCTTTCGGGTGGGGAAAGAACTTTAACTTCTATTGCACTTTTGTTTGCTCTCGCCAGTATCCGCAAACCGCCGGTGATGGTGCTAGATGAAATTGATGCCGCTTTAGACGAACCCAATACACAAAAATTTGTGCGCTTGGTTAAAGAACTTTCTCGCGATACTCAATTTATAATCATTACGCATAACCGCGAAACCATGCGCGGAGCTGACGCTTTGTATGGCATATCTATGAAAGACGGCATTTCGCATTTGCTATCGCTAAAATTACAGTCAGCTTGATATTTATCTTGAAAAGAGCTAGTTTTTAATCAATTGTCCTTTATTTTTTAAAACTCACAAAAGGAGAGTTGCTATGTTAGATTCAACAGGCATTAATTCGTGGGTTGATGTTTCTTGTATTTTCTGCCCAAAAGCAATCAGATTGGAAACATATACTCCAAAAGTTGGGCATGGTGGTGAGGATCTGGTCGGTTTAGGGCACTACTTGCAAACTAGTCGAGCCCATTTAGACGGTGCTGGTGGTGAAAGTATTTTCTGTGCTGGAGCGATATATAAAATATTGTATGATGGAGAACTTTTTAAAGTAGAAGTTTTTCATCCAAGATATGATGGTAATTCCTATTCCTATAATAACCCTATTGAACCTGAGTTTGGTTTTGGTCCAGAAAAAGCATTTTGGATTTGTGGAAACTGCTTAGAAATTCTTTGTGGAGACTGTTTGAATATTCTCAAGGAAGAAATATATGCAGGCAAAATTCTTGAGACCATGAGAAAAAAAGTAACCTTGTTTACTCAACTGGAAGCTTGGGCGGGTTCTTGTAAAAGGGGCACTGAAATATTTAATCTCTTGTCGTGTGTTGGCTAAGCTCATCCTTATTTCATATAGGACGGCAAACACTGCCGTTCTTTTTTTATTGTTAACAAAATACTCACGATCGTATAGAATTTGTTAACAATAGTTTTTGTATACTGAATTTACGATCGTAAGTTCGGTACACGCATTTGAACGATATCGGATGTCGCTCAAAGGAATTTATGCATATGGCATTTCGCATTTATTGCCATTAAAACTTCAATTGTTTTAGGCACACACATTTGGCGGTTTAATTAATTGATAATCTTTTAAGAA
>ERZ1292623.3599-Hain-H51-01um-R1-3599-length-13151-cov-5_pt1 | contig 13151 bp, 16 predicted proteins | sample MGYA00564398_ERZ1292623 | MGnify/ENA primary metagenome ERZ1292623 (study PRJEB36523, sample SAMEA6512633) | groundwater metagenome | collected 2019-01-07 | study: AquaDiva: Metagenomics assemblies of 32 groundwater samples | reverse complement strand
GTCTCCGGGACATCCGATACCCCTGGGACTTCCGATGTCTCCGGGACATCCGATATCTCAAACATTGAAAATACTTCCGCGGAAAGCGGATCCTCCGAAGGAGGACAGATATCGGATGTCCAAAACATTGAAAGCGGAACCGACGCCGGAAGTCCAGACATTACCGGGACATCCGATGTCTCCGGGATTTCCGATGTCCCAAATATTGATACGACAGAGTCAAATCCCGCCGAAGGCGGGACGGACATCGGAAGTCCAAGCATTGAAAACAACGTATCCGCGGAAAGCGGATCCTCCGAAGGAGGACAGATATCGGATGTCCAAAATATTGAAAGCGGAACCGACACAACACCAAACTAAATTAAGTATTTATTTAAAATTAACTCGAAATGAGTAAACTATTCTACATTTTTGCGTTTATTATTTTGGGATTTTTGATTTTAATTAGTTTAAATTACAACGATGTGTTTGCTTATATCGCCAAAGTAGTTACCGGCTTAACTAAAACAAGCGTTATAACTCCTAACAGCACCGGCCTCGTCGCTTTCTGGAACTTTGACGATTGCGACACTTGTTCAACCGCGAAAGATTTCAGCGGCAACAGCAACACGGGAACTTTTCAAGGTAACGCCGCTCATACCGCAAGCGGGAAAATAAATCGGGGCATAACCCTTGATGGCACTGGGGATTACGCGTTAGTTACGGACAGTGCGTCATTGGATTTAACCAGCGCTTTGACAATCTCATCGTGGGTGAGCTTAAACAGCCTTACTTGTACCGGAGTGGATAATGTAGGTGGATTGGTTGCAAAACATGATTCCACAACAACTAAAGACGGTTACGCACTAATTTACGCCTGTTCCAATGATAAAATGTATTTTCAAGGAGGAGATGGAACGACTTGGGCGTCTCTAAGTGTGGCCAGCAGTCAGACATATGCGCAAACGAACAGATGGTATCATGTTGTCGGCACTTTTGACGGAACAACGGGATATCTTTATGTAGATAGCGAGAATGTTGGAAGCGATACGAGCGCGGCTTTATCGGATAACGCCCAAAATTTATGGATAGGCGGGGACGTGAATAGTAACAGTAATTTTTTAAATGCTAAATTAGACGAAGTTCGCATCTACAACCGCGTTCTTTCGGCCGCGGAAGTCAAAACTTTGTACGAAAGCGGCAGATAATCAATTATCGTCATCGGATGACGATAGGGCAATATCTTTCTATATCGTTATTGATGACGATAGACAATTATTCCAAGGCAATATCTTTAATATTTTCTAAATCTATAGATTTAAGCCAACGTTCCACGCTTTTTTGATATTCTTTAGATCCGTCAAAAAACTGCAATAGAAATTCCCGCGAAGTTAAAGAAGGAAAATTTTTCTTACCAAGATAATCTAAATGACTGCTCCATCGATAAGAGTTTAAAAACTCTATTGCTTTTTTATAATCTTTTAATTCACGCTCACGCCATTCGGGGGTTATTAAATCTAAAGGGTTAAGGTGAATATAGTAGGGGAGATGAATAAAATGCGCTTCATCATTTATGGCAATGGATTTGTATCGCCCCTGAAACAGCGCGCCACTTCTTTGATATTTTTCATTAAAGTATCTTGCGTAACCCATGTTAAGTTTTTTCATAAAGCGAGCCACCCCATCATCAAACAATGGCCTTAACATTAAATGGTAATGATTGGGCATTAAAACAAAAGCCAGAATTTCTACCAACAGCTTTCTCGGTTTCCGATCAATATATCGTCTTGCGATGACGATAGAATTATTATTTTTGAAAGAGTAACCCAAATTACTCAATGGTTCTATATTATTAAATTCAAAAAGGTCATGAATAAATCGCAAACGATCCCCATCGTCTAAAAAGATCGCTCTTTTATCCACGCCTCGATTTAGGACATGATATATATTTCCAGCTATAATATTTATACGCATATGTTTAAAAATAATAATACTATTAATTTATCGTCATCGCAAGACGATAAGTGGGAGATTTTGCGCCGGAGGAGTTGGCCATTTCGCTACATTCCCTTTGTGGATTTTGTTTTGGTTGCGGGGTCTATGGCATTTGGGAATGCGAGAGAAGATTCAGATTTTGATGTGATTGTTAGCGCGCGTCACGGCCGGATTTTTACAGTGCGTTTTTTATGTTGGTTAGTCTTTGGTCTATTTGGCTGGCGCGCAAAGCACAAATATAGCCTATCGTCATTCGATGACGATAGAGGGGCGAAGAATAAATTTTGCTTTAGTCATTTTGTGACGGAAAAATCTTATAAACTTTCACCGCCTTATAATGAATATTGGCAAAAACTTTATCAAAATCTTATGCCAATTTACGGGCGTAAAAATTTAATTAAAAAATTTTGGGAGGAAAATCGTTCTTGGGCCGGCGAAAGGGAATATGTTTATGACCATTTTTTTGGCACGCGATTATGGTTAGTTAATAAAATAGCGGAACGATTGATTGGTGGGTTTTTGGGAAGGGTTTTAGAAACCATTTTAAGGAAAATCCAAGTATTTAAAATCAAAAACAATATTAAAAAGTCTGGATTAGGATATGGGCCTCGGATTAAATACAGCAGCGCGGAGTTAGAATTTCATCCTGACACGAAAAGAACGTTTGACATTTAAAAATTCGCTACTATACTTTTATTAAAGTACTTTGATACAAGGAGGCATGTTTGAATAATAAACAAGGCAAGCCGAACCTTGGCGAGCCGACAGAAGACGCAGTAGAAGAAGCAACGAAGGAACTTATAAAAGAAGACCTTCATTTTGTAGGATATCAAAGAGCAAATAAAAACGACGCGCTGGACGCTAACGGAATAGATATCTTTATTTTTTTACAAGGTGGTCTTGTCTTGCCATTGCAAGTAAAATCAAGTTACAGCAAGCTTAGAAAATTCCAACGAAACCATCCGTTAATCATATTCGTACTTTTTGTCCGCAATATTTCGTTGGATAAAAACTCTGAACGGTATAAAAGAACGATTATTTATATTAAAAATAAAATTAAAAGATTTGCCTCACGGGCCCAGCATAATTTGGGTAATTTAAATCCTTAAGGTGCGGACTTCCGCACCTTTTTATGCCGCAAAAATTTTTAAATTTATCCCAGTTGACGATTTTTATTTTTTGTTCTAAAATTCTTATCAAAAAGGCCGTAAAATTATAAACCGCATACATATATATAGTAGATGAAAAATATTAAACCTTTATCAAATCACGTTTTTATTGAGCCGCTTGGGGAAGAAAAGCAGACAAAAAGCGGTATTTTTCTTCCGGAGACAAGCGAAGTTAAGCCGATTATCGGTGTAATTAAGGCCGCTGGCCCGGGAAAAGTCAGCGAAAAAGGGGAGAAGTTGCCCATGACAGTCAAGGTCGGAGATAAAGTTTTATTTAAAAAATATGGCCCTGACGAAATAGAAGTTGACGGGAAAAAATATTTAGTCGGGACCGAAGAAGATATTTTGGCAATTATCGACTAACACCCGATATTTAATAATTAACATTTGAAATAAAATAAAAATAATATGCCTAAACAGATTTTATTTAACGAAAAAGCGCGAAGAGCGTTAAAAAAAGGAGTGGATAAATTAGCGGATGCCGTTAAGGTGACGCTTGGGCCGCGCGGTCGCGCGGTAGTTTTGGCGAAAGGATACGGTTCGCCGGTGATTACTCATGACGGCGTCACCATCGCTAAAGAAATAGAATTAGAAGATAAAATTGAAAATGTCGGCGCGGAATTGGTGAAGCAAGTTGCTTCCAAAACCGCGGATGTTGCCGGTGACGGCACCACAACCGCCACTTTATTGGCGCAGGTTTTTATTCGTGAAGGATTAAAGAATGTAGCTTCCGGCACTGATCCGGTCGGCATGCATCGCGGAATGAATGAGGCATATAAAATTGCTTTGGAAGAATTAAAAAAACTTTCCAAACCGATTAGCGGGAAAGAAGAAGTGGAACAAGTAGCGACAATTTCCGCTCGCGATCAAGAAATCGGAAAATTGATAGCTGAAGTTATCGGTAAAGTCGGAAGAGATGGCGTGGTTACCGTTGAAGAGTCTCAAACTTTCGGGCTTTCTAAAGAAATCGTTGAAGGGTTGCAGTTTGATAAAGGATATATTTCGCAATATATGGTTACCAACAGCGAAAGAATGGAAGCCGCGTTGGAAGATCCCTATATATTGGTAACTGACAAGAAAATTTCGGCAATTAATGAAATTTTGCCTTTATTGGAAAAAGTGATACAAGGTGGTAAAAAGGAACTGGTTATTATTGCCGATGATGTTGATGGAGAAGCGCTAGCGACATTGGTAGTTAATAAATTAAGAGGTATTTTAAATGTTTTAGCGGTAAAGGCGCCGGGTTTTAGCGAACGTCGAAAAGAAATGTTGCAGGATATCGCGGTTGTGGTCGGGGCGGAATTTATATCCGAAGATCTTGGCAGAAAACTGGAATCTGTCGGCATAACTTCGTTGGGGCAAGCCCATAAAGTAATTGCCAGCAAAGACAATACTACTATTGTCGGCGGCAAGGGATCTAAAAACGATATTGAAGCGCGTGTAATGCTTATTAAAAATCAGTTGGCGAAAGCGGAATCCGAATTTGATAAGGAAAAATTGCAAGAACGTTTGGGTAAATTGTCAGGGGGAGTCGCCGTTATTAAAGTGGGCGCCGCGACTGAAGTTGAACAAAAAGAAAAACAACATCGCATAGAAGACGCGGTGGCGGCTACCAAAGCGGCGATCGAAGAGGGAATCGTTCCCGGAGGGGGTGTTGCTTTAGTGAGAGCGTCTCAGGCAGTTTACAATTTTATGCAGAATGAACTTACAAAGGATCAATTACCGGAAATTGTCGGCGCTAAAATTATCCTTGAGGGTTTGAAAGCTCCGCTTATGCAGATTGCCGAAAATGCCGGATTTGAAGGTTCTGTAGCGTTGAACACCGTTGTCAGCAAAAAAGAAGACGCTTTTGGATTTAACGCGGCTACCGGTAAATATGAAGACATGGTAAAAGCGGGCATTATTGACCCGACCAAAGTTACCCGCACGGCATTGCAAAACGCGGTTTCCGTTGCTTCATTGCTTCTAATCACCGAAGCCGTAGTGGCTGATATTCCGGAAAAGAAAGAGGGAAAAAGTGATCAGCAAGCTGAAATAGGGGAATATTAAAATAAATTTGTTAATCAAAAAGAAAATAACCACTCGAAGTGGTTATTTTCTTTTTGCTGTGGTAAAATATTTTTGCTGGAGGTGTCGCATTGCGCCTCTTCGGCGCATCCGCCGTTGAGGCGGAAGTGGTATATGTATTATTTTTACGTTTTACAATTCAAAAAAAATAAGAAATTGTACAAAGGACTGACTAATAATTTGAAGAGGCGTATTGATGAACATAGCCGCGGAGAATCTAGTTTTACTTCTCGAAATGGGGAATTTGATGTAATATTTTATGAAGCATATATTCATAAAAAAGATGCTGAAACCGCAGAGAAATATTTTAAATCCGGTCATGGCAGAGAAGTTTTGAAAGAAAAACTAAAAAATTATTTTGGAGGTGTCGCATAGTGGCCTAGTGCGCACGCTTGGAAAGCGTGTATACCGAAAGGTATCGGAGGTTCGAATCCTCCCACCTCCGCACTTCGGCAAGCTCAGTGCAAGTTATGGAAAATCAAATAATAAATAGAAAATATACCAAGTATCACAGTCTTTGGTTTTGGTGGATTGTTCTAACCATCGTTTATGTGGTTTGGACTTTTCTGATGAATCCAGGGTTAAGATTCGGCGCTTTAAACATTATCTTGATTAAGTATTTATACGGCATTATAGGTATTTTCGTGCCTTTTGGATTTTGGAGTTATTTTGGAGTTATTTTTACCGGGCATTGGTATCTGATTCCGATTTTTTTGACTAGCTTTTATTTTTTAGAAGGATGGCTAAAAAAGCTTTATTTATCAGGGAGAATTAGTTTGGCTCTAAAACTGGTCGCTGGTTTCATTTTTTTACTATTATCTACAGTTGTAGCTGATATTATGCTTTGGGGTTGTTGGCAATCTGTGACATTTACCGGATTGGTTGCGGATTGCCTTCGGTTTGTAGAATAGAAATTCACAGGCTTGAGGCGGAGAAAGACGTAGGCCCCAAACACCTGTACATATTTCGCAATATATGTATAATGTAGTCAATGACAACAAATCAAACTTCTCAACCGCAGACGCCGGGTTTTATGTCGCTGGGTATAGCTCCGATGTTTTTGAGCAAACTGGAAAAGTTGGGTTATAAAAATCCTACGCCGATTCAGCAACAGGCGATTCCAGTGGCTATTCAAGGTAAGGACTTAGTCGGGATCGCTCAAACCGGCACAGGCAAAACTTTAGCCTTTGGCATCCCAATGATCCAAAAACTTCACAGCACCAAGGGTCAGGGTTTGGTTATTTTACCAACTCGCGAATTAGCTCTCCAAGTAGAGGAAGTATTGCGGAAGATAGGATCGGATATGGGATTGCGAACCGCGGTACTTATTGGCGGCGCTCCAATGTGGTCGCAAAAAAAGGCTATCGCCAGAGATCCGCAGATTATTGTCGCGACACCGGGGCGGCTCAATGACCACCTTAATCAAAAAACATTGCGATTGGATAATGTCCGTATTGTCGTTTTGGATGAAGCCGACCGCATGTTAGATATGGGATTCGCGCCGCAAATCCATAAAATTTTTCAGGTACTTCCGCGCGAGCGGCAAACGATGCTTTTCTCCGCGACTATGCCGCCGGAAATTATGAAAATGGCTACGGCGCAAATGAAATTGCCGATTCGGATAGAAGTAGCTCCGACTGGCACAACGGCTGAAAAAGTAACTCAGGAGATTTTTATTATCCCGAAAGACGCGAAAGCCCGCCTCGTGGAAAAACTTTTACAGCAATATCTCGGCGCTACGCTTATTTTCACGAGAACAAAATATGGAGCAAAAAAACTCACCAGGGATATACGCAATATTGGCCATACCGCCGCTGAACTTCATTCCAATCGTTCTCCAAGCCAACGCCGAGACGCGCTTGAAGGATTCAAATCTGGAAAATATCGAGTGTTAATCGCGACTGATATCGCTTCGCGAGGCATTGATGTGACCGATATTGAGCTTGTAATTAACTATGATTTACCGACTGACGCAGAAGATTATGTGCACCGCATTGGCCGCACCGCTCGTGCTGGAGCCGGCGGGCATGCTATTTCGCTGGTAACGCCCGAACAGCGCAGAGAGTTGCGCGACATAGAAAGATTAGTAAGAAAAACATTGCCGATTTCCCAGATTCCGGAACTTCCACCTGCCCGCGTACCGACAAAACCGCTTTTAAATTCGGGACAGCCTTCCGCTACTGGCGAGGCGCGTCCGTATCAGCATCGCGGCGGAGGTTTCAGCCACGGCCGACGTCCTTTTCACGGTCGCTCGGGACAGGGCCGATTTCATAGGAGATAATTTTCAAAATCGCCCACAAAAAAATAAAACTCATTTTGGAATGAGTTTTATGTTTTATTAATTGGACCTAAATCTTTTTCGGTTCCTGGAATTTTTTGCCAAACCCCTTCGGCAATTTCTATATATTCCGCTTCAAATAAATGCGGTTTTGATTCGTTGACAGGGGTCGCAACAAAACGCGTTCGTTTTCTATTTTCAGTTTCCATAGAACCCCCATTAAAGACCTGTTTATATTTTATCACAAATTAGCTGCTTCTTCCGACGGCACCATCACTGCCCATCTATCGTCATCGAATGACGATAGATGAAGACCTATTAACTTCACGCGCGATTAAAAATAGCAGACATAAGTCTGCTATTATAAATTGCTAATATTTACATTCTTGATAATTATTGCCGGCGTATCCGAAAATTCGTTTGTATCGTTCAATGTCTTCCGGTTTGCCTATGGCTTTTGCCAGATTGTCGCTTAGTTTCACTAAACCCTTACCGTTAGCTTCTACGGGTTTTATCACCAGAGAGAGCGTTTTCGGTCCGAGGTCATTGGTGAGATTAGTGCCCCAGCCAAATGAAGTTTTAATCCGCCCCTTGAAATGCTTGTGGAGTATTAAGATCGTATCAATCTCCAGTCCATCGCTGAAAATAATCAACTTTTCGCGAGGATCAATCTCGTGTGATTGATAAAATTTGATAGCTCGTTCGCCAAACGCGATCGGATCACCGGAATCTTGTCGGAGGCCTTTCCAGATTTCAGCTTGGCGTTTTGTCGTGTTTTGGAAATGATATTCACTGCCAAATGTATCCGTCAAAGCTATTGATAATTCCAAACCATAGTGTTCGTACCACCGTTGCATAACTTCTTGGTAAGATTCGCGGACCGCCTCATCGCCCGTATCCATTGCTCCGGCTAATACCATAAACATTTCATGAGCCGAGGTGCCCATTGGCAGAAGACCATGCTTCATTGCCAGCCACACATTAGAAGTTCCGCGGAATTGATTTTCCGGAAGTTCTTCGGCAAGCGTCCCTACGATGTAATCTTGCCAATCATGGGAAAAACGTCGTCGCGTGCCAAAATCAATGAAAACAATTTCTGGATTTTCCTTAAGAATTTTCACTTTTTCGGAAAGGCGAAGTATCCCGTAAGCGCGCAAAGTATCTAATTCCAGCTTGGATTTATCCGCCAAGATTGTTCGATAGTAAAGCTCGTTGACGATCGCCAGCGCGTAAATTTCCCAATAAATCACATGCGCCCAATCACCTTCAAATTCCAGAATTAAATCATCGCCTTGATATTCAAGTTTATATTTCGGCAAATTTAATTGATTTTCCAGAAAATACAGATATTCATTGCGGAACATTTGTTGAGTTCCAATAATTGCGCCGCGCAAATACCGTATTTCAGTGCGGTTAAATTTCAATTTTCGAACATGATCCAATTCTTGGCGTAATTTCGTTTCGCTGATTATTTTTCCCAATGCGACGCCTTTGGTGCGATTTTTCAAAGCGAATCGCGCGCGAATTCCGGGGTGATGGAAGAAAACAACTTGCCCCATCGTCAGTTTGTAGAAGTCGGTGTCTAACAGATATTTTATAATCGGTTCATCGCGCATTAAAAACCTCCTGTGTCGTTGTAATAATTACTCCGGCATTTTTCATCGTTTCCAATGCTTGGTCGCCATCGTCGGGTTGAATATTAACCGCTTGGCACGCGTCTAAGAGCAGAAAGGTTTTGAAACTATTTTTTACAGCGTCCAGCGCCGAGGCTTTAACGCAATAATCAGTTGCCAAACCGCCGATGTAAATTTCATCAATTTTATATTCCTTCAGAACATCGGCGAGATTTTTACCATCTTTTGTTTTGCCTTCAAAAGCGGAATATCCGTCTTCATCCGGCTGCGTGGCTTTAGAAATAATTATGTCTTTGTAAGCAACGACCGCGAGATTGCGATGAAATGCGGCGCCCGGCGTGTTTTGCACGCAATGCGTCGGCCAAATCCCTCCATAATTTTTGAAATGTGTTGTAACGGCAGGATGCCAATCGCGAGACGCGACAACGAGCCAGTTGCGTTCATCAGCAAGCATTAACATCGCATTGAGCGGACCTACGACTTTATCGCCATTAATGACCGCTAATGCTCCACCTGGGCAAAAATCATTTTGAACGTCTACCATTAACAGCGCCTTTTTCGCCATTAATATACTTCCTTATCAAAGAACGCTAAAATTGTATAACATTGTCAATGAAAAGTCAAAAAACCCGCTCATTAAAGCGAGCGGGGAGTTATTAAATCTTTTAATAAATCTGCGACATATTCAGCGATTGCCATACTGGCTGACAAGCCGGGGGATTCGATGCCGATTAAATTCACAAGCGGCGGATTTTTCCCGTCTAAACGGATGACGAAATCGGATTCTTCGGCTTGATCGGTTAATTTTGGCCGAATGCCGGAATACGCCCATTTTAAATCCTTGGCTTGCAATTCCGGACAAAAATGTTGGACAGATTTCAAAAAAACTTCCACCGGAGTTTTGTCATAATCATAAAAATACTTCGCGCCGATTAGACGGGCATTCGGTCCGATAAATAATTTTCCGTCAACGCGCGGACTGAAATGAATTCCTTTACTGGGAGAATTAGAAGGCATGACCGGATAAACCAATCGTCGCACTAAATTTCTTTTTTCCTCGAGCACTTCATAATACTCTCCGCGCCAAGGATAAATTTTATATTTATTGCAACTGGTTCCATTAGCTATTTCATCGGCGTATAATCCGGCGGCATTAATTACGACAGAGGCCTCATATTGGTTGTTAGCGGTGAATACTATTCGCGATTGTGAAAGATTTATAATTCCTATTACGCCATTGCTGAAGCAAAATCGCGTCCCGTTTTTTTCCGCTTCGTTTTTAAGGCATTGAGTAAATTGCAGCGGGTCAATCACGCAAACGTCCGGAAGAAATATGCCCCCGACAGCGTTGATATTCGGCTCCAATTCCTTAATGGCTCCCGATGGCAGAAGTTCAAAATTTATTTTTTGCTCCCAGCCGTTTTTAAGCAAATGCCACAACGACCGCCATTCTTTCCAAAGCCCTTCCATAATAGATTTGCCGGATATTGCGATTAACATCCCGTGTTCCAATATGGGTAAAGAATTGCGCTTTGCGTATTCAATCGCCATTTTATTGCCTTGTCTGGCAAGTTTGGATTTAAGAAAATTCGGATTTTGATGTATTCCGGAATGAAGAACGCCGCTATTGAAACTGCTGGTTTCCAATCCGGCATTTTTTAATTTTTCAAGAACGGTAATTTTTTTGTCCGGATATTTAATGGATAACTCTCTTGCAATCGCGCAACCGACCACGCCGGCGCCGATTATTATAATGTCGCATTTTTTAGTTTCCAAAGAACACCTCCAAAAACACATTACAACTAAAATATGCTAAAGTAAAATCAATGGAAATGAGTTTATTTTTATACGCGGTTATAATAACCTCCGCGGTATTTCATGAATACGCTCACGGATGGGTAGCGTATCGCTTAGGCGACTCAACCGCGAAAGACGCCGGCAGGTTAACGCTTAATCCGTTAGCACATATAGATATGGTAGGCACCGTGCTTGTCCCGTTGTTTATGATTTTAACCGCCGGAGTTTTTATCGGCTGGGCAAAACCGGTTCCATATAATCCAAATAATTTAAAAGATAAAAAATACGGCACATTAAAAGTCGGCATTGCCGGCCCATCTGCTAATTTATTGATCGCGGTTATTTTAGGATTCTTTTTGAGGATCGCGGCGCTGCCGCTTGCGCAAAGCGGAACGATCTCCATAATTTTTCTGGAATTATTGGCCTTCATTGTTTACATAAATATTTTTTTGGCTTTATTCAATCTGATCCCGTTTCCCCCGTTAGACGGATCAAGGGTATTTGAATCATTATTTCCGCGCCAATGGCAATATTTTACGAGGTTGGGATTTTTTGGAATGTTTTTCGCTCTGGTTATAGCATTTTTGTTTCTTCCGTCGATAGCGGATGTTATTTTTTGGCTGATAACCGGAAGCCATCCCGGGATTTAAATGAAAGAAAAAATTGTAATTTATGGCGGCGCGTTTAATCCGCCGCATATAGGGCATGCGATAGCTATTGATGAAGTCATGCGTACTTTTGTTTGCGATGAAATTTGGATAATGCCATCAGCCGATAGGCAGGACAAAAAAATTAGCGTAACTGGAGAGCACCGCGTTAATATGATTAAAATAATACTGTCGGAATTGTTCTCAGCCCCCAAGGTTCCTATTAAAATTTCAACATTGGAACTGAAGCGGCCAGCTCTAACAACAACATATGATACCCAGATCGAACTTAATAAAAAATACCCTAATAACGAATTTTACTTTCTAGTCGGGAAGGATATTTTTAAAGATATCAAAATTAAATGGGTTAATGGCAAGAAACTGTTGCGAATTGCAAAATTTATAACTGTTTCAAAAAAAGTTAACGTGTCCAGCACTTTTGTGCGTGAGCTTATATCCAAAGACCAAAGCGGCGTGCCTTATATCATCCCTGCGGTTGCGCGTTATATTCAGGAAAACGGATTTTATCGGTTTAATAAACAAGAATAATTGACAAAATCAATGGGAATTTGTTATTCTGTTTCTTATGCCAACTATTCGTCAACTTCTTAAGAAAGGAAGAGAAAAAAGCGTAACCAAATCAAAATCACCCGCGCTCGGAAGATATTTTAATTATTTACAAAACAGGCCGGTGAAATCCGCTTCTCCGTTCAAAAGGGGAGTTTGCATTAAAGTTTTTACCACGACCCCAAAAAAGCCGAACTCCGCTCTTAGAAAAGTCGCCAGAGTGCGCCTTACCAATGGTATGGAAGTAACTGCTTATATTCCGGGAGAAGGTCATAATTTGCAGGAACACTCCGTCGTAGTAATCAGGGGGGGCAGAGTCAAAGACCTTCCGGGCATCCGATATCATATTGTACGAGGAGTTCTTGATACTTCCGGAGTGGAACGCAAACAGCAAAGAAGTAAATACGGAGCCAAAACACCAAAACAAAGCTAATGAGAAAGAAACAAAATTACAAAAGAAAACATAATCCCGACTCAAGATACGGCAGCGTCGCGGCCAACAGGTTTATTAATTATTTAATGACTGGCGGTAAAAAATCCGTTGCCCAAGAAGTGCTGTATGGCGCCTTTGATATTGTTAAAAAACAATCTAACCAGGACCCGCTAAAAGTTTTTGAAAAAGCTTTGGAAAACACTACTCCGCAAGTTCAAGTGACTTCCCGCCGCGTCGGAGGCGCTAATTATCAGGTGCCAAGCGAAGTAAGGCCGGAGCGCAAATTTATGTTGGCCGCGAAGTGGATTATCATCGCGGCGCGCGCGAAAAAAGGAAAACCGATGTCCGCAAAATTAGCGGAAGAAATTTTAGCCGCCGCCAACAATGAAGGCGCCGCGATTAAAAAGAAACAAGACACTCATAAAATGGCCGAAGCCAATCGAGCCTTTGCACATTTTAAATTTTAAAATTACGGCAAGTAATAAGCCGATAGCAATTAGCTAATGGCGATTTTATCATGAGACAGTATCCTATAGATAAAGTAAGAGACATACTCCAGAGAGAGATCGAAAAGTATAAAGATCA
>ERZ1292623.3598-Hain-H51-01um-R1-3598-length-13151-cov-6_pt1 | contig 13151 bp, 11 predicted proteins | sample MGYA00564398_ERZ1292623 | MGnify/ENA primary metagenome ERZ1292623 (study PRJEB36523, sample SAMEA6512633) | groundwater metagenome | collected 2019-01-07 | study: AquaDiva: Metagenomics assemblies of 32 groundwater samples | reverse complement strand
AAACTGCATTATTTGGTTATATATATAGTGCTACCACAGGAAATGCTGGAGCCTTTATTGGTACCTGGGGCGATACGGCTGGGTCAACAGGTCTCTTTGTAAGAAAAGGCGGCAACGTCGGCATCGGGACGACCAATCCATCACTAAAATTCGTTGTTAATGGATCCGCAATGATGACAGATCTCAACCTTACTGGTTTGGCCAGCGATACATTATATCATTATATTTGCATCGATTCCTCGGGTAATCTGCAAAGTGCTCACAGTTGCAACACTTCTTCCCGAAGGTATAAAGAAAATATCAAACCTATAGATAACGCCTTAGACATTGTTAATCAACTAAGGGGAGTTAACTTTACCTGGAAACCAGAATACGGCGGTGGCAATGATATTGGTTTTATCGCCGAAGAAGTCGGGAAAATCTATCCTCAACTTGTTGAATGGGAAACCAACGGCACTGATGCCAAAACATTACAATACGACAAACTCACCGCCCTTCTGGTTAATGCCGTTCAGGAACTCAACGCCAAGCTTGACGCACTATCTCTTTTCACTGCCAAGCTCCAATCCGGCTACGCCAATATTAAAGAAACTGTTACCGACACGTTAACTGTTTCCCAAAAAATCATCTCTCCCTTGGTCGAAACCGATACTTTAATCGCCACCTCAATTGACTCTCCCACCATTGACTTGCTCCGGGAACAAATCGACAACTTAACGGCCGGTTTAAACCAAACCACGGCTTCCGTCGCCGCCATTCCCCAATTCGACAGCGCCACTTACGCCGCCATCGTTGAACTGGTTAATACTCCCGTAGCCACCGCTACGGCTGACTATATCAGCTTAAACAGCGTCAATGCCAAAATTGCCAACGCCGAAATTAACGCTTTAACCGTTACCGGCAGCCTGGAGGTAACTAATTTAGGCAGCCCCACCGGCCGGCTAAACTTCCTCGCCGGGTTGATGATTTTGGACCAAACCGGCCAAACCGTTACCTTTAACGCCGATGTTCAAATTTTGGGCAAAATCACCGCTCCCATCGCCTCTTTTACCGACTTAACCGCCAAAAAAATTACTGCCGACGAAATCAAGGTTAATCAGTTAATAATAGCGTCTGATGCCACTGCTTCAGCGTCGGCGGGCCAGACTCAGGACGCCTCCGCCTCCGCCTCTTTTACCACCAACGCCACTGCCGGCAAAGGCATTCTCCCCGCCGGCGCCACTGAATTTACGGTTAATAACCCCAATGTTACCGCTGATACTTTAATTTATGTCACCCCAATCGGCGATCCCCAAAACCAGGTTTTATACGTCAAATCTAAAACGGTCGCAGAGAAATTTGTCGTCGCCATTAACCAGGCCCTGCCCTATGACTTAGAGTTCAATTGGTGGATTATCAGGCTTGAGGAGTAAATTCACGGTAACTTGACAATTCCAGTCCAATTTAGTAACATTTTTGTATTATGATGTCTTTTTGGAAAACAATTCTGTCAGAATGGGAACGAAAAACTTTGCCGGAAATTTATCCCCGTGAAGAAGAAATTTCCGTTTCCGGCTTCGGCCAACTTAAAAAAATTTTGGTCGTAACCGGATTTCGCCGCACAGGCAAAACCTATCTTATCCTTTCCGCTGTGGCCAAACTTCTCCAAACGCATTCACGAAAGGATGTTTTTTACCTTAATTTTGAGGACGAGCGTATTCCGGGTACAACCCAAACCCTAACAGATCTCCTTCCTGCTTTTCAGGCATTTTTTGGCCAAAAGCCAAAATTTCTTTTTTTAGACGAAGTCCAAAATGTCCCTCTTTGGTCAAAGTATATCCGCCGGATTTTGGACAACGAAAACATGCAAATTTTTTTGACCGGTTCATCCTCCAAAATGAGCAGTTTTGAACTGCCGACCGAACTGCGCGGCCGTTCTCTGGAACAAAAAGTTTCTCCTTTAAATTTTCGTGAATTTTTAATTTTTAAAAACGAACCCGTCAATTTTGATTTTCTTTTTAATGAATACCTTACTTTTGGCGGACTGCCGGAAATCGTCAGGGCCAGACCTGAGGATAAAACCAATATTCTACAAGAGTATTTTCGAACAGTCATAAAACGGGAAATCATGGAACGTTTTAATCTTAAAAACGAGGAACCGCTAAAAACCGTCGCTAAACTGCTTTTAAATTCAACTTACTTCTCTCTCTCAAAAATTTATCGTGATTTGAAAAGTCAAGGTATAAAAGTGGGCAAAAACACCGTCGGAAATTATTTTTCCTATCTTTCTTCGTCTTATCTTTTCACTCCTGTCTCCCACTTTGAATATTCGCTTCGCCGCCAACTGACCCGCCCGCAAAAAGCTTTTTTTGTCGATAATGGCTTTATAACCACTCTTTCGACCAGGTTTTCGCAAAATACCGGCCGGCTTTTGGAAAATTTAGTTGCTTCGCATTTATTGGCCATGAATAAAGAAATTTACTATTTTCAAAACGCCAGAAAAACCGACGAGGTTGATTTTATCGTTTTAGACAATGGCCGGCCGCAAGAACTTATCCAGGTTTGCTTTAATCTAACTGATAGGGAAACGCAAAAACGGGAGTTTGGCGCGCTTCTGCGAACCGGGAAAAAACTAGATTGCAAAAATCTTAAGATTATCACCGCCGGCGATTCGGAAAAAATTTCTCTCCCCTCCCCCATAAAGGCAATTTCTTTAGCTGATTTTTTCCTTACCTTGTGATCCAAATTCAACCAACTCATTGATTCTCTCTAATAAATAAAACGGTATCGATAAAATTTTATAGCTTTTCCCATTATATTGATATTTTTCAACTCTTAATTCATCCCAAGACGCGCGGACAGGAACTACCTTATCTCCCCCGATATCAATCATGCTAAAAAGCGATTTGAGGTTTTTTGAGTTCCCGGATTTTACTTCTAAACCAACGATTTTATCATTATATTGCCAGCAAAAATCAACCTCAGCGCTGCCTTCATCTTTATTTCTTGACCAATAAGCTAATTCAAATTTTCTTCTTGCGCCGCTAGCTATTAATGTCTGGCCGACTATCTGCTCCATAATTCTTCCCTGGTACAATCCTTCGGAAATAGGTTGGAAAGCATCATTAACTTGATTGACTAACCCATTATCAAGCCAAATCATCTTTTTTGCTCTCTTATGCTTATAACTTAATGGCGTACTTATTGAATTAATCGCCTTCACTTGATTTAACAATCTTACTTGTTCAAGCTTTTGTATCGCTTCAGAAACTTCACGGCTTTTATATCCCAAATCACCGAAATTTTCATAGTTAAACAGTTGTCCCGCAAATTTAGGAGCAATTTTTAAAATTGCTTCAACATATTTTCTTTTTGATCCGGCTGTGTATTTCCCTATATCATCTTCATAAGAGGTTATCAGGTCAGATAGGGTGTTTTTTATTTCAGAAAAATTACCTGTTTCGGCATATTCGTTAACCACTGACGGCATCCCTCCTGTTAAAATATAGTCTTTAAAATGATTTTCAATAAAATTGATTCCAATAATTTTTTTGCCTATTTTTGCCTTTTTTAACTGTTCTAAAAAATTACCTTTTTGAACCGCTTGCAAATATTCCAAAAAGGTCATTGGAAATAAATACATATATTCAACTCTGCCAACAGGAACATTCCACTTTCCTGCCATTTTTGCTTCCAGCAGTGATCCGGCTGCTATTAAATGAAGGTCTGGTCTTTCTTCCAAAAAAAACCTAAGCAGTTCCATAACGTTTTTAGACTCTTGAATTTCATCAATAAAAAGTAATGATTTTCCCGGAAGTATTTTTTTATCTGTAATTATGTTGGCTTTTTTTATAAAGTCAGCCACGCTTTGAACTTTATCAAACACGTCTAAATTACTTTTTTTTTCTAAGTTTATTTCGACAAGCTCTTTATAATTAGTCTTTCCCCATTTTCGAATCAGACTCGTTTTTCCAACTTGCCTTGCGCCCCTTAATATTAAGGGTTTGCGATAAGGGTTATCTTTCCATTTATCAAGCTCTGTTTCTAATTTTCGATATAACATGATACCAGTTTACAACATTTTTTGCATTAATCAAGTACCAGTTTATTACAATTTGGAAAATTAAGCCAGTATTTTCCAACAGTCTTCGAAAGCAATCGTATTTACCTTAATTTCAGGATAATTTTCCTTAAATATCTTAAATTTATTTTTTCTAAATTTGGCTTTTGCCTCAAAGGCAATTTTTTGCTCATCCAAAACAAAATCTATTTCTTTACCGTCCTGCGTTCTCCAAAACTTAATCTCATCTTTACCATATTTATCTAACAATAACTTATAGATAATATTTTCAAAAAACATTCCCTTGTCAGTTCGAAATTCGAATTGGCTAAAATTATTTGCAAAAAAATTTCTTAGTCCCAAATCTAAAAAATGTATTTTTGGCATTTTAATCAGTTCTTTGCGTACATTTTTAAATAAAGGTTTAACCCTTGAAATATGGAACGATTTTTCCATCACATATAAATAATTATCAACTGCTGTTTTTGAAATCCCCAATCCGTTTGCTAGTTCTGAAGAATTTACTAAATTACCAACTTGCATCGACAGTATTTTAAAAAACCTATAAAAATTATCTTCCTGCTTAATTCCGGCTTCGTATATATCTTTTTTGATATAAGAATATGCCAATTCTCTTAAAATCTCGATTTTTTCATTTGTATCTTCAGTCAGCACCACCTTTGGATATCCGCCATATATAACAAACTCTTCAAAAGACATTTTTAATCCGTCTGTTTCGATTAATGATAATTTATTAAAATCTAAGTTCAAAAATTTATTTTGCCCTTTAAAATATAAAAATTCTCTAAATGAAAGCGTCCTGACATCAAAGATTTTTTTCCTTCCCGCCAAAGAATCTTTGAACTTTTTATCTAAATAAAAGGCTGATGAACCTGAAACAATTAATTTAATCTTGCTGCTATGTTCATCAAAAATATACTTAATAAAAGTAGTTGGTTTTGCTAAATATTGGATTTCATCAATAAAGACATATGTCTTTATATTGTTTGAGAATGGAACAATTTTAAATAAATTCTTCGGTGATTCATCCAAAAGTTTTAAATAATCAGGGTCTTCTAAATTGAAAAAATATGTTTTTTCTCCCTTTTTTTCTAAATCAGACTTTAAAGTCTTTAGGATTACTGTTTTTCCAACCTGCCTTGCTCCTGTAAAAATTAATGTTTCTTCTGAATATAAGTATTTTCTGGCTAATTCAAGAATATTTCTATTAAAAATCATATTCTAAATACATATTATCAGATATTTTGTATTTGTCAATCAATAATGTTGCCAATCTCAATAAATAAGTGCTATAAATTAACTACATGAAAAGGGCGTTTACCCTCATCGAACTTTTAGTCGTGATTGCTATCTTAGCCATTCTCCTGATTATGGGTTTTGGTTCCTGGCGCAATCAAATTAACAAAGCCCGCGACGCCGACCGTAAATCCGATCTCCAGCGTTTAAGCGTTGCTTTTGAAGACTATTTTAACGACTATGAATGTTACCCGCCGGCCGCTTGGTTTGACGCTGTAGACGACTGCGGCTCGGATAATCTCTCGCCTTATTTGGATAAAATTCCCTGCGATCCGGTTACCAAACTGCCTTACTTTATCGAACACACCAGCTGCGTTAGCTACCGGATCTTAACCACTCTGGACAATGACTCCGATCCCGTTATTAACAGTTTAAATTGCCAGCCTAACTGCGGTTATAGCCCTGCTGATAACTACGGTATCGCCAGTAGTAATCTTCCCGTCAGTTCAAACCCTGTTGCCGCCCCTTCACCCTCCCCATCGCCTGCCATAATTGAATATTATGCCTGTGATACGGCAGATGCTAGTTGTTCTTTCCGCGGCACTAACGAACCAACCAATTGCGGTAGTTATTATTGGCCTAATTCCTGCCCGGTTGACTGCGCTAACCCTATTTATCAATGTCCTCAATTATGAAAAAAGTCCAGCCTGCCGGCAGGCAGGGTTTTACCTTAGTCGAACTCCTCATCGTCATCACCATCATCGGCATTTTGGCCAGCATCGGTTTGGGTACTTTTACCTCCGCCCAAACCAAATCCCGGGACGTTAAAAGAAAAGCCCATTTAAAACAACTGTCCGACGCTTTTGAAGCTTATTATAATGATCACGGCCAATACCCGGATGAAGCCGATATTGTCTGGAATACCGCTTTTACCGACGCTAACGGTACGGTTTACATGGTCCAATTACCCCAAGATCCGACCATTGGCTTAACCTATTTCTATGACGCCTTGGCCCCGGCCGGCAGTAACACCCAATACCAGCTTTACGCTTATCTGGAAAATAGCCGGGATTCGGCTATAATGACTTTAATCAGCCCGGATTGCGGCACTGATAAACCCTGCAATTACGGTGTCAGCAGTCCTAATATTACGCCGCAGGAGGGCAGACAATGAAACATAAAGCTTTTACTTTAATCGAACTTTTGGTCGTCATCTCCATCATCGGCATTCTGGCCACTTTAATTATTAACAATTTAAACGATGCCCGCACCCGGGCCAGGGACTCCAAGCGCAAAAGCGAAGTAACTCAATTAAAAACCGGCCTCAGGCTTTACTATAATGATAACCAAAGCTTCCCGCTCGCCGCCGACTTGCCTGCTTCCGGCGAATTTGCCGTTGGAGATACTATATATATGCAACAACTGCCGGAAGAATTTACCTATACCTCAACCGGCGGCGACACTTATAGCTTAAAAACTACTCTGGAAAATGCTTCCGATCCGGATTTAATTAAAACCCAAACTGCCTGCCTGCCTGCTCCGGATGGAACACTGGACTATTACATCTGCGAAAATTAATTTTTTAATTTTTACTTCTTGACAAATTAAAAAATTAACTTTAAATTAGTATTATGAAAGAAAAAATAGCCAAGTTTTGTTACCAATTAAGTTTCAACTCTTTAGTTCTGGCTTTCTTGCTTACCCCGATTTTCTGGCTGCCTTTTACCACTGATTATTTTAACTTTAATAAGTTAATTCTCTTTTTTCTCCTGACCGCGATTAGCTTGTTTAGCTGGCTGATCTACAATATTGCCGGCGGCCTGGTCCGCCTTACCCTCTCCCCCCTGATCCTGCCTTTATTTATTTTGGCCGCCGGCGCCATTGCTTCCACCTTTTTCCATCAGCCTACCCCGGAAATTTGGCTGACCCAAACTTCTATCTATATAGGGATGCTGGTTTTCTTCCTTCTGTTTTCTACCTTAATCCAATCTTCCCTGCAGGTTAAAAAAATCCTGCAATACGTCATCGCCATTGGTGTAATTTTAGCTCTGTTGGGCATTTTGTCTGTTTTGGGCGTTTTTGCCAACTTATCTTTACCCGCCTACCTAACCGCCAAAACCTTTAGTCCCACCGGCTCTCTTTTAAACCTGGTCGGCTTTTTAATTATTATCCTGCCTTTAAGCTTGGTTTTTGCCTTCAAAAGCAGTTCCGGGCCCAATAAATTAAAATATTTTCTCGCCAGCGGCATCTTGCTTTCTGCCCTTATTATCATCGGTTATCAAGTCTTGCCCAACAAACCCTACGAGGCCGTCTTACTGCCTAAGCTCACCAGTTGGGCCATTGCCGTCGACACCCTGAAAACTAACTTTCTCCTTGGCGCCGGTCCCAATAATTTTCTCACTCAATTTAACCTATTTAAACCCATTGGTTTTAACTTATCCAAATACTGGGCCATCAGCTTTACCGCCGCCGGCAACGTCTATTTAAACCTGCTAACCACCCTGGGTGCCTTAGGTTTGGGTAGTTTAATTTTCCTGCTTTTATCCTGGTTTAAACTGGTCAAACGCGATCCCGGCACCAGAATTACCAGCGCCCAGCTGGCTGTAAATTCCAGCCTGGCCGCCATTATTATTCTCGGTTTATTCATCCCCTTTTCTCCATTTCTCTGGATTATTCTGACCGGCTTCCTGGCTTTATCCGTCGGCCTGAATAAATCCAAAAACTTAACCAAAGTTAAAGATGTTCTTTTAAGCCTAAACGCCGTCGCTTTGGTCGAACCCTACGAACCAACGCCGCTGGCCAAACCCTTAAGCCCTTCCGGCCTCTTGCCCTGGTTTTTAGCCCTGCCTCTTACCTTAGGCTTGATTATAACCGGCTATAATTTCGTTCAACTTTACCGGGGAGAGTTATACTTCCAGCAAAGCTTAATTGCCGCCAACAAAAACTTGGGCGGAGAAACTTACAATCTCCAAATTAAAGCCATTGGCTTGGCCCCGACTGTGGACCGCTATCACGTTTCTTATTCTAATATTAACCTCGCCTTAGCCAATTCCTTAGCTTCCCAGGCAAATTTAACCGACCAGGATAAACAAACCGTTACCACCCTGATCCAGCAATCCATCCGCGAAGCCCGCACCGCGACCCAATTAAACCCGCTAAGTTCCGGCAACTGGCAAAATTTAGCCAACCTTTACCGCCAATTGATCAACTTTGCCGATGGCGCGCAGGATTTCAGCTCTGCCGCCTACATTCAAGCCATTCAGCTTGATCCGGCCAACCCCCAATTAAGACTTGACCTGGGCGGCTTAATGTTCTCGCTCGAACGCTATGATGAAGCTGTTGACCGTTTCAAAGAGGCGGTCCAATTAAAACCTGACCTACCTAACGCTTATTACAACTTATCTTACGGCTATTTAAAACAGAATAAACTTCTGGAAGCTTACCAGACCATGCAGCAAGTGGCCACCCTGATTCCCTCCGACTCAGCCGACGCTCCTAAAATTCAAACCGAACTAAATGATTTAAAAGCCAAACTGCCCAAAACCAGCCAGCCGGATAAAAACCTTAACGCTACCGGTTCAGCCACCCTGAATCAGCCTTCCCCGTTACCGGTCGCCCCCTCTAATCTCCCGGAAATCCAACTGTAAAATGTGCCCCGCACTTCGCGTAGCGAAGTGGACCTGGGGAGAATCGAACTCCCGTCCCCGCAATGCGAATGCAGTGCACTACCGCTGTGCTACAGGCCCTTTTACTCTGAATTATCATTGTATCACATTGACAAGGTCCGACCTTGTCACTAAAATAAAAGACATGCCTGCCAAAAATGTCAACAAAAAATTTGTTACTGATGGCATTTATCATGTTTATAACCGCGGCGTAGAAAAACGCAAAATATTTCTTGACGACCAGGATTACCGCGTTTTCCTTCACCTTTTAAAATACTACCTCTCTCCCTTTACCGATAAAAAACTTCACCCGATTACCACCACCGGCAACCTAAAACTTATTCGCCCCCGCCCTCTTAAAAATCTTCAAAATGAAGTTAAACTACTCGCCTACTGCCTCATGCCCAACCACTTTCACCTGCTATTAAAGCAAAAAAATCTGGATAGCATGACCAAATTATTGCGCCGCTTATCCACCACTTACGCCTTATATTTTAACCGCCGCTATAAACGGGTCGGTTATTTATTCCAAGGTAGATATAAAGCCGTTTTAATCGATAACAACGATTCCCTGCTTCATATTTCCCGCTATATCCACCTCAACCCTCAAGAGCTAATCCGACTGACAAGGTCGGACCTTGTCACCTATCCCTACTCGAGCTACCCATATTTTTTAGGCCTTAAAACCGCTCTTTGGCTTAAACCTCAAATTGTTTTATCCCTTTTAAAAGAAAATTATCAGCAATTCGTTGAACACTCCCCTGACATTCCGCAACCATTAATCAATAAACTCATTATTGACGATTGACAAGGTCCGACCTTGTCAATTTAAGCTGCTCTAAATTCTTCCCGGTGGCCGCGCTGATTGCCAGCACTTCGACTTTTATTTTTTTAAACTTGGCAATACAGTCTTTGATCTGCTTCTCGCTCAGCAAATCAATCTTATTTAAAACCACTATTTCTTTTTTTGCCAATAATTCTTGGTTATATTTCCCCATTTCCTGCCTGATTACCTGATAGTCTTTCACCAAAACAGAAGGGTCCGGCCCTTCCAATATCTTCACCCCATCCAAAACATGCACCAGTAGCTCGCATCGCTCCACGTGCCGTAAAAACTCAATTCCCAAACCCTTCCCCTGGCTTGCCCCCTCGATCAACCCCGGAATATCTGCAATGACAAGGTCGGACCTTGTCATTACCCCAAGGTTTGGTTCCAAGGTGGTAAACGGATAATCGGCAATCTTCGGTTTCGCCCGGGTAAGCACTGACAACAAGGTCGACTTCCCACTATTCGGTAAACCAATCAACCCCACATTGGCCAATAATTTCAACTCCAGCGTTACCTCAAAAAACTCGCCTTTCGTGCCTTTTTGGGCCTGCATCGGCGTAGTATTGTCCGGCGCCCTAAAATACCAGTTGCCTCTACCGCCCTTGCCTCCTCGGGCCAAACAAATCCGCTGATCAGACTGATGCATATCTATAACTTGTGTCTCAAATTTAATCAAGGTTCCAATCGGCACTTTAATCGTAATGTCTTTCGCGTTAGCCCCGTGGCATTTCTCCTTGCCCCCAACCTCACCGTCTTCAGCCGCAAATTTCTTGGTAAACTGGAACGCTTTTAAAGTGTTTAAATTTTTATCCGTTTCAAAAAATACATTCCCGCCATTGCCCCCGTCGCCGCCGTCCGGCCCGCCTTTAGGGATGAATTTCCGCCGCAAAAAACTCACCCGGCCGTCCCCGCCGTCGCCTGCTTTAACGGTTATTCTCGCAAAATCAATCATAAATTATTTCAAATACGTCAGCGGATCTAATATCTCCCCGCCGCGCCTGATTTCAAAATGTAAATGCGGTCCGGTTGACCGGCCGGTCGAACCAACGTTGCCGATGACATCGCCGCGATTCACTGACTGTCCCGCTACCACGCTAATACTGGACATATGGGCATACAAGGTTTGAAACCCGTTACCATGATCAATAATTACCCGATTACCATATCCCGCGTTGTCCGGCCACCCGGCCACGCTCACCCGACCGGAGTCAGCCGCCAAAATCGGCGGTTGGCTCTTATTGGCAATATCCACCCCGCGATGGTACCAAACATACCGCTGGGAAATACCGCCGCTGGCCGGCCACACAAACTGGCCCGTAGCCGACACCTTTCCGGCATCAGGCGTAATTTGGGCCACATACCGCTTCGGGTCCCATAACTGCTCTGCCGGCTTCACCCCGTCCGGCACAATTAACGTCTGCCCCGCCGCCAGCTCAAAATTTTCATCATTGGAATAAGTATTAAACGGCCAGTTAATAATCTGCTGGGCCGTCACATCGTATTTTTTGGCAATCGAATAAACCGTTTCCCCCCGCTTCACTTTATGGACCATTCCCGTCACCGGCGGCACTTCCACTTTATCCCCCGGCTTAATCGCATCAATCGTTTTCAAATCATTCTGCCACCTGACTGTATCAATCGAAACATCGAATTTTTTGGCAATCGACGAAACCGTGTCCCCCGACTGCACCAAATAAGTCACCACGCTGTCTCTTGGTTTCACTGACACGCTGGTGGTAGTCTCGGTCAATCCGGTTAATCCCAGCACCGTTCCCGCCCCGAATGAATTGCCTTCTTCTCCGTTAGCCGCCTGAGATACCACCGGCGCCAACAATAACCCCACTAAAAACAATCCGGTCATGCCCGTATGTAAAAACGGCCGGGTGTACTTTCCCCGCTGGGCCACCAATCCTTCCACCACCACGCCTTTTCCTGCCTCAAATCCCGCCAAAAACTGCGTCAGCCGCTTGGGAAAATATCCGGCCAACACCGCCGCAAACTCTTTTAATTCCCACCACCACACTAAAACCGGATTCGCCCGTAATCGTTTAAAAATTGTTAATCTTTCCATGCGTTGCTTATCCTATCAGTCTGCTTTCGGCTTGGCAATAATCAATAACCGCTTCCAGGTTGTTCCCGGCGGCCAGCAAGTCTGCAGTACCAGCTTGGATTCGTTCGCTACATTTGTAATATCGCTGATATCCGTCGGCTCCACTACTTTCTTTTCCGTCACTAAGTAGTGATAATCCTGCCCCTTATAGTAAGCGATAATTTCATCCCCCGGCTCTAATTTTTTCAGTAAATAAAACACCGCGTTGTACCGGTTGACATTAAAACCGGCATCGGTTGAGTGGCCAAAAATATAAGTCGTTCCCGCCTCGCCCGGCACTGACGACCCGGCCGCGTGCGCCACCCCGCCGGCTTGCCTTAACACTGCCTGATATTGCACCGCCACCTCAGGATTAACGTCCTGGCTTACCGATACATTGGCAAAAATTTTGGGGATTACCAAACCAAAATTTGGATCAATCGGCGCCATTAAACTTTTATCATCCAAAATCTCGCTAAATCCGGTCATCGAATACATTAGGCTGGAAAAACCTGCCCCTCCGCCGAAATCCTGCTGCTTAACCTGCTCCTGATACTTTGCTTCCACCACCATGCTGGGACCATAAATCCACGCTAAAACTGCCGCTACTAATACTAAACTCAAATTCACTGTCCAAATTATTATCTGTTTTTTTGCCATACTTATATTTTTAATAATAACTTAATCATTAACAAACCCAAACCTGTTAATAACGCTCCGGCAGTTAACCACGTAGGCGAACCGGTATCCGGCTGCGACGGCGACGTACCGGAATCGGCCGCCGGTGAAGCTGAGGCCTCATTGCCGCCTGAAGCTGGCGACGGACTGGGGCTAGGTGATGGCGACGCTCCGGTTCCGCCTATTCCCGGCGAAGAGCTGGGTTTGGGCGATGCTGATGCCAACGGGCTGGGTGACGGCGACGGACTAGGGCTAACTATTGGGCTGGGCGACGGCGACGGACTACCTACTGTTGCCATTTTTGTGAAAGCCTTGCATTTATCCTGCGGCCAAGACGCTTGCCCGCCGTTTAAGGAAAAATAAGCCGTAAACGAAACATTCTTTACTTGCTTATCACCCCAATTTTTATCATTTAGAAACAGCCTGCCATAGGTAATTTGAGTGGAACCGTTTGTTCTTAGGGTAGTTGTATCAGTATCAGAAAAAGTTAACGGTGTGCCGCCATTAGGGCACGCATCTAAATTTGTGTCGGCGCCGGTGCAAATCGGTTTAGCGTTGCCCGGGCCGTAAAGATTATCCAGGTTATACGCCACG
>ERZ1292623.3597-Hain-H51-01um-R1-3597-length-13154-cov-11_pt1 | contig 13154 bp, 14 predicted proteins | sample MGYA00564398_ERZ1292623 | MGnify/ENA primary metagenome ERZ1292623 (study PRJEB36523, sample SAMEA6512633) | groundwater metagenome | collected 2019-01-07 | study: AquaDiva: Metagenomics assemblies of 32 groundwater samples | reverse complement strand
GTCTCAATAATCAATTCATGACCGGCCAAATGACTGTTGATGACCTTTATAAGGCGTTGCGCGACGGGGGCTGGTCGGAGCAAAACGCTTTAACCAGGGTGCAAGAGACGGTTGAAAGAAGAAATGCCGCCGGTTTGGCTGGTGGAACTCCGGCCCAAGCCGTCCCTACGCCAGCTCCTATCCCGTCACCCGTTACGTCGCTTGGAGCTGCACCGTCTTTCGCTCCTGAAGCGACCTTCGCTCCTCCTTCACTGAGTTTTCCTCCTCCTCCACTGACTCCTCCAGTGTCTGGAACTCGACCGCCGTTCAATGACTTTATGACATCTGAGGAGTGGATGAAGGGAATGGTTCCACCCGCCACCCCGGCACCGGCCCCTGGGCCTGGGGCTGTGGCCCCGCTTCCAGTGCCGGGTCCTATTCCCCTGCCGGAGGTATATAGCAACCAGCCCATTGGCGATGTTTACCGCCGGGTTGGGGGCGAGTTGTTTGGCCCGTCCACGTCTTTGCAGCGACGAGTCCTCAGCGGGCTAATCAACCGCTTCCAGAACCTCTCGCCAATCACCCAATTTGGCGTTCAGGACTTCGACCCCAGCGATACGACAGCAGATGTCTTTCGCCGGTTTGCCAAGTCTCCGCGTCCAACCGGTATTGACCTGGGTAATCAGTTGGCGAAGATATTCGCCACAGCCCCTTCAGCGGAGCTAGAGGGGAGTTTTGGACCTCAAGGCGAGGAAACAGCGGAGAATGCGGGCACTTTTGGACGAGTGGTCGAGCCGGGGTTTGGCATCGGCATTACGCCGTTCCTACAACGGCTTTCTCCGTTTGTCCGCTCGGGTATAGCGCGGGAACTGGAGGAAGAGTTCCGTAATATATACGCTCAGAACCCGCAAAGGTTTACCAATACCGGTGACGTGTTCAGGGAATTACAACGGCGGAGGTATCTCCCCACTTACTCAGGCGCTAGCTTTGGTGGGAGATAACCTTTGACGACAAATGACGAATATGCCGATTGGTACGCCGCTGGGGATTCGTCTCAGAACCCGTCCGGCACTGACCAGACGCCATTCGGTTTCGGCGATGTGTTTGGGGACTTCCTGGAATCCGAGCCGGAGATACCTTTCCAGGGCGCGTTAGCTCGGGCCAATCTTACTCCCAACCAGTTTCTAACCTTTCGCAATGCCCGTGAGAACATCTTCAAGCAGTTCCAGGCCCAGCTCGACGAGCAGTTCCGAAAGGGAGTGCTGCCAACCGGCACGGCAACCGACTTCTTCCGCAACTTCGACTTCCAGCGGGAATTTCAGCGGTTTGGTCCAAGCCAACGATTAGGCGGCGGCCCTGGCCGGTTCAGACCCCCAATCAGGTTTTTCACGGACCGGAACCGGCTTAGACAATGACCACTCCTTCCAACCCTTATGAGGAAAACTATCAAAGGCGGCTGAGGGAAGAAGACGAAGCCGCCACAACCGAGCCCATGCCCTCTAACCCCTATGAGGCGCGCTACCAGCAGTCCCTTCAAGCCGAAGGCTCTCGGTTTATCGGAGACCCAAGACGGCAGCGGGCACAAACAGCCATAGCTCGGGCTGGTTATGCGCCACCGGAAACGGGCATCCCTGAGTTCATGCCTGGCGTGACCCCCAAGCCTCGGCCTACGCCTGAAGAACATCGGATACCCCTATTCGCCATGCCAGGGCCGGCTTCATCCGCACTCGCAGCGCCCTTTGACGTATTTTCTGAGACAGCAGCTGAGCTTGGGGCGCAGACGCCGAAAGTCTTTCGTGGCCGTTTTGGTGAGGTCGAAGCTCCCACCGCCCTAACCGAAGGGCTAGGGGAGTCTTTAAGGCAGTTTAGAGAACGGGGACTTCTCACTCAGTTGGGCTTGGGGCTGATTGACCCATTTAGCGTGGCCGGAGCCGGTGTGGGCGCTTTCCGAGTTGCCCGTGGTACGGCTCGTATCGCACGTGGGTTTATCAGACCACAGATAGCCAGGGCAGGTGCCGACATCTCCGAGCCCCTGGGTGCCGCCCCGGGCGGGGCGCCGGGCCGGGGGGCGGCAAAGGCCTCCTATGATGAATTGCAAGATGCTATTGACCGGCTGGAAGATGGGTTGGAAGCGAGTGGTGTTGATGTCACTCATCTAATTCATCCCAGCGACCCTGGTTATGAAATTCTGCGGGGGGCTTCGCCTCCTTGGTCTAACATGCCCGACGAACTAAATGACTTGTATCTTCGTCGTAATGCCATAGGTGCGGCGGAACAGGCGGCAGATGTATCTAATGCTTTGTTAAGTATAACCCCAGCGTCTCTTGCGGGGCCGGGTTTTCCTGTTAAGCGAGAAACGATTGAGAGATTTCTGCAACAATCAGTAGCGTATCGAGATTTTGAGCAAACGATGGGGAGGTCGGGTCAATTAGACCCTCGTCGTCTACATGAAGTTCGTCGGGATTTGTACGAAGCTATTTTGCATGATGCTCCCCTAAAGTATCGCTTTCTTCAGAATTACTCATTTCTTGATGCCCTAGAAGAAGTGCGGCGGGGTCCCAATTATACATGGGGGCAAAGTCCCAGAAAAGTAATTGAGCAGGCGGATAATATCCTGAAGGATTTGCTACAACCGCCAAGCGGGGCACCTGCTGGCGTTAGGGCCGCGGGGGATATTGCGCTGCCCGCCGCTCCTGACTTTGGCAGCTTACCAGAGGCCCCCAGGGAGGCCGTAGCGGGGCCGGAAGCGTTTCGAGCTACTGCTGGCGCTGGGACGCCGCCCGCACCGCCCAGCGGTCTTTCCGTAGCCACGGCAGGGGTACCGCCGCCTGGCGCAGCGCTGCCACCGCCTGCTGGGGTTACACCCATGCCGTCGCCCGTTGGTCCTCGCCGCGCCTTGCCTATTGAACCTTTTGAGGCGCCTGCTAATCGCCTGTTGGGATTGGATACCCCTACTGAGCGGGGATTGCGGAAAATACCTTTGCTCCGGCAGATGTACGGGGGCATCGACCCGGCGGCTATTCACCAAGCTGAGCCAGTGGCCCGTCTCGGGATTACCAAGCAGATATTTCGTGAAACCCATCACGCAGAAGCCAAGGCACTCAGTATGGAGTGGATGGCCGAGGCTCAACAAACCCTGGGGTTCGACTCTGTTGGCAGGGCACGGCTGGTTAAGCCGATTGCTGGTGCCCCACGAGGGCCGTTGTTCCGTACCATCTTCGATTTGGTGGAACACCCTGAACGCTATGTCCTCACAGGGGAGCAATCAGGCACCATCAAGAGGGCACAGGACATCATGGGCTCGGTGTTAAGGGCGGAACAGGCTGCGGGGGTTGAAGTCGATGAGGTCGCGAACTATTGGTATCGCAACGTTTTGGGAGCCAAAGATGATAAGTTACTGGCTCGATTGTTGCGGAAGGCGGGCACCGGGGGCAGCAAAGGGCACACTCGCAGTCGGTTTTACGAGTTCGCCGAGGAAACGGTCGCCTCCGGTAAGAAGTTGGACTTGAATCCGCTTTCCAGCCTCACTCGGCGGCTTGAAGCGGGTATCAATGCCATTGCCGATAAAGAAATAAGTAAGCGTGTTGTTGGACTCCCTGGTATGGAGACACCCCTACAACGGGCTGACCAAGGGATTCTAGCAACTGCTACGTCTGCTCGGCGTAACAGGCAGGTGGCTCAGGCGGCGGTACTGGCGGTTCAACGGGCTAAACGGGGTGAGCAGTTACCCGTTTCGACCATCCGTGCTATTGAGCGGATATTGCCTCAGATTGGAGGACAGCTAAAGCCGGCATCGAGAATTACGCTAAATGACCTGATTCAAGCGGGGGCGCAAGCTGGCGCAATGCCGAGACCCGGACGGTCGCCAGTCACAATTCTTCGCGAACCTCATATGGACGCACTCAACGACCTATTGGAGCAAGTTAGAACGCTGGTAAGGCCAGCCCAGCAGCAAGAGCGAGTAGCCGTATCTGCCCGTGCTCGTGAAATGGCACGGGCTGGGCAGCCTCGGTACGGAGAGGCGGCTTTCCAGGGAAAGCTTGCACCCCAGGAGTTGGTTCAGGAAATTGATAAATGGGTTGAGGTTCCTGGGTTTGGGCGGCAGCCGACGAGAACAGGCTTAGGGCCTGAAGCCCTTCGGCTCTGGCGCAGCACCTTGGTGTCCTTTGACCTATCTGCTGGATATATTCAGGGACAGTCGTTGTTCTTCCGCAACAACGTGGCGTGGTGGAAGGCTCAAGCAGCTTCTATCACGTCTTTGGTGAACCAACCCTTCTCCTATGTGTCCAAGCATTATGACACCGTTTCTGAGGGGATCAGGAATGGGGCCATCGTGCCGCCAACCGAGATGCTTTTCGCTCAGCAGGGTCTTTCAAGCTTGCCTACCCGTATTCCTGTGGTTGGGCCGCTTTTCACGCGGACCAACCGAGCGTTTGAGTGGTTTACCTTCGTAGGGCAGCACCAACTTTACCTGGCTGCCAGAGGCAATGTGGCAGCCGAGGCCGAATTGGTTAGCCTGGGGAGCGCTATTCGCAAGATTGTGGGCACAGAGTCCTATGCCATTTTAGGAGTAAGTCGGCGTCAGCAAGCACTCGAGGCGTACTTGGCATTTGCTCCACGGTTCTACCGAGCCGTGTATGGGACGGTTGCTCAGGCGTTCACGCCAGGGCCAGGTGGTGATGCGGCCCGAAAAGTCATAGGTAGCATGATTGCCGGGGCAACAGCCATTACCATCGGGGCAAACTACGTGACTCAAAAGAAGATGCCCAACTTCGACGACGTGGAATCCGCTACATGGGGGAAATTTAAGATTGGAGACAGCTATGCCAGTGCCTACGGGCCGTTCCATAGCTTCTTCCGCACCCTAGCGCGGGTAGGCCTCTACACCAGCCAAGGAGAGTCTGGCAGAGCGGCAACTGAGATAACCCGCTTCTTCAAGTCAAAAGCCAGTTTGCCAGTCAGGGCTGCCGAGACAGCGGCTCGGGTTGCGATTACTGGCTCGGCACGAACTTTCGAGGGAGAGCGGATTGACAAGACGCCAACTGGCATTCTGAACTTCCTTCAAGAGCAAACGCCCATCGGTCCATCCCAGATTACCCAGGGCGCACTGGAAGGAAGACCGGAAGAAGCCTTGGGCATTGTGGGGCTTAATGTCAATGAGGCCACTAGGGAACAGGCCAAAGAATACGAGTTGGCCAAGATACTGCCCCCGGTAGGCACTAATATCCGAGTCTTACGGACAGCCTACTACCAAGCGGGAGAGGGTCTCTTGTCTGATGCTGGACGCAAGGCGTGGGCGGCGTATGAACGCTTGCCGGCCAGTGAGAGAAAGATTTTGCTACGGACCTTCTCGTCGGAATTGCAACGTGAACTGAAGCGGACGGAGGACTATCGGACAGAACGGCGCAAGACGTTGCGGCGGTCATTCCCGACCTTGGATATCATGCTGGTGGAAGAGAACTGGAACGCCAGACCGCAGCGTTCTTATACGCCTCAGACACCCGAAGGAAAGAAACGACAGGCCGAGCTCCAAAGGAAGAAATTTGGCGTAGGCGGTTCCGAATTTGTTCCCGGTCGGACAATTCCTAGAATTTTTACGCCAGGGATGAGGTAGTAGCGCCGATGAAAAAGGTGCTTCGTAGCGTGATAGTGCCAAGGAGAGAGATTGGCATTACGGTTGTATTAAGCCATAAAATCCTCCGTCTGGCACAAAGAGAGGTGGTTCTCCGTGACACCGAGCTTGCCATTACCGCCCGCAAGCGATGGAGAAACGTCGTAAGGCGCTGGCTGCGAAGCTTTACGCCAGAGCTGAGGTAGGAGAAGCGATGTCTATGGTGGACAATAACGGGGAAGTGCCAACGGCAGAGATTGGAATTGCGGTTGGATTAAGCGAGGGAATGCTCCGTCTGGCTGGAAGACAGATTGCCAGCGCCATGACCACCAAGCAGGAGCAGGATTTTGCAACCCTGATTGATGGCCTCAACAATGCCAGGATAGGCATTGTGGCAGCCAAGCGAAGATTGTATTTGAAGCCTTTGCGGCTGCTATTCAACGCCGTAAAGCGCTTGCTGCGAGTTTCACGCTAGGCTTGAGATAGTAGGGCCGATGTCTACCACGTCAACGGCGAAGGGAATACCTGCGGCTCTCAGCGATAAGCTGCGGGACTTCTTGGCAATGGCAAAAACAGGCAATGTCATCATGGATATAAAGGAAGGGCGCATTTTATCCTGGAAATTCACAGAGTATGGTCGAGTGAATGACCCTCCAGACCATCAGTTGACAAAAGGTTAATACTATCGTTAGGATAGGATTCTAGGTGCCAGGGCGACTTGGACAGCAAGCCCCGTTCTCCTCGGGAGACGGGGCTTCTTCATTTTGGGGGACATGGTTATGGTTACACCCACCGTTGGTGACCCGGGCATACAAGAGTCAACGACGGCTACACCGGTGGCAGTTGTACCTGCACCAACTACCGACGCGGCTGCGCCAGCACCCCCAAGTACGCCCATTGCAGCACCTGCGCCAGCAGCCCCACCTGCTCCACCTATACCATCTACTCCCTACGACCTACCCTCTGATTTTCGCATTTCACAAGAACCAGGCCTTGCGCAAGGCCCAATTGCTGACCCTGAACGCATACAGCTGGAGTATTACCGGCGTCGCGAGCAGGAGAATGTTGTTCGAGACCAAGAACGCACTCTGGACGGCTATCAGCAGCAAGCGTTTCAGTTCTATCTTGGGGAAGGCCAGGATGAGGGGACCGCTCGGTTGTTAGCTCAGGCGCATAGAACCGAGCGGCAGGCTGCGCTTGAGCGGGAGATGCAACTGCGTAGCACCTTACAAATGCAGCAAAGGACGAGCCAGGATGCCATTGAAGTAGCTCGACACTTCAATGTCAATCCAAATGTGCTTGCCGGCTTCCAGCGCCGCGAGGACATGATGCGCCATGCTGCTGTGGTCAAGTACCTGGGAGACTATCGGCAGAGTACAGAAAAGAGGCTCGCAGCACTGGAAAAGAAGAGTGTGCCGGACCAACATTTTGCCGGCGGCGGGACTCAGGGCGAACTTCCAACAGGCTCCAACCTTTACCAGCAATGGATGGCCCACGAGCAACAGTACCCGGACCGGCCAAACCCGTTTGATGCAGCGTACCGGAAATCAATTAACTATCCATAGGGAGGGAGAATGGCTGCCACCACTACCCTGACGATTACCCAAATACAGGAGAGGACGCTCGGCCCTCTACGGTTGACTCTGAAAGATGACGTTCTAGCGCTCAAGTCTTCGTTCTATAGAGAGTCGGGCCGGCCTGGGATGGACGACACCATGAACTTTCCCAAGCTGCCGGGCGTGACCGCGTTCGGCCTCAGCGAAGGCGTGGACATGAGCACTGAGACCATGGTGGACAGCAACGTGGCGGTCTCGGCGACAGAGGTTGGCGTTGCGGTTGAGTTGACCAAAAAAATGCTTCGTACCGTTTCAAGAGATGCGTTCCTCCGTGACACCGGAATCGCCATTGCCAGCGCCATGAGTGTTAAGCAAGAGCAAGATTTAGCGACGCTGGTTGATGGCTTCGGTAATGCGGTTGGCCTCGATGGCGCCCCTGCGCTGATAAGCCATTTGAGTGCAGCCCAAGCCCAACTGAGAAACAACACGGAACCAATCAACGAAGCTGAAATGAAGAAAGTAAGCTGCGTACTATCTCCTGCTGGGTGGCATGACATAGCTCAGCAGTTATTCCCTACCGGCAGTGGTGACTCTCATGCCCCGATGTCACCCACGCCAGCAAGCGTTGCGGAACGCACCTTAGCTCGTTACGGTCCATCGTTCGTGTACTTCGGCACTCCCATCAAAATATCCAGCAACCTTGTTGCGGCCACCAATGACATACGGTCCGGTGTCTTCCACGAAAAGTCCGCCGTAATGTACGAGTTCATGCCCATGAGCATTGAAGTGGACGACTCGGATAAGTCCATGCGGTCACTGGAACTGATAGCCGTCATGGACTACGGATTCGGGGAATTAAACGATGGGTTCGGTCGCGAGTGGGACCACGATAATGTTAGCCCCACGAGCTAGAGTGAATGGACTTCTTTACACCTAAATACCGGCGTAACCCGAATGCCAAGGTCTACTCACTCTATTCTGGTGTTGCTTCTGGCACCCGGACGATTACCCGCGTGGTCATGAAAGACCCGTTGGCGGACCGCTTGGCAGCCACATCGAACTATGGGCCAGGCCTGCCCCGAGGCCAGAGTGGGGAGATAGCCGTTCTGGTTATTGGAGGCATGGAGACAACCCTGGACGAGATGGAATACATCTTGGAAGCCAGGAAACAAAAACGGTTCGTCCCCCGAAAGACGGGGGGCGAGATAGCCGAGATGTGCCGATTGGTCGCTGAGCGGCGCAATGATGCGATCCGTTACTACCGGACAAATCCGTCTGAGATGCCCAAGCCAAAGAGGAAGGTGGTGCTTCATCTGCCGGTCGGGTATCGAATGATGCAGACTACCGAACCTGGGCTTCAGGTGCGAGTGAGGATTTGATGGTCAGACTACTCGAAGACCGTGAAGTGGACCTGGACGCCGAGTCCCTGGACAATACCATTGTAGAGGCCGACGACGCAGACGTTAGGGAATCCATCGCGCGGTTGAACGGTTCGTTCATGCCAGTAGAGAACTTGCGGGACGGACGGCGCGGCAATCGCATTACCAAGGGGAGGGCGGTTGCGAGGCGTGCCTGGATGTGGGATGGGACAGAAAGCGTCATCCCCTTGGCCTGGACGCCGAATGGCTTGGTTAATGACCGAGGCCAACACTATCTGAGAAAACTCCATTGCGTGTGTTGCAATCTATCAGGGACTTGGAAACGATGTCCTCAGTGTGTTAATTGCACCCGGTGCCGAGGCGGTTCAGACAAGACAGCGCTCATCAAGTGTTTCTACCTAAAAAAGAAGGATGTGCCGTTCCCCAAAGACCTGTACGGAGCGGTTGATTGCTTCCATCCTTCTTGCATTCGTAAAGGAAGCGTGGGGTTCAAGAGCCAGGAGACCATGCGCCTCCATGCCCGGTCGAAGCATCGGATGGAATATGCTTCATTCATGGAAGCTCAAGCGGCGGCTCGGGATACCGAAACGGACAGCTTGCGGCACCAGGTTGATGAGCTGAGGAGCTTGCTGTTGAAAGACAGGTTTCAGCCTGTTGCAGAGGCCATGGTGGAGGAGCAACCCCTTCCAAAAGTACGGAGGAAAAGACGAGCTAGGACAATCTAACCTGCGCCTACCATCCAGTAGGGGAATCGGAACTAAATATACCGTAGGAGGTAACACAAGTGCCACGCACGTTGTTTGGACCCCTAGACGAGAGAAACCAGGACTACGCCAACGCTGGAAATGCGAACATCGGCAGGTTTCAGCTCGGCCGTTATCTTGTCTTGCCGGACAATCGGGTTTATCAGTTTACCCTGAATGACGGCACGGCAGAGGTGGCGGGGAGCTTGTACCAATCGGTGGCACCGCTAACCGGCCATACAAACGCATCTGCCGATGTTGCGCGAGCGATTGACGCAACGGTCATCAGCGCCACGCTGGCTACAACCGCCGCAGCCGTGGATATTTATGCGGAAGGCATGGCCCATATAAATGCAACTCCTGGTGAAGGTTATGCTTACCGCATCAAACGGGCGTTTACCGCGGGCGCCGCTCACGCTGCCGCCGTCGCTACCGGCGTCCTAACGGTTAATCTGGAACCTGGCGAGCAGGTGCAAGTAGCGCTTACCACGGCCTCTAATGTGACCTTCACCCGCAACCGGTTCCACCAGCCAACCATCCACCTCAGCCCGCCCACCGCCCAATTAGCGGGTGTCTCGCCCGGCGTGGCAGCTTTGGACCGCTTTTACTGGAGTCAAGTGGAAGGTTTCGCCGCCGTTCTAGCGGCCGGCACCCTCTTGGCGGGATTGCCGGTGCAGGCGGACATTACCACTAACGGAGCGGTGGAGAACGTCAAACGGAGGGTGCGGACTGGTGGTACCGTGACCGTCTCGATATCTACCGTGGGCGTTGGCCAGCTAACAGACCAAGATGGAGCTATAGTGGCAGGAGCGGTGAGCAACGTTTCAACCAGCGTTGCTACTACCCTGGATATCTCCGCTGGTATCGCTTTCAATTCTCCTCAAGTTGGCATGTGCATTAAGGCCAATTCCGACGCGGAGCTGGCGCTAATCGACCTGAAGCTCCGGTAACCATGCCGACAAGGGAGCAACTGCTGAGAGCGGGGGTGGACCCGGCGCATATAATTGACCGGGCGACCCACCCCGCTTGGCACGCATCGAGTTGGCCCGCCACCGGTAGAGGGCGTGAGCTATTGGGGGAGAGAGCCGGCTACCGGCTCCCCCATCTCAGCCATCAATCAATCCTGATAACCGTTGCGTCCAACCTCTGGGAACCTGGATGCTGGCACCGGCTCCAGGACATGCTGCGGTATACAGAGCGAGCTGGCTATACCGTGGCGCTAGAGGAAGTGGACGATATGTCGCTCATGCCCTATGACGCCATCGGGATCATGCGGTCCTGTGCCGCGATGCTCGCGCTGGACGCTGGGGTTGAGTGGTCCTTCATGGTTGATACCGATGCCATGCTGGAGCCGGATACCCTTGTGAGGCTGCTTCAGCACGACCGTCCGATTGTATACCCCTATCTCACGACGCAGCATGATGTCATAGCTGGTTTAGCACTGTCGAGCCCAGTCCTAAAACCTCATACGGGCTTACAGCCTGTCACCTGGGCAGCCATGTCCGTCATGTTGTTCAATGTCAAGGTGTTCAACTGCCTTCCGCCTTTTGCTTGGTGGGGACATGACTACCATTTTGCTCAATGCCTTGCTCATTATGGCCATCGTATCTACGTGGATACGGACATCATTGTCGAAACCACCAAGGGGCCTGCCCGCAACCTGGGCAAGAACTGGGATACGCTCTGGGGCCGATTCCACGAGATGTTTGACCGCATGAGGGAGCAAGACCGTGACCGGGGAGCGCCGCCTGATTTTGATGCGGTCTTTGGAGAAGGAACGGTAGACAAAGACGGCGTATATTGGGCGGTTGACCAATGGCAACGGCTCGGGATGAATGGGCCGCAATCTGGCGGGAGAGACAATGGTAGTCATTAGAGTTCCGGTCAACATGTTCAAAGAGGTTGAAAAGATGCTTCACTATCGCTTTTGGGATAAGGAGCGAGAGAGAAGCAACCGAGCGGCAGGGATGGCCAACGCTGGCCGTATTGCAATTCGGTGCCCGATGAGGCATGACCAGATTGCCTGGGTTGGGCCTCCCCATGACCGCGTTCGAGCGTATGTGTGCATACGGTGTCACGGTGCAGCCTGTGAAGCCGAAATCCGAGATCGGGGTTTCGACTTCGAGACCGTGCCGGACTGGGAGTTGGATAAGATTTTTGATTTAGACTTGGAGCGCCAAGCTAAGGGTAAGCCTAAGGCCTACAGTTATCGGTAAGAAAGCCAGAAAGGGAAGGCGCCCGATGGCGCAACAAAAGCCTCCAGAGCCGGTGCTGAGTCTGAATGAAAGACTACAAGCACTTGGCATTGATTCAATCAACCGCTCGACACATCCGATGGCCTGCGCCAGCAGTTGGGACCATGCCGGCCAAGGCATAAAACTGCTGGGGCGCAAGGCTGATTATCGATATGTTCATGCCTACCCTCAGTCTATTCTAGTAGCGCCCATTGGCAATCTGTGGGAGGAAGACTGCTGGTGGCGTCTCCAGGATATGATGCTCCAGACAACGCTGGCGGGGTACTCCGTATCGATTCAGGAAATGCTCGACGGTGCTATCTTTTCTAATGATGCCATTGCCCTGATGCGTTGGTCCGCCGCCATGATGGCCAGGGATGCCGGGATTGAATGGCTCCTCATGGTGGATAACGACGCCCTTCTGAAAAAGGATACGTTGCTGCGGCTGTTGGAACACGACCGCCCGATTGTGTTCCCCTTACTGAACGACCTGGAGAAGAAGTATCCAGTGGAAGTAGCCCCTTTGTCGGCGCCCCTCAATCTGGAGCCGAACACCGGGTTGGTGCCAGTGCGATGGTCCGCCATGTCGGTGATGTTGTTCAACGTCAAGATATTCAACGCCTTGGACTCAAACGCCTGGTGGGGAACGGACTACCACTTCGGCCAGGCATTAAACTACGTGGGTCACAGAATCTATGTGGATACCGACACGGTGGTTGATGTGGTGAGAGGGCCGTCCCGCCACAGCGCTAAACAATACGACGAATTTTGGAGTGACCATCAAAAGTTATCCGAGCGGATACATCATGAGGAACGGAACCGAAAGCCACCACCTGGATTCAACCCAGCACACGACGACGGCTGGATAGACCAGGATGGCTGTTACTTTGCAGTGCCGAACGAGAGGAGACGTAATGGAACCAACGCTTAAACTGGAACACGCTGATGCTCGGGGCGAAATATATTCCATCGCTCTGCCTGACAACCGAGAGCTGATGCTGATTCACAGCAAAGCGGGGGCCTTCCGTGGCGGCCACTCGCACGATGTGGACGAGATTGTCGTCTTGCTATCTGGAAAGATGCGTTATCATAAAAAGGCTGACTTCGATTTCGTTCCTCATAGCGTTGAGGGCATTGACTATACGCCTCTGTTGCCTGGTGACTTGTCCCACAATCAGGCAGGTGAGGTGCACATGGGGGAGTTCCTAGAGGACAGCTGGGTAGTGGAATACAAGTTTGCCGACAAAGACGCCTGGACTCAGACGGATTACGAGCCGATGAGGGAGAGGGTGCGTGCTTCTCAAGGATAAGGTCTTTGTCCCCGGCGTGACCAAAATCCCTTTGAACGTGCCCACCTACGGACGGGCGGAGATAGACGAGGCTATCGATTCCCTGGAGTCGGGCTGGGTCACGATGGGAGCGAAGGTCAACCGCTTTGAGAAGATGTGGGCGGAGTACATCGGCGTACAACATGCCGTAATGACCAACTCGGGCTCCAGCGCGAACCTGTTGGCCCTGTCATGCCTCGGATTAAAGCCGGGCGATGAAGTTATTACTCCCGCATTAACCTGGGCCACCACGGTATTCCCGATTGCCCAGGTGGGAGCTGTGCCCGTTCTGGTAGATGTGGACTTGGATACCTATAACATCAA
>ERZ1292623.931-Hain-H51-01um-R1-931-length-29394-cov-15_pt2 | contig 13164 bp, 13 predicted proteins | sample MGYA00564398_ERZ1292623 | MGnify/ENA primary metagenome ERZ1292623 (study PRJEB36523, sample SAMEA6512633) | groundwater metagenome | collected 2019-01-07 | study: AquaDiva: Metagenomics assemblies of 32 groundwater samples | reverse complement strand
TCATGGGTAAGGATTGGTCAAAATGCTATCATGGTCAGGCTAATCGAGAATACCTATGGCTAAAGAACAGAAAAGTAATTATTGCGAGTATTGCGGGGACTTCCATGACCCGTTCCGTGAATATATGACGTCGGTGCGCATCGGGGAGACCATTCCGGACTACGAATTCGAGGCGTTCCAGAACGATGAGGCGAAGACCATGAAGTTCTCGGACTTCCGTGGCAAATGGCTCGTCGTCATGTTCTATCCGGGCGACTTCACCTTCGTCTGCCCTACCGAGCTCGAGGAGATGGCGGGGCTGTATCCGCAGATGCAGGGAATTAACGCGGAGGTACTTTCCTTCTCGACCGATACGGTACATGTCCACAAGGCGTGGCATGACACCTCCCCTGCGGTGAAGAAGATCGACTTCCCTATGGGTGCCGACCCGACCGGCAAGATAGCGAGCGCGTTCGGCGTACTCATCGAAGGAGGTGACCTAGGGTTCGTCGCTGATGAGGGTCTCGCACTGCGCGGCACGTTCATCATCGACCCGAACGGTACGCTCCGCACCATGGAGGTTCATGACAACTCAGTGGGTCGTGCAGCGACCGAAACGCTCCGTAAGCTCAAGGCCGCGCAGTTCGTCGAGGCTAATCCTGGAATGGTGTGCCCGGCAGCGTGGGACGAAGGGGATGCTGGCATGCAGCCGGGGATGGATAAGGTGGGGAAGATTTAGTATCGCGATATATGCAAAAAGAACCGGCGGCCGTGAGGCCGCCGGTCGGCGTTAAGACTGTAGCGTCAACGAGCGATGCGCTTCGATCTCGTCCTCAACCGCTTTCACACGGTCTTTGTCCCAGAGTCTAAGTTCGCCGAACGCCCACACCAGGTCGAGCAGATTGAAAACTGCCTGGGCCGTATGTCCGAGCTTTTGCAGTCGCTCAAGTCCGCCCTGCTGTCGATCGACGAGAGTGAGATGCAGCATGCTATAGGCGCGATACCCGTCCTCAAGAAGATGCTCGATCGCTTCCAGCTTCGACTGGCCGTCGGTGATGACGTTGTCGATGGTGAAATAGACATGCCGCTCGAAGTCAGGTAGCCCGTTCACCCAAGTCGAGTGGGCGCCGTGCGTCTTCTTGGCCTCACGCATGATGCGGTAGGCGCAACTCCCTCCAAGCGAAGCCGCCGCCGCAAGTGCGGTACCGGCGGTTGGAATGCCAATGGCGCAGAGCTCGCGACCGCGAAGCATCGACTGAAGATGTTCCTGAGCCGCACGGACGATCTCGTGGCCGAGACAGCGTCCGAGCGAAGGGTTCTCCGTCACGTCCTCGCGACCGAATACGTATATGCGGGAATAAATGCCGGACTTAAGCTTGAAGGGCTCATCACTCCAGCGAATAGTTCCCGCTTCCGCGAGCCGCTTCACCTCATCACGAAGATCGTGATTCGCAAACAGTCTCGTCCGTAGATCAATGGCCATATCGGCCTCCTATTGTTGGGTCCGAACGTACCCTATCAGCTGCCTCTAAAAGGGCAACTAGCGAATGCGCAGCAAGCCATCACGCAGCACGAGCAGCTGTTTCGGCGTAAGAAGGGCGCGGCTCTCGGCCGCACGCGTGGCATAATCGGCAGCGAGTAGCGATGGAAGCACTATGCCCTGCTCCATGAGCGCTCGATTGATGTACGGAACGGTGATCGCACGGAGCACGGCCTCGCTCTTGGCGACGACGATTCCCGCGAGCGCACCATCCGCACGGATGATCGGACCGCCGGAAACTCCTGCGCTCGCGGCGGTGGACGAGGCGAGCGTCAGCACGTCCGCTCCGCTGCGTGCGAACCCGCGGACGTTCGTTACGGAGGTGGTGGCCAGGCGTAGCGGAAGCGTGTACCGTATCTCGCTCGTCTCGAGGCCCTCGGTCGCATAGCCAGCTACGGTGACCGCGTCGCCCTCGAGGCTGTACAGGTATGAAAGCGGAAGCGCAGGGAAGCGAGTGGGAAGCATCGCTCCCTTCTTTGCGTCCGTAATATACAGAAGCGCAAAATCATTCTCTCCCGTTCCCTTCGGCCGGCGCTTCAGGAGGGCCTCCTTGTTCCCCTCTATCCATGCCGGCGGAAGGTAAAGTACGGATGCAGTGTATGCGTCCTCGGCAGGGGAACCGGTGCGGACCGAGCACTCGCCCCGTACGCGCCCTTTCCCAGCCGCAAGCAGGAAATACTGCGCCACGTGCGCATTCGTGAGAATGGCGCCCCGTTCGCTTATGAATACCCCGGTACCGGTTGTAGTGTAAACCTTATTGCCGGACTTAAGCCTGCAAAAGAGATTAACGGTCGCGTCCGCAGCCGGGTCAGCAGGGACAATAGGAGGCGCGGCATGCGCTGGAACAGCGAATGCGAGCATCATTGCTAGTATGACGAGCGCGCGCATGGCAGTAATCATACCAGCCTCTAACAAGTGCCGGGGGAGAGACTCGAACTCTCAAGCCTTGCGGCAATGGGTTTTGAATCCATCGTGTATACCATTCCACCACCCCGGCGTTATCGTCATCCTACTTCACACCCGCCGCAGTCGCAAAGCGATGTCGAATGCTACAATACCCGCATGAATTTCTTCGGGGGTGCGGACGATGAGAAGAAACCGGCAGGATATACCGAGCCCACTCGGTACGATTCCGTGTACTGGGTCGCGGTGGATAAGATAGAGCCGAACCCGTACCAGCCGCGCAAGGAGTTCGACGAAAGCGCACTCAAATCGCTCGCTGAATCCATCCGCCAGTACGGCATCCTCCAGCCGCTCACCGTCACCCGCAAGGAGGTGGAGAAGCCTGACGGTGGCCTCCAGAGCCTCTATGAGCTCATCGCAGGGGAGCGCCGTCTCCGTGCATCGAAGCTCATCGGTCTCAAGGAAGTCCCAGTTGTCATACGGGTAGGCGAGCAGTCGGACAAGATGAAGCTCGAGCTCGCCATCATCGAGAACCTCCAGCGCGAGGACCTCAATGCGATAGACCGTGCGAAGGCGCTCCATCAGCTCGTAGACTCCTTCGGCCTCTCGCATGCGGAAGTCGGCGCGAAGATAGGGCGCAGCCGCGAGTTCGTCAGCAACTCCATCCGCCTTCTTGGGCTCCCTGATGCCATCCAGCAAGCGGTCATCGATAAGGAACTGACCGAAGGCCATGCGCGTGCGCTCCTCATGCTCACCGATAGGCCGCTTGAGCGCGATACGCTCTTCAAGGAGATTCTTCTCAAGAAGACCTCGGTTCGCATCGTCGAGCAGATGGCACGCCGCATCGCGACCGATAAGATACGTAAGCACGACAAGACGCCGGAGCTCATGGAGATGGAGAAGAGCCTCACGGAATCGCTTGGTACGCGCGTCGTCATCGAGAACCGTCCGAAGGGAGGTCGCGTGCTTATCGAATTCTTCTCTCCCGAGGACCTTTCCCATATCATCGCTGCGCTCGCGGCCCAGCAGGAAAGTAAGACCGTCATGGTCGCGGAGTCCGCGAATCTTTCTGATGAGGAGATAGCGCAGACGGATTCAGCGACATACCCCAACACCACACAGCTTGAGAACACTACTCCCCTTGGAGAGAAGGCAGCTGAGGACGAACTCTATTCCGTCCGGAACTTCAGCGTCTAAGAAAGCGCCGTTGGCGCTTTCTTACTTCCCTTTCTTTTTTTTCTGGGCTTTCTTCACATTCTTCTTCTCCAATTTCCGCTCTTCCTTCCTTCGTTCCTTCTTTTCGACTTTCACTGGATCACGCACTGGCGGGCGCTCGTGCTCCTCGAGCGCTGCACGTATGTGCTTGCGCGCTACGGAGGTCTTCACCAGGTCGAGCCACTTGGCGGTCGGGTGCGCGGAGTCACGGCGGATGATCTCCACGATATCACCATTGCGAAGCTTGGTTTCGAACGAGACGAGCTTGCCGTTCACTTTAGCGCCCTGCATGTGGTCGCCGAGGTCGCTGTGTATAGCGTACGCGAAGTCCGCGGGAGTCGACTCGACCGGAAGATCGATGACGTCGCCGCGCGGCGTGAATACGAACACCCTATGCGAGAAGAAGTCGGACTTGAGCCCCTCGACGAAATCATTCGTCTCCGCGACCGACGCATGCGCATCCGCGAGCTCGGTGAGCCACCGCGGTATGTCCTGCGTCTTCTTCGGGTCAGGTGGCGCAAGTGGGACCTGGACCGCAGAACCCTTCTTGAAGTTCAGGAGTGTCGGGATGAGGTCGCGCACCCAAGGGAACGAGAGCCTGCGGAACGCAGCCTTGGGCGCCGCCTTGCCCAGCTCCTTGTATGACATGTGGGACGCGATACCGAACTGTGCACGTTTGTGCATGTCTTGGCTTCGCACCTGCATCTCGACGATGCCTGCTTCCGGCGTGATGACGGTGGTGTGAAGGGACTGATAGCCGTTCGGTTTCGGAAAGGAGATATAGTCCTTGAACTCCCCCGGGAGTGGCTTCCATAGCGCATGTATGACCCCGAGCGCGGCATAGCAATCGTCGATGGTGGGAACGACGACGCGCAGCGCGGCGATGTCGTGGATGCGCGTGATATCGTCGCCCTTGCGCTTCAGCTTCTGATGCAAGCTCCAGAGGCCCTTCATACGGATGGCGGTGGAGAAGTCCTTGATGTCCTTGCGTACGAGCGCATGCTGCAGGTCCTTCTGCACGCGAGCGAGGCCGGCTTCGGTTTCCTTGGTCTTGAGCTTCCTTACTTCGACCGCGTGATGGTACGCGTCGCCGTCGACCGCAGGGAACGCGAGGTCTTCAAGCTCGCTCTTCATGCGTCCCATACCGAGACGGTCGGCAATCGGCGCATATATCTCGAGCGTCTCGACCGCGATGCGCTTCCGCTTATGCTCGGGCACGTGCTCGAGCGTCGTCATATTGTGGTACCTATCGGCGAGCTTGATGATGAGCACGCGCACATCGGCCGACGTGGCGACGAGGAGGCGGCGAAGCGACTCGGCGTGGCGCTCGCCACCTTGGTACTTGTGCTTCCCGAGCTTAGTAACGCCCTCGACCAGGAAGAGGACTTCCGGCCCGAACTCTGCCACTACCTCCTCGGGAGTCGCCTTCGCGTCCTCGATAGCGTCATGGAGGAGGGCGGCAGCGATGGTCTCGGCGTCCATGCCGAGCTCTGCGAGGTGCTTGGCGACCGCTGATGGGTGTATGAAATACGGCTCTCCAGAGTAGCGGGTATGCCCATCGTGCGCCTTGTGCGCGAAGTCGTACGCTTTCTGGATGAGCGCCTCGTCTCCCGCGCTCGGACTGGTCATTTGGGCGATGATTTCCTTGACCGTCGTCATAATCATCAAGCATACTGGTAACTTGCGCTTGCGCAATGTAGTTAGAGAAAGCGTGCAGCAATACGAGGGGATATGATGTTATGTTCTTTGTGCCATTTTGCCGAGGAGCCGTGCGAGGCAGCGAAAGAGGGCTCTCGGGTCATGTGTGATTGGGCGCGCGAACGTGCGGACGCCGTATACGCTGAGGCCCAAGCCCGACGGGTAATGATTCCCCCGAAGGGAACGTTGGGAGACCTCGAACGGTACCGCCCGTAAAGAAAACCCCACGGCATGCGCCGTGGGGTCCTTTTTATTTGAGATATTCAGCAGCTTCCTCCGGCGTGAATGTATCGGTGTCCAGGCTCTCGGGCAGATAGATACGCCTGAGGCCTTTCTTCAGGAAGAATCCCTGCTTCGACTTATACAAGGTAAGGAGCTTGCCGGTCTTCGGATGCTTGCCGATATCCTTCACGAGCGTGACGCCCTTAGGCGGCTGCTTCGGGATCGCAAGGAGTTCGACTGCGCGCTCAAACGACACGGTGTACGGGTCGTCAGCGCCCTTGAGCGAACGGAACTCGCCATTGTGCGCGATATACGGACCGAAGCGTCCGGTGTTCGCGAGCACCGGCTCGTTCGTATCAGGATGAGACCCTAGCTCACGCGGGAGCGAGAGGTACTTCACCGCGTCAGCGAGCGTGACGGAGGAGAGGTCGGTGCCTGCAGGGATACTTGCGCGTCGAGCGTTTATTTTCTTCTTCTTCGGCTTCTTAGCTACTCGCTTCTTAGCCGCCTTCTTCGCAGGCTTCTTCGGTTCTTCCACTACCTCTACCTCAGGCACCTCGTCCTCGAGCGGCATCTCGACATACGGACCGAAGCGCCCTGTGCGTATGAAAATAGGGCGACCGGTATCGGGGTGCATGCCGATAGGTTCATCGTTCTTCACTTCCGTTCCGTCCTCTTGGCGCGCTCCTTCGCATTCCGGATAGCGGGTGCAGCTCATGAACACTCCACCGCGCCCGAGCTTGAACTCCATGGCTGCCCTGCATACAGGGCACGGGAATTCGGCAGGGGCCGCCCCGAGCGACGTCGCTTTCGGAAGCTTGTCCTTCGCCAGCACTGCTTTATTGAACGGTCCATAGAACTCGGTGAGCGTCGCTTCGTATCCGCGCTCCCCGCGCGCTATCTCATCGAGCTCATCTTCCATCTCGGCAGTGAACGAGTCGCTGATGTATTCGGGGAAATGCTCCTCGAGCCAACCTGATACGACCATGCCGGTCGCGGTCGGGGTGAGGGTGCGTCCAGTCTTCTCGACATATCCGCGATCCTGAATGGTCTTCATCGTGGACGCATAGGTCGAAGGGCGACCGATACCGCGCTTTTCGAGCTCCTTCACGAGACCTGCTTCCGTGTACCGATTAGGTGGTTCAGTCTGCTTCTCGGTGGAGTCGAGCGAGACCAGGTCGAGCTTCTCGCCTTCGGTGAGCTTCGGGAGTTCTACATCCTCGCCGCGTGCGCGGGTGTCGCAGGCGAGCCAGCCCGGGAAGATGACACGGGAGCCGTTCGCGGAGAAGAGCGGGATATCAGCATCGGCCTGCGCCTTCACGCCGGTCTTCTGGAGCTTCGCCGCCGCCATCTGCGACGCGAGGGTGCGCACACGGATGAGCTCATAGAGGTGCTGCTCGTCGCCAGGGGCTCCCGCGCTTGTCTTTGCGGGATCGGTGGGGCGCACCGCTTCGTGCGCTTCCTGCGCATTCTTGCTCTTGGTCTTGTACGCACGTGTTTCGACATACTCTTTCCCGAATTCCGCGCCGACTATCTCCGCGATCTTGGTTAGCGCATCCGCACCCAGATTCACCGAGTCCGTACGCATATAGGTGATGTGCCCGGCCTCATACAGCTTCTGCGCTGCACGCATGGTGCGGCTCGGCGAGAAGCCGAGGCGCGTGGACGCGACCTGCTGGAGCGTGGAGGTGGTGAACGGCGGGCGCGGATTGCGCTCTTCGGCGCGCTCGGTGACGCTCCCTACCTTCCACGCAGCCTTCTTGCCGAGCGTGAGTATGCGCTCCGCCTCTTCCGCGGTCTTAGGCTGTTCTACGCAGGCAGCGGGGAACTTGCCACCGTTCGCAGCGAACACAGCGTCGAGGGTGAAATACGTCTCCGGGATGAATGCCTGTATCTCCCGCTCGCGCTCGGCGAGTATGCGCAGCGCCGGCGACTGCACACGGCCCGCAGAGAGGCCGTAGCGCACCTTCTTCCAGATGAGGCCGGAGAGGTCGTATCCCACGATGCGATCGAGCACGCGGCGCGCTTCCTGCGCGTAGCGGAGGTCCTGGTCGATGGCGCGCGGGTGAGTGAGCGCCTCCTCGACCGCCGCCTTGGTTATCTCATGAAATACGACACGCTGCGGCTTCTTGAGGCCCACTGCTTCCTGGACATGCCATGCTATCGCTTCCCCTTCGCGGTCGGGGTCTGTCGCGAGGTATATCTCATCGGCCTTCGCCGCCGCGATGCGGATGCGCTCGATGACATCGTGCTTGCCGGCCGATATCACGTAGCGGGGCTTGAACCCGTTCTCGATATCTACCGCGTCCTTGTTCGACTTCGGGAGATCGCGAACGTGCCCCACGGACGCAAGCACCTCGTATTCCTTTCCGAGGTATTGCTGTATCGTCCTCGCTTTCGCGGGCGACTCGACTATGAGCAATCGTTTAGCCATTAGTAGAAGGCATACCGCGATGTAGTACGTATGGTCAAGTGATGGTCATGCGCGAGCGTGCATCATACGCGTCGCCACGCTCCGCATTCTTCGTGCACAAGTCCCTTGAGTTCGAGCGTAACGAGCACGGTTATCGCGGTCGCAGGAGCGAGGTTCGACCTTCCGATGAGCTCGCTACGAGCGAGCGGTTCCGCTAAGAGCGCATAGATGGTTTCCTCCTCGGCAGAGAGGTTCTCCGGCTCCCGGAGTCTGTCACCTCGAGCCGGGATGCCGAGCGCTTCTAATATATGTATAGGCTCACTGACGAGCGTTGCCCCGAGTCGGAGGAATAGGTGGGAGCCGAATCCATGTAGATCTGTCATACGGTGCGGTACGCACAGCAGCTCCCGGTTGTACTCAGCAGCAAGGCGCGCGGTAATAAGAGTTCCAGACCGCTCCCCAGCTTCTATCATAAGAACGGCATGCGAGATGCCCACCATGAGGCGGTTCCGTTGCGGGAACATCCAGGGCGCGGGGTGAGCATCGGGTCTGTATTCAGAAAGGAGCGCACCCCGTGCCTGCAATATCTCCTTCGCAAGGCCAGCATTCGTTCGCGGGGCGATGACATTGTCGGCAAGCCCAGAACCGGGGAAGGCGATAGTGTGGAGCCCAGCCTTTAGTGCCGCTTTATGCGCGACGGCATCCGCGCCGAGCGCAAGTCCGGACACGATGCTGATGGGGTACCCAGCAAGTCCCGCGATGAGCTGCTCGCATGCCTGCTTCCCGTACGGCGTGAGCGCGCGGGAGCCCACGACCGTTAGGAGTTTGTTCTTGGCTGGTGGGAGTGTTCCGCGAACCCAGAGCTGTTCAGGTACTTGAGGTATCTCTCGCAACTGCACAGGATAGTCACTTGGGATGATGGTTCGTATTTCCATCCGGACAGTATGCGAACTAAATATGATGGAAAGATAAAAACCTCGCGCCGGCATGTGCCGGCGCGCTTCATCATCCTCTTATCGATAGCCCCCAGATTTAGTCGAGACCGAGTATCTTCCGGAGTTTCGGATTCTCCATTGTCTTCCTCGCGTACTCCTCGCATGCACCGCAGTAGCGGAGCACTGCATACGTGATGCCCTCCTTCGAGAGCGGGCCATACGGTGGGGTATTCCGGTGGATCCGGAGCCGCCTCATCACGAACACGACTTTTGCCCCGTACCGGTCCGCAAGCTTTTCCTCCTGATCGAAATGACGGAATGTCTCCTCGTCCGTCAGTCGATAGAGTTCCCTCCGATTCCTTGGGAGGATGTCGAATGCTTGTACTTCTCGACGAACCCGCGCATCGCGTTCTCGAATGGCCTCGTCGAACGAAAGATCTTCCTGTATAGCTACGCTTCCCATTATTCCCTCCCTTGGGCCGAGCTTACCTGCAATCTACCACCCTGCTGCTTTTCGGCTAAGCTCCGCTACCGTACAATAGGTGGACAATGCTGGATATCCACTTCATCCGGGAGCACGCGGACCTCGTGAAGGCCGGCGCGGCCAAGAAGCGCATAGACGTCGATATAGACCGGCTTCTTGCGGTCGATGACGAGCGCAAGGCGTACCGCCAGGAGCTCGATGAGAAGCGGGCGGAGCAGAACCGGGCGAGCAACATAATCTCGCGTGCGGACGGCGAGGAGAAGGAGAAGTTGCTCGAGGCCATGCGTCACCTTAAAGAAGGAATGGCAGCGACCGAAGAGAAGTACAAGGCTGCGATGGAGGAATGGCAGAAGCTCATGCTCATGGTCCCGAACATCCCTGATATGTCGGTGCCCGAAGGGGAAAGCGATGCCGACAATAAGGAGGTTAAGGTGTGGGGAACTATTCCGGAGTTCTCGTTCGCACCGAAAGGTCATGCGGAGCTTATGACTGCCGCCGGCATGGCGGACTTCGAGCGGGGCGCTAAGGTCGCCGGCTTCCGCGGATACTTCCTCAAAGGCGACGGCGTGCTGCTCGCGAACGCGGTCTCCCAGCTCGCGCTCAAGCATTTCTCGGGCAAGGGACTCGAGCTCATGATCGCACCATCCTTGGTGCGCCGCGAGACCTTCATGGGTACCGGGTATCTCCCGCAGGGTGAGGATGACCTATATAGGACGCAGGACAATGAGTACCTGGCCGGCACCGCGGAAGTCGCGACGATGGGGTACTACATGGACGAGACGCTCGACGCGAGCCAGCTCCCGCTCAAGTTCCTCTCGTATTCGCAATGCTTCCGCAGGGAAGCTGGTGCGCACAGCAAGGACACGAAGGGCCTCATCCGCGTGCACGAATTCTTCAAGTGGGAGCAGGTCGTCATAGCGGAGGCCTCGCACGCTACATCAGTCGAACTGCATGAGTGGATCAATCGCAACACGGAGGAGTTCATGGAGCTGCTCAGCATCCCGTACCACACGGTGGTTAACTGCGGCGGCGACCTCGGGCTGGGCCAGGTGAAGAAGTACGACATCGAGCTCTGGGTCCCTGCCGAGAAGACGTACCGGGAGATCAGCTCCGCCTCCTATTTCCATGACTTCCAGACCCGAAGGCTCAACATCCGGTACCGGGACGCGGAAGGGAAGATGCAATTCGCGCATTCCCTGAACTCGACCGCGGTCCCCTTCCCGCGCATCCTCGTTTCCATCGTCGAGAACTATCAGCAGGAAGATGGTTCTATAAAAGTTCCGGAGGTGTTAATCCCGTATGTCGGCAAGGAAATCCTGGGACGTAGAGCGTAAGCCTAGCGCGCGCGCTGCCGCTCCATCTCGCAATGTGGAGATGACACGCCGTGCGCCTACGCGCGCGGCCGCCGGAAGGCCGCCGACCCGTGCCGCAGCGCCCAAAGCTCGTCGAGAACGAGCCTCGCCGCTCCGTGCGAAGCGCAAGGAAAAGCAAAAGCTTCTCTGGATACTTCTCGCAGCGCTTTTCACCGTACTTTTTTCCGTCGTCATATACGTCCTCTGGCTGCCAGCGTTCCGCGTGCAGGCGGTGGACGCAGAAGGTCCTGACCCGGAAGGCATCGCAGTAGTCGCAAAAGAGACCCTTGAGGGGAATCAGTACCTCGTGCTTCCCCGCGATTCCATATTCTTCATACCCGAGCGCGATATACGCGCGCGTGTGCTCAAGGCACACCCGAGCGTGCAGGCCGTATCCATTTCAGCCACCGGACTGAACTCGCTTCATATAAAGGCACTCACGCGCATAAGCTCGTTCACGTGGTGCGGGGAATCAGTAACGATGCCTGCCGACACATGCTATGAGGCCGACGCGGAGGGGCTGGTGTTCGCGCCACAGGCCGTGCGGGAAGCTACGTCAACGGATCTGGTCGCGACAACGACAATCGTTGCGGCAAAGAAAGCCGCGCCGAGCGCAGAGAGCCAGCTCCTCGTATACGGTCCGCTCGAGTACGATTCATCCGAGAACGGCGCGAGCATGATACGTGCGCATGTGACCTATGCGTCCGCGCTCCCGGGCGCGCTCAAGTTCGTGAAGGCGATGCGAGGGCTCGGGGCCGATATCGGATCGGTCACGCTCCGTGGCGATGAGATAGACCTGCACACCAAGGCAGGTACGCGCATCACGTACGTCATCGGCAAGGAAGGGGAAGCAGCGATACTCGCAGCGACGTCGTTTCCCGGCCTCAAGCTCAACGACGGCTCCATAGAGTACGTGGACCTGCGTTTCCAGAATAAGATTTATGTAAAAAGGACCGGGCAAGCGTCAGCGGAATAACGCGCCATCGCTTGTTACGGTACGGGGTATTGGGTAAGGTGCGTGTATGACCTCCTTCTGGAAGGAATTGCCCAAGCCCCTCTTCGTACTCGCCCCCATGGCGGACGTGACTGACCCTGCCTATCGCAGGCTCATCGAAGAATACGGCGCCCCCGACGTTATGTGGACGGAGTTCGTCTCGGCTGATGGGCTCTATGCGACCCGCGAGAAGAAGCGGATGAAGGACGAGGAGAACCCCCTCATGCGGGACCTCCAGTTCGGAGCCGGCGAGCACCCCATCGTCGCACAGCTCTTTTCGAGCAACCCCGAGATGATGGCATATGCAGCCAAGCTCTGTGCCGAGCTTGGGTTCGATGGCATAGATATCAATATGGGCTGCCCGGATAAGTCCATCGAGAAGCAGGGCGCGGGCGCAGCCATGATGAAGGACCCCGAGCGCGCTAAGGAAGTATTCCAGGCCGCACGAAGCGCGGGGCTTCCAACGTCGGTGAAGACACGCATCGGATACAACACCGAAACGATGGATGAATGGCTCACGGCAATTCTTGAGGAGAAGCCGGACGCGCTCACGGTCCATTTGCGTACGCGCAAAGAGATGTCGAAGGTGCCTGCGCATTGGGAACTCATGGAGCGCGCGGTCGCTATACGCGACCGCGTGTCGCCCGAGACGACTATCATTGGTAATGGCGACGTTATGAGCCTTGAGGACGCGAGGCAAAAGGCAACGGAGACCGGTGCGGACGGCATCATGCTCGGGCGCGGCATATTCGGGAATCCGTGGCTCTTCACGGACAAGTCGTTCGAGGCGATCTCTCCAGCGGAGAAACTCGAGGCTCTCGAAGCGCTCGCGCACTACTTCAGCGAGCTCAAGCCGGCGAAGCATTTCCATATATTGAAGAAGCACTTCAAGGCGTTCGTGAATGGCTACGATGGGGCCGCGGAACTGCGTGCCCGGCTCATGGAGACCAATGATTACCCCGAGCTCTTCGAGGTATTGAAGAATGTACGCGAAGGTATATAGTCCGACCAGAGGAGATGAAAAATGAGCACAACCCTTCCGATGACGGGCGAAGATCCCGTCGGCGACTTGGTTAAGCTGATGCAGCAATGGTTCGATGATGGCATGTCGGCCAGCATGATTGCTGCGCGCTTGCGGGACGAAGGCAATATGTACAAGGCCGCGGGCGACCGCGAGACGGAGGCGGAAGTCGCCTATCAGCTCGCCAATACCGTCCAGCAAACCGGTCGCCTACCGTGAATCCTGTGTGCACCAACCTATACCCGGCCGTTCACGCGGCCGGGTTCTTCGTATCTGTGCTGGCTTGAGGGTGCACGGTATACTGCAGGGCATGGCGCACCAGTCCCTCTATCGCACCTATCGTCCCAAGCGCTTCGAGGATATCGTCGGGCAGGACCAGGTGGTCGCTCCGCTTGTCGAGCAGATAAA
>ERZ1292623.3594-Hain-H51-01um-R1-3594-length-13164-cov-7_pt1 | contig 13164 bp, 10 predicted proteins | sample MGYA00564398_ERZ1292623 | MGnify/ENA primary metagenome ERZ1292623 (study PRJEB36523, sample SAMEA6512633) | groundwater metagenome | collected 2019-01-07 | study: AquaDiva: Metagenomics assemblies of 32 groundwater samples | reverse complement strand
GGTATTTCCGAACTGGTGGCAATGCCGGGCATTATTAATGTTGATTTTGCCGATGTAAAGGCGATTGTTCAAGACGCCGGTTCAACGATAGTGGGCATTGGATATGGTTCTGGCCAGGGACGCGCTTCTAACGCGGTTAATTCGGCCATTAACTCACCTTTACTTGATGTTTCTATTGAAGGAGCAAAAGGGGTTCTCTTCGGCGTTTCTGGAGGACGGGATTTGAAAATGAACGAAGTAAATGAAATTGCCAAAGTGATTGCTGATGGCATTGATCCAGCGGCAAAAATTATTTTTGGCGCTTATCATGATCGCAAACTAAAAGCCGGCCAATTAAAAGTGACTCTGATTGCAACGGGCTTTAATGGAGCGGGAACAATCCAACGTTCTCCAGATCTCACAATGTCTAGTTTATTTGAATCAAACCAGTTATTAAATGAAAAAGCATTACCAACAATGAAGCCGGTAGAGCCAAAGAAATCTTCCGAAAAAAATATATCTCCCAATCCTAAACCGCCAGAAGAAAAAAAATCTTCAGATATATGGGACATCCCCGCCTTTTTGCGTAAAAAGAAAAAATAAAATCAATAAATTAGCGATCTGTAAAATTTTGCCGCAGGAGCAAAATTATTCTGGTTCCCTACAGAATAGCGGACTGGGCGGCGTTCTCTACTTATCCACAGTTGCGTCCTCTTTATAGATATTAGATGATGGATACAATGATTCAAAAAATAAAAAAACGAAACGGAAGCGTAGTTGAGTTTGACGCAAATAAAATAACCGCCGCCATGGAAAAGGGCATGCGCGCGGTTTTAGGAAAAGCCGACCGAGATAAATTAATTGAACTAACAAATAATGTGGTGGCCGGAATTGAAAAGCGCTACGGCGAAGACGGCATGCCAGATGTAGAAGGCGCGCAAGATGTAGTCGAAAAAGCATTGATGGACGCCGGTTTTTATGATGTCGTGAAGGCCTATATTCTTTACCGAGAGCGTCACCGAGAGCTTCGCGAAGAAAAACAAAAAGAAATTCTCAAAAAAATTGAAGAAAAATCATTTTTTATTATCAAGCGCAGTGGTGAAAAGCAAATTTTTGATGAGCGAAAACTTAAAACTTTTTTTAATTATGCAATGGTGGGTTATGAAGGCGTCATTGATGTTGATGAGTTGGTAGAACAATGTAAAACAAGCATCTACGAAGGCATTAAAACAGAAGAAATAGCCCGATTGGCCGTGATGACCGTGAAGGCCTTTATTGAGCAAGATCCAAATTATTCTGTTTTAACTTCCAGATTATTTTTATCATCACTCTACAAAGAAGTAATTGGTAAAAAGTATCAATTTAGCGAGCTTGATCAAATTTATAAAAATGCTTTTAAAGAGAATATAAAAAGGGGCGTGGAAATAGTCCGATTATCCCCGGCATTGCTTAATTTTGATTTAAATAAATTAGCCCAGCATTTAGTAATTGACAGAGATAATTTATTGACCTATCGCGGACTGCAAACTCTTTATGATCGTTATTTTATTTATGATAAAAATCAGCGCCTGGAAACGCCGCAGATGTTCTGGATGCGCGTGGCGATGGGATTATCTATAAATGAGATAGACAAAGAACGCTGGACTGTTGAATTTTATAATGTGCTTTCTACATTAAGATTTGTCAGTTCTACACCGACTTTATTTAATTCCGGCACTATTTTCCCACAATTGAGCTCTTGTTATCTTACGACCGTTGAAGACGATCTACACCACATTTTTAAATGCATAAGCGATAACGCTCAACTTTCTAAATTTTCTGGCGGCTTGGGAAATGATTGGAGCAATATTCGCTCTACGGGTTCACTTATTAAAACAACAAATGTAGAAAGTCAGGGCGTGATCCCATTTTTGAAAATCGCTAACGATACGACGGTTGCCATTAATCGTAGTGGCAAAAGACGAGGCGCCACCTGCGCTTATTTAGAGACATGGCATCTGGACATTGAAGAATTTTTGGATTTGCGTCGCAATACCGGAGATGAACGGCGCCGCACGCATGACATGAACACCGCTAATTGGATTCCAGACCTTTTTATGAAACGAGTGATAGATAACAAAGATTGGACTTTATTCTCGCCGAATCATGTTCCCGAACTCCATCATATTTACGGCAAGAAATTTGAAGAAAAATATATTGAATATGAAAATAAAGCCGAAGGGGGAGAATTGCCTATGCATAAAAAGATCAAGGCGCGGGATTTGTGGAGAAAAATGATTACTCGTCTTTTTGAAACTGGCCATCCATGGATTACTTTTAAGGATCCATGCAATATTCGTTCGCCACAAGATCATGTCGGCGTGATTCACAGTTCTAATCTGTGCACCGAAATTACATTAAATACTTCCAAAGATGAAACGGCTGTGTGTAATCTTGGTTCGGTTAATTTTGCTAAACATATTCAAGCTGGCCGATTTGACGAAATTTTAATAAAAGACACCGTGACTGTAGCAATGAGAATGCTGGATAATGTCATTGATATTAATTTTTATCCAACACAAGAGGCAAAAAATTCTAATTTGAAACATCGTCCAGTTGGCCTAGGAATTATGGGATATCAAGATGCACTTTTCTTGCTGGATTTGAATTTTGATAGCGATGAGGCGGTTGATTTTGCCGATCGCAGCATGGAAATTGTTTCTTATTATGCGATATTATCTTCATCCCAGTTAGCTAAAGAAAGAGGCGTTTATGAATCTTTTAAAGGTTCAAAATGGGATAGAGGAATTTTGCCATTAGACACCTTAGATTTTTTGGAAAAAGAGCGTGGATTAGTTGTAGAAATCCTAAAAACATCTAGATTAGATTGGAGTTTGGTTCGAGAGGCAATTAAAAATTACGGCATGAGAAATTCTAATTGTTTAGCAATGGCTCCAACGGCCACCATTTCCAATATTAGCGGTTGTTTTCCTACAATCGAGCCGATTTACAAAAATTTGTATGTTAAATCTAATATGAGCGGTGAATTTACGGTAGACAATAATTATTTAATTGAAGACCTTAAAGCGCTGGGCTATTGGAATAAGACCATGTTAGAAAAAATTAAGGCCTATGACGGTAATATTAATCAAATTCCGTTTATCCCGCAGAGATTGAAAGATAAATATAAAGAAGCGTTTGATATTGAGCCAGAATGGATGATTAAGGCCGCCGCTTATCGTGGAAAATGGATTGATCAAAGCCAGTCATTGAATATTTTTTCAAAGACCAGTTCCGGCAAGCGACTTTCTGATATATATATTTATGCCTGGAAGATGGGGCTAAAAACAACTTATTATCTTCGGACTACAAGCGCCTCTGGAGTGGAAAAGAGCACGATTGAAATTAAAAGCCCCAAAATTATTACTGATGTGCCAGTCGTTTCTTTGGCGACTCTAGCCGTTGTAAATAATATTGGCCCAACTTGCGAAGCGTGCCAATAGATCAAATCCCAAATACCAAAAAATAAAATACAAACAAACTTCAAATAACAAATACTAAATCATAAACATTAACATTTTGAATTTGATATTTAGAATTTGTAATTTGTTTGAAATTTAGATTTTGTAATTCGGAAATTTTAATATATATGTCCAAAAAATCTATCTTAAACAACTCCGAAACGGACCCTAATAAAATACTGCCAATCAAATATAATTGGGCACGCATCCATTATATAACCGGCGTGGCCAATAACTGGACACCGGAAGAAATTCCCATGCAACAAGACATTGAGCTTTGGAAAAAAAGCGACGGATTGAGCGAGGAAGAAAGGCGATTAGTGCTTTGGAATTTAGGATTTTTTTCCACAGCTGAAAGTTTAACGGCAAATAATATTATTTTAGCTGTTTATCGTCATATTACCAATCCTGAATGTCGCCAATATCTGCTTCGTCAGGCCTACGAAGAAGCGATTCATACTGAATGCTTTATTTATTGCTGTGATTCTTTAGGGCTAGATCCCGAGGTGGTTTATACAATGTATAATAAAATTCCTAGTATTAAAGCTAAAGATGATTTTGTTATTGATATTACAAAATCTATTTTTGATCCCAATTTTAACACTCAGGGACCGGAAAATATCAAGCGTTTTGTAAATGACTTGGTTGGTTATTATGTAATAATGGAAGGGATTTTCTTTTATGCCGGTTTCGCCATGATGCTTTCTTTTTTACGGCAAAATAAAATGATTGGCGTGGGTGAGCAGTTTCAATATATTTTGCGTGATGAATCAGTGCATTTGGCTTTCGGCTCGGATTTAATAAATACGATTGTGGCCGAAAATCCAGAAATCTGGACGGAAGAATTCAAGAGTTCCATTGTGATGAATATTATTAAAGCGGTGGATTTGGAATACGCCTATGCTAAAGATTGTCTGCCACATGGGATTTTAGGATTAAATGCTGAAATTATTAAAGAATATTTACAATATATTGCCGACAAAAGATTGGAAAGAATAAACTTGCCACGGGTCTACAATGCCAAAAATCCTTTCCCGTGGATGAGCGAGATTATGGATTTGAAAAAAGAAAAAAACTTTTTTGAAACGAGGGTTACAGAATATAAAACGGCTGGGGAATTGGATTGGAATTGATATCATCCTGATTTTTGTCGAAGGATCTAGCTAATAAGCCACCCAGAGCCGCTATTTACCCATAATCCAAATTAAATTAAAGAACTACCGGTAAACACTTTTTGGAAGTCCCTCAAGGCCGGTAGGCCAAGCCCATCTTCCAAAGAAGTGTTTCTGGTAGTTCTTCTGTTTCTTTATAGAAACAGCGGCCCTGGGTGGCTATTGTTTTTTAGTTAGAGAGAACTAATTTAAATTTAAAAATGTGCAGTTATCTCTGCTATAGCGGGCATAACCGCACATTTTAAAAAACTAAAAACCCAGCCCCACTTTTACTCATTAAATTGAAAAAAGTAAAAGTGGGGCTGGGGAAAAATTAAAATTTATTTTTTTGGTGGGCAAGAGCACGGCTCTTTTCCGCATCCTGGGCATACTGCCATAAATTTAAAAAATCGTTAAAAACGACCTTTACTCCACTGTATCATAATTATATAATAAATCAATGTACTTCCGCCGAGTTAAAAACCTTTATAATCCAGTTGTCAATCAAAGCGAACCATTCAAGCTTTCTCGTTCTAAAATAGAAAATTTTACTCGTTGTCCCCGTTGTTTTTATTTAGATAGGCGATTGGGCGTTGATCAGCCATCAATGCCCGCCTTTACTTTAAATTCTGCCGTTGACGCGCTGTTGAAAAAGGAATTTGACATTTATCGTGCCGCCGGCACCACTCATCCGTTAATGAAACACTACGGAATTGACGCTATTCCTCTTGCTCATCCGATGATGAATGAATGGCGAGAGAATTTTGTCGGCATTCAATTTTTTCATCGGCCAAGCAATTTCATTCTCACCGGAGCGGTTGATGATATTTGGAAAGATAAAGACGGCAATTTGATGGTGGTGGATTATAAAGCCACCAGCGTCAATGGAGAGATTGATTGGGACTCGGAATGGAAACAAGCATATCGCCGTCAACTGGAAATTTATCAGTGGCTTTTACGGAATTTGGGACACAAGGTTTCTGACACAGGTTATTTTGTTTATGCCAATGGCAGAAAAGACAAAGAGGCCTTTGACGGCAAGCTGGAATTTAATGTCCAAATTTTTCCCTATAAGGGAAGTGACAAATGGATTGAGCCGTTGATAATGGAGATAAAAAAATGTTTAGAGGGTAATCTTCCGCCAATCAATGAAAAGTGCGAATTTTGCATTTACAGAAAATCAGCGGCGGAATTTGAGCAAGTTAAATCTAAAACAAAAATCTTAAAAAAAATTCCAAATTTGACTTTGGAAATATAAACTGATATAATATTTTCAGGTTTTTGACTCAAGTAAATAAGGAGGACTTCTCATGCTTTGGAAACTTTACCGTTGGCATAGCGGACTCAAGCAGTTGTGGCATTTTATAGTTTCTATGTTAATGGCCGTTGCCATTCTAGCGACAGTTTTTGTAGCAAGTGAAATAAATAAACATCAAGAAAATGTGTTGATTAAGTATTCTATAGCTAGTGTAACAATGTTAACGCTTATTACATTAATAGTTAGTAGAATGTATTTTGCAAAAAAAGTTCAATGGAAAAAAGAACTAGACGGACGAGAAACTAATGATTTTCTAGTTCGTTGGTGTGTGACTATTATTAGCATGGCAGCCGCCGGTATTCCGACTTGGCTTTTTCTTTTAGCTAAAGCTAGTCTTCAACCAGAAGAATTCTGGGAAAAACTAGCTCTTACCGGATTAGGTTTATTTTTTGGAGGACTTTTTCAGATTGTGTTATTAGTTATATTTGTTGTTTGGCTATTTATTGTTTGGGGAGATTAATAATCTTATTAGACAGGGTGAGGCCCTGTCTTTTTTATTTTTTCCAATTCTTCTTCCAATTCTTCAAAATTATGGAGCACGCCGTGGGCAAACTTATACATCACATCCCACCTTTCAGGATTATCAAGCAAAATATAACCTTTTTTCCCTTTTCCGATAACATATCCTAGTTCTAAATGCCCGGACTTTCCGGCTGGCAAAAAAAGAACCGCCACATCACATTCGTCTAAATGTTTTCGGTCAAAGTGAAAAACATGATTGGCCGCAAGGCCGGTCAAGGCTTTTTTATAGGTGCGGCCTCTGGCCTTTTCATAATCTCTCCACTTGTCGTCCGCTTCCGGACCAGCGGCAAACCAATCGTCAAAGACCTCAAACCCCATTTTTCTTATTTTTTGTGAAATTTTGGGCACTTCTGGATTTCGCAGGGAACCGATTAAATATACTTTTTTCTTGTCCGACCGCTGTCGGACTCCGACTTGGTCGGAGCGAGTTATTTTTTTAATTTTTGAAGCCATTTTAATGATTATAATATTTGTAAATTTTCAATAAACGCCACTTCCAACGGCACAATCGCAAAGGGAGAATAGCGCATCTCGCTATAGGCGCGGATTAGCGATTTTAATAGCGCAATTTGTTTTTGAGGATTAATTAACTGTGAATGTTTTTTTATCTGGTTTAATTCTTCGCCGGTTAATTCTTGGGCGAATAATTTTTCCAGTTCGGGATTTACATTCAAAGACAAAACTCGGCGCATGTAAGAAATTAATTCTTTGTTTAATTCCACCAAATTGTAGCCGCCCTGGTTGAGTTTAAATAAATACTCTAACGCGTCATTGAGATTTTTGTTTATCAAATAATTGGCCAGCGTGATCACTCTTTTAAAGCCAATCTGGCCGATAACTTTTTCCACCGTTGACAAATTTATTTCTGAAGCTAGCGCGCTCATTTGATCTAACAGCGATTCGGCATCGCGCAGACTGCCCTCGGCCGCGGAGGCAATTAATTCCAGCGCGTCGGATTTAGCTTTAAATTTTTCTTTTTGGCAAATTATTTTTAATTTTTTAATAATTTCCTGAATAGAAATTTTTTTGAAATAAAATTTTTGGGTGCGGGAAACAATCGTCGCCGGAATTTTTTCATATTCGGTGGTGGCCAAGATTAAAATCGCGTGTTCCGGCGGCTCTTCCAAAGTTTTTAAAAGAGCGTTAAAAGCATCTTTAGTAAGCATGTGTGTTTCGTCAATGATAAAAACTTTTTTACGAAGCGAAGAGGGGGATAGTTTGATGCCTTCTTTTAGATTTCGGATTTCGTCAATGCCTCGATTGGAAGCGGCATCAATTTCAATGATATCCATAGCGTGTCCGCCATCAATTTCCTGACAGGCTCTGCAACGGCCACAGGCCTCGCCGTCCTTGCTTAAACTGGCTGCAGTTTGGCAATTGGCGATTTTGGCTATTAATCGGGCAATCGTCGTTTTACCCGTTCCACGGGAACCATAAAATAAATAAGCATGGGCAAGCTTATTTTTTTTAGCGGCATTTTTGAAGATTTCCACCAGATACTTATGACCAACCAGATCGGCAAATTTTTTCGGCCGGTATTTACGATATAGAGCCAAAGCCATATAATTTAAACTTATAATGACTCGCTTTAACTTACAAGCCATTCTATTCATTTTTATTTTATTGGGCTTGGTCTATTTTATTAGACCGAATTTTTCTAAACAGAAAAATATTATTACCATAAATGATACAATTGGTTTTACCAGCGTAAAGGCCAATGTCAAAAATTTTATTTATTCCACCGATATTATTAAGCCGGACAATGTGAGGGCAAAATCGGTTGTGATTAAAAAACTGGGAGACAGTTTTTCATTTTTAAAAGTGGGCGCAGATCAACGATGGCCGATTGCTTCAGTTACAAAATTAATGACCGCGACAATCGCGCTGGAAAAATTCCCCCCTAACCGGTTAATTTCTTTTAATGATAAAATTGTTATTACGGAGGGCGTCTCTGGCGGCTTTCAGGCGGGGGAAATCTTTACGGCTATTGATTTAGTGAAAGCGTTGATGGTCGTTTCTAGCAATGACGCGGCAATGGCATTGGCTGAAACTTATGGGCGTCAAAATTTTATTGACGCGATGCAGATTAAAGCGGTAGAACTGGGGATGCGCCAAACCACTTTTTATGATCCGACCGGTCTTTCTTTTTTAAATCAATCAACGATTGATGATTTAGAAAAGTTGATCAAATATGTTTTTGAAAAACATCCGGAAATTTTCAACTTCAGCCGAGAAAAAAAAGCGTTAATAGGCGGCAAAAAATATTTAACTAACATAAATGAATTTGCCGAACAGCCAAACTTTATCGGCGGAAAGACCGGCTACACTGATGATGCCAGCGGTAATTTAATTTCTTTATTTCACGATTCATTTGGAGGAGGCGCCCCTATTTTAATTATTGTTTTAGGCACAGATGACAGATTTGGCGATACGCGAATATTACTGGATTATTTTAATAATTTGAGATACAATGGGCATTAACTTATAAATTATGTCAATTCTTCAAGCGGTTAGAGTTTTAATCGTAGCGCTGATAGCTTTTTTATCAGCGTTAAGTTTAACGCCTTTTTTTGTAAAATTTTTATCTCGTCATCAATTTAATAAACAGATTAGAACTGGCGATTCGGCGCCGGTTTTTTCTAAAATGCATCAAGATAAAGCAGGCACACCGACCGCCGGGGGAATTATTATTTGGGTTACCGTTTTGGGCCTTGCTTTTATTTTTTGGCTGGGTAATTTATTATTTGACGGATTTTTTGGGTATATAAATTTCGTCGATCGCGCCCAAACATACCTGCCGTTGTTTACGATGCTTGTCGCGGCATTGCTTGGTTTATTTGATGATTTTTTGGGAATCTTAAGAATTGGCCCAAATGGCGGCGGATTAAAAATGCGTCATAAAATTGTAATGTATTTTTTTGTCGCTTTGCTCGGCGCGCTGTGGTTTTTCTATCGTCTTGATTGGGATGTTTTATCGGTGCCATTGATTGGTCAATTTAATGTCGGTTGGTGGTATGTCCCAATTTTTATTTTTATAATTATCGCCAGCGCTTTCTCCACTAATGAGGCAGACGGTTTAGATGGCTTGGCGGGAGGAATTTTACTTTTTGCTTTTACCGCCTTGACCATTGTCGCTTTCACTTTGGGCAGATATCAATTAGCGACTTTTGGCGGCGCGGTGATTGGAGCGCTGTTGGCATTTTTATGGTTTAATATTTATCCAGCCAGATTTTTTATGGGCGACACCGGATCAATGTCTTTAGGTATTACGATGGGCGTGATCGCAATGTTAACTGATACTGCGCTCCTCCTACCTCTTTTTGCTTCTATCTTGGTATTGGAATCTGGGTCGGTGATAGCGCAACTGTTAAGTAAAAAATTGCGAGGCAAGAAAATTTTTCTTTCAACGCCGATTCATCATCATTTCGAAGCAATGGGTTGGCATGAAACTAGGGTGACAATGCGTTTTTGGATCGTCTCCGTTGTATTTATGGGGTTGGGTTTAGTCATTTTCTTCCTGAATAGATTTTTGTAAATTTTTTGATGTTGACAAACTAATATCAATTTGTTATAATATTGCTATTATATAAAACTATGAAAAAACTATATAAAACCGCCATTATTTTATTGTTAATGAGCTCCGTGGCTACCCAGGCGGAGGCCTATTATTTGTATAATATTTACCCTTCTTCTCATGGCAATAATAATCCCGACATACAAAAAATTAAAATTAAAATTAAAATTAAAGGCGACGATAATGTTATTACATTTCCGTACTTATATCCACAGCCAATTCTCGCGCCGGCTCCTACGCCAACTCCCGCACCGATTCCAGTCCCAGTTCCGCAACCAAATCCAATATCGTATTATTACAATTATTATTCTTATAATAATAATCCGCAGCCAATTTTAGCCCCATATAATTATTATTACAATCGCCAACCGGTCTGGAATCAAATTTCAAGTCAAACAGTAAATGTCGGCCAACAGTTACAGTTTTATGTTTCAGCATATGATTCCGATAATGATTATTTAAATTACAGCGTGACTAATTTGCCTTCCGGCGCCACATTCAATCAATATTCTCGAATATTTTATTGGACGCCAAGTGTTTATCAAACAGGTTATTACAATATAAATTTTCGGGTTACTGATAATATAAATTATCCGGTTGACATGCATGTTTCAGTCACTGTTCAGGGAAATCAATATTATTCAAGTTATTCTTGTTATAATCAAACCTATTTCGCTTCTCAATCGTCAAGCGTTAACGCGCGGGAAGGACAGTTTTATACTTTTATTGTTCAAGCGGTGAGTTATAATTGTCCACTCACTTATCGATTAGTATCCGCCCCGGCCGGAATGATTATTAACCAATCGGGAGTGATTTCGTGGACGCCAAATTATAATCAGGGTGGACAGGCCTATTCTATTACGGCGGCCGCTTCCAATGGCTATGTTGAAAATACGCAATCATTTGTCGTTTATGTTGAAGACGCGAATTTAAATTCTTCTGTTTATGAATCGCCGGTCCAATATGTTGAAAAATTAAAAATTACCGACGCAACAGTTCAGGCCGCTACCAATGGCGATATTTTAGTCAGTTGGGAGACCAATAAACCAGCCACCTCTCGCGTAATTTTTGATCTTGTTTCAGAGGCCAATAAAACAAAAGATTTTACATATGACTTTGCCACACCGGATGATACTGATTTAGTTGTTAGTCATCAAGTAAATCTTGGCCAGTTGGAGCCGAATAAAACATTTTATCTTCGGGCGGTTTCTAAAAAAGGATCAGAAGTCGTTGTTGGCAATGAATTAACTTTTATAAAGTTGCCATTGACCGGAACGACCAATTATAATTTAAGCAATTTATTTTCCAGCAGGAATTTATTTTGGCTTCTGCTTTTAATAATTGCCATCTTGAGCGCGCTTTTAATACGATCATATCGTAGCAAGCCGGAAACGCTTAGCCGACTACAATAAAGTCGCTTTCTTTACTTCTTCTATTTGCTTTAATAACTCTTTTTTAAATTCATCTTTATCTTCGGGCAAGTTCCTATCTATGATCTTTATAACAGAATTTCTTTTTTGATTTTTCTGATTTTTGAAAACAAATTTTTTTTTAGATTCAAAAGCCGGTTTGGCAATGATATTATTTTTGCAATTCCAAATCTCCCAAATAATACCCTCATCATCTACTAAGTTTTGCGCAATTCGGAAACAATCTTTGCTAAGTTCATCATTTGTGTCAATTTGTTTTTGTAACGCCAATATTCTTTCTCGTTTTTCTTTTTCGGTTTGTTGTTTTTTTACTTTCGCTTGCCTTTCCCCCTCTTCTTTTTGATATTCAGCTAATTTTATTTCTTCTAGTTTCTCTTTTTCTTCGTATTCTTTAACGCCCGAGGAAATATATTTAACAATCAACGCCCTTTTTTCATATATTCTATTGGTAGGATCTCCAATTTGGACATTTAAAATTATCGGTAAAATCATTTCTAAAATTCTTTTATCGCTTTCGCGTTGAACTTGAGCCACGAGATAGCTTTGGCCATAAATTTGTATATTATCTACGCTAGATAAGCCAAGCAATTCCCAACCTTCTGGCATTGCAAATTTGTCTTGAAAAATCCGAACCCCGCCAATATCTGTTCTGGCAGAATTTTCGGAGTTGAAGATCCTTTCTGGATTTACAGCAACTATCGGCTTTTTTTCAATTTCTAATCTTTGGTATATCTTTCTTTTTGCTTCTCGCAGTTGTTCAATTACGGTTGATTGTTGCGCGCATGGACTGGGCGCGTTAAAAATCGGAAACAAGGCAAGGATAAAAATCAAGAATGACATAATTCTTAATTCTATCATATTATAATATCTTATCCACATATAGATTTAGAAAAGAAATGTTAAAATTAATTCATGTTTTGAGCGAATTTTGCATTTCTAATGGAGTTTTTTTTAGCTAAATCAAGAATTATAATTTTTACTGTAATTACAGTTTTTTTGAGTTGGTTTTTTGCTGTTTACGCGGCAAATGGCGTGCCCCTTATTCTCTCTCATCAAGGACGCCTTCTTGATTCGTCCGGAAATTTACTCGGCGCGGCTTCTGGCACAAATCATTGCTTTAGATTTTCTATCTACGATAACGCTACCGTAGGATCGGGATCTAAATTGTGGCCATCGGGCACGCCATCAACGATGACAATCTCTGTGAAGAGCGGAGTGTTTAATGTTGGTATTGGTGATACGGCTAGTGGTGGAGACACGCTAAATTTCAATTTTCAAGACAATGACACCACTTTTTTAAATGTTGAAGTGGCGGCGCAGGTAAGTGGTAGTTGCAGTGGCGTGAGCTTTGACAATCTTTCGCCGCGCCAGCCAGTTTATTCTTCGGGTTACGCGATAAATTCCAAGGCCGTTAATGGAGTTCAAATTACCAGCTCCACAATTCCGCTTCTTGGTTTAAATCCACAAATTAATGCCACTAGCACTAATACGCTTACCCTCCAAGGTGGAACGGGGACGGGCGATATCCAATTTTTTTCTTCGGCAAATAAAATTACTTCTTCGGGAAATTTAACTGTTTCCGGTGTTGTTTCTTCCACAGAGTTGCGGACTGCTTCTGCCACTATTACTGCTTTAAGATTTACCAATGCTTCTGGCACTAATTTAACCTTGTCCGGATATCTTCAAGTTT
>ERZ1292623.3592-Hain-H51-01um-R1-3592-length-13168-cov-5_pt1 | contig 13168 bp, 16 predicted proteins | sample MGYA00564398_ERZ1292623 | MGnify/ENA primary metagenome ERZ1292623 (study PRJEB36523, sample SAMEA6512633) | groundwater metagenome | collected 2019-01-07 | study: AquaDiva: Metagenomics assemblies of 32 groundwater samples | reverse complement strand
ATTCCAATAATCTTTTTATTTGGATACAACTTTTGAGCATATATTGGAACTAACCCATTTTCTGTTTCAATTTCAACAACTTCTCCTTCATAATCTTCTTGTCCTTTGTCAGAAATTATTCCACATTGTTCAGTGGCACCCAGAAATCTCTCAAATTGAAGACCATACTTTATTGGATCAATTTGGGTGATTCCGAGAAGATAAGAAACGAGGCTGCCACTCGAACTCCCGCGACCACAACCTGACAACATCGATGTTTTCGCCATTTCACAAATTGCTCTCTGTGTCAAAAAATATTTGGCAAATCCTCTTTCTGCAATCGTTTCAATTTCTTTTTTTAATCTTTCTCGATAAACCGGATTTCTATTCAACCCTTTCGCTTTTATTCCATCAACTGCCAGTTCCAACAACGCCCTGCTATCCGTCTTTCCAAAAGGAACAACAAAGTCTGGCAATTCTATATCGTTTCTGGGAAGAAATCTTTCAATCTTTTCATCAGAAATTGATTGAGTTCTCGCAATTGTATCAAGAATAAAGCCGTCATCATATTCCGTTTCCGAAATCTCAGAATATCTTTTATATGCTTCAAATGTTTCTTGCCCGTTCTTTAAAAAGAGTTCATATTCTGGTTCAACAATTTTTTTATCTGCATTCTTTTGTCCTAACCAGCCCAATCTTCGGTAAAGTTCTCGATCCTTCCACATTTCTTTTCGTGGATAGTGAGAATCTCCAGTAGAAATCATCTCAATTTTCAAATCGTTGCAAACTTGGATAAGGGCTTTGTTAAGGATGTGTTGAATCGGAAGACCGTTCCATTGAAGTTCTCCATAGAAATCTTTACCAAAAATTTCTTTCATTTTTGAGGTGTTATTGTGAATCGTTTTAAGGACATCTGGATAATATTTTTCTTCTGTGTTCCAGAAGTCAAAAAAAATATTTGAACCTATGCAAGCCGAATTTGCTATAATACCTTCATGACATCCTGCCAGCATTTCATAATCCACTCTCGGATACCGATAAAAATTTTCCTCGTCGTAGCTTTTTGAAACAAGCGAGAATAAATTCTCCAAACCTTTTTGATTTTTTGCCAAAAGAATCAAATGCGATCGTTTGTTGAGAATATTCTTAGAGTATCTATCCTCGTTTTCAATAATTGTTGCATTATCTTCTTTTTTCGAAGTTTTTTTCTTCTGGAGATCATGTTCTTTTTTTTGTTGATTCCAACTCTTGAGAGATGGAACAAAATAAAACTCTTCTCCAAATATTGGTTTAAAATCGATCCCTTTTTTCCAAAGTTTTTTCGTCTTGATAATTTGATAAGGAAGTCCGGCCATTGTTCCGTGATCGGTCAAGGCTAAAGCATTCATTCCCTTGTCTACGGCTGTTTGAATGTGTTCATCGGGATTTCCTAAACCATCAAAAATTGAAAAATTTGAATGAGCGTGAAAACCAACAAATGGAATTATTTTTTCCGCTGTTTTCCTATGTTTATCCATTTTTTCTTTCCACTTTCTACCGCTTTTTCAACTTCGTCAAAAATGAAATCTCTTCTTTGAATAACATTGTCGGGCAATCCGGATTTCATGTAATCTATGTAAGAATTCACATCTGTCAATTCATAATAATTTTCTATATCATGAATTTTTGCATTTTTTTTTATTTCATAAGATTGAAATCCATTTTTATGCATTTCAAAGACATCTTCGGCAAACAGTGTAAAACCGAGTCTTTTCCCATCTTTTATTGTTTTTCCTTCGTGCCTTAGAACAAATTGTTTTTTGGGGTCTCGAAGATTTTTTTTCATGTATCCAAATTTTGAAACATCATAGATGGAATTTGTGAACGTTGCATAAAATTTATAAGGTGCTGCCCACTTGCTCATCAAATTGCCAATTCGATAAGCAGTAAGACAACCTTGAATAATGCTTTGTTCAGGTGAAGCAAAATCTTTTGCAGAAATATAAAATATCGGAATTCTTTTTTCCAGTTCTTCCGAATACTTAAAAAATCTTGCCCGAAAATATCCCGTTGGATCAATAATCCACCTCTGTTGTCTTTTTATCCAATGTTTAATTGGGTGGTGAACAACTACCCAAATGGCACTACAAGAAACCATTGCACATTCGTAGATTGCATGTTCAAGAGGTGTATAATAATCTTTTGCAATCGGCCACTGGAATTTTGCAAATAGAAAATTTTTATCTCTTTCGCTATGATAATAATCTGTAACGGAAATAATTCCTGCAAGATGTCTTGGACTTTCTACCACGGATGACATCCTTTTTTGCAAGGAGAATGGTTTGGAGAAGTTAAAGAATTTAGTTGAAAATAAATTGTTGTCCAGTTATTTGGAAGAATAGATTGAATACTTTTTTCAGAATGAATTTTGATGTTATCTGTTTCAAATTTTGATTTAAAGATCTTTTCCTCTTCTCGAAATTTATGTTCAAGTTTTTTCTCTCTAATTGTCAAAATTGCTGGATGAATATCTTCTTTGGTTTCAAAAATAAAAAATTTCTCCCAACTAAGAAAATCTTTATTCTTTGTTTCCCCTTGAAACCAATCTCTTGTTTTAATAGTTTTTTCTTCATCAAACGGTATTCCCATAATTTCATAATCTCCTGGAAAAACATGAAGAGTTTCAAATTCTACATCAATTTCTCGTGCATATTCAACAATCAGTTTCAAAGAATTGTTACTGGTTAACTGAATCGATTGGATTTTATCTCCACCAATTACGAGACCATTTAACGAAAGATTAAAGATAAGATTGTTAAAATATGGCAATTTTCTTATTCCACTTTTCTTAAACTTATCCAAAAAAAACGGGGGTTGAATATTTTGAAAGATGATTGGCAACGAATTAAAAAACGAGAATTGAAACGCCCTTAACTCATTACCAATCACAATTTCTTCAAATTTCATGGGTTGCAACTACGGCAGAAAAGGGAACAAAAGAAAGATCGCCAAATCTTGTTATTTGATGCTGAAAAACGAGAATTTTGTTTCCTGTGCGAACGCTTGAATTTCCTTTGAGACATTCAACAAGAACTAACTCTTCGCTAGAAGAATCAGGAAGAATGGCGAGTCCCGAAGAAGTTTCCGTTTTTGTTTGAGGAAGTTGAATTTGAATATAGTTATTCCAAACCTGCTCTATAAGTTTAATTTGCATCATTATCCTTTCTTTGTTGGAACATTCCGTATCTCAATGGTTTTTTAAAAAAACTCCAAAACTTTAATATTTTTCGATTCAAGATATTTTATCAAACTTTCAAGTTCCTCTTCGCGAGGTAAATCAAAAGAATGAAGAACGAAAAATAAAAGCGTTTCTCCGCCGACCAGTTGAAAATTGACAACTTCTCCATTGAGTTGTTGTTCAATATAATCTGCTACAATGCAAGCGTGTGCTTTAAGAGAAACTCTTAAAAATCCAAATTCTTTTTTAACTCTTGTTTCTTTTTCTTTAAGATCAATTTTTTTTGCGGCGTTCATGGGCAACATCATTGATTCTGCTTCATTCATTGCAAACAAATCCCCTTCTTTTTAGTCTTGCCAAAAAATTCTGAAATGCGTGTGGGCAAGGTGAAATGTTCATAGATAAGAAAACTGGAGAACAGTTATCTATCGGAGGTAACAACATCCAATGTTTCGTTCTTCTTTTCAATTTCCAGCCTTGACGTTTCAGTTCCTTTAAAATCTTTATTTTGTCCTTGTCTTTCATCTTCTTCCCAATCAATTATTATTCTGAAAATTCCTTTTTGAAAACCGCACTCATCAGTGGGGACAGGAGAATCTTGAAGACATTCCCAAATATCCTGTTCAAAATCAATAATGTTTTCTCCATCATATATTCTCTCAAAAATTCTCATTAGAATATCCCTTTGAAATAAAAAAGTCTTGATTTCTTTTACCCATTCTGTTCCAGAATCTTTGGACATACATTTCAACCGTCAAAACGGTTATGATTTCTTCCAAAAATTCTGACCAAAGAACGACAAAACGTCTGTCATCAAGTTCAAGATAATAAACAGATGCTTTTTCTTTTCGCATAAGAGAAGTTTACCAAAAAGATGAAGAAATGTCAAGAACATTTGTTCCACCCGCAAGAACACCGTTCGCAGCCTTCAGAAAAAACTAAGCCGCCGCCACATTCGGGGCAACTTGTTCCGTTGGCAACCTCTCCGTCCTTGATATATCTTTTTAAAACCCTGGCAAGAACTTTTGAAAATGCTTGAAAACCTTCAGGATGTTCATCCTTTTTCAACTGTTGCGTCACGTATTTTACGGAACTGCCATGACGAAGAGAAAGCGAAATAAGCCTCGTCAAAGAAGCATGATGAACGTTGTTGAATGTTTTGACAATATCGCCAATAATGAAAGGATCGTCATCGTCACCAAGATAAAGATCATAGCGAGACGCAATTGTTTTTCTTTTGGTCTTTTTGACAATCCCTTTTTCAAATTTGGCAGGAATGGTCAATGATTCGGCGTGGCCGCCAAAAACTTCATATGGAGAATCGTCAAGAAGGCCAATAATGATGGTCCAATTTTCTCCTTTGATGGAGACTCTGTGGATGTCACAAGGCAGCTCTAAGGGGCGTTTGGGAGCGTTGTGGGGTTGAAAATTTTTCTTCTGGATTAGAACGCCATCGCGGGAATCATCAACATAAATTGTGCAACCTTTGCAACCTTGTCTCCACGCTTCAAAATATAAATCAGAAATCAATTCTTTTGTTGAACCTTTCGGAAGGTTCGTTGTTTTGCTAATGCTTGACGAGTTCCAACGTTGGACTGCACCTTGAAGTTTAACGGAAGACAACCAATCAAGATCCGCAGAAGTTGATTTATGATATGGAGAATCCTCAATTTTGTCCTTTCCGGTCACTTGCTTCCAAAGTTGAAATCCTGGGTGGACAACAGCATATTCCTCCCAACAGTCTCCAGAATTATCAACAAAATCTATTTTATCATTGTCTTTGTTTACTTTTCTTCTTCTTGTATATTCTAAAAGAAATGTCGGCTCAATACCCGAAGTTGTTCTGGTTAATGTTGAAATAGAATTGTGTGATACTTGTCCATTCTTTAAGAGATAATAATGAGAATCATCAATTTCAATATCAACCGTAAAATCTTCTACAATCTTTATTTCGACGGCATTCAAAATCTCATATCTTATATTTTCTAAATCAATTTTCTGTTCTGTCATCACATTTCTCTCTTTTGTTTATTTTTCCCAAGATATCATCGATAATTTTTTCAGGATTATTTTTATAGTCATTTTCCCACACAATTACAAAATTGCAGTCATAGTATTCTTTTAAAAGATGCAACCGTGTCATATCTCTTGCTCTTATTTTTTCGGATTCTTCGTCGTAAAAAAATTTTGGATTTCTGTGCCAATAATCTCCAAAAAACTCTATGACCATATTAATATCTTTTATATAGAAATCTGGTTGTATTATTTTGCATATATCGTTGTTATTTACTTCAAAAATGAATTCGTTTTCTCCAAAAAATATTTCTTCATAGAGACCCTTTGTATGTTGATACAAGAATTCGCAAAAATTATCTCCTATAATAGATCTATTTGACCCATTCCCTTTTCTGGCTATTTCAAACAATCTTTTACAATTTTTATCATATTTTCGTACCCCTTCTTCTTCTCCATATCTTTTGATATAGCCTTTTAGTGAATGTGCAAATTTTAATTTTTCTATATGACTTTCATATTTTTCTTTTCCTTCTTCTTCTCCATATCTTTTGGTATACCATTCAAGAGACAAAGATTTCTTTTTATTATTCTCTTGGTATCTTTTTTTTCCTTCTTTCTCGCCATATATTCTAACAAAATTTTCAAGAGTTGAAGTTTGTTGTCTTTTTTTTAATAGTTTCTCGGCTTCTTCAGTGTCTCCATTTGTTTTTTTCAACCAATATTCAATTTTAGTACTGTAGGACTCATCCGGATGTTTGCATCCTTCAAGTGCTTTTAAAGATTTCTCTCTAAAAATTTCAAATCTCTTTACTCCCTCCTCTTCTCCATGTCTTTTAATAAAAGATTTCTTATCTTGTCTTATTCCTGCCTTCCATTTTTCATATACTTCTCTTCCTTTTTTTTCTCCGTGTCTAAAAATACTATTTTCTAAACTCATCCCCCTTTTAATATTGGACTTCTTTTCATAAAATCTTTTATTACCTTCTTCTTCGCCATAAAGTATTATGTATTTTTCTAAACAAAACGAACGGCAAAATCTTTTGTATTTTATTGTTGCCTGCTCTATATCGTTATTACACTCTATTAAAAGGTCTTTCCATTTTGTTGGATATCGTTTTACATTTATTTTTCTTGTATCTTTGTTCATGGTCACTACTACTCCTAAAAAAGTTTTTTCTACAATAAGTAGATAGGAGCAGTAGTAACTTTCTATAATATTTTTATTATTTTATCCTTGTCGGTTATTTCATCAAACGGTTTCCATACTCCAAATTTTTCATCAGATGATAATACCAGTAGTTTATGTTCTTTGGTTCCAACAATGTCCGTGTTGTCATTAAATTTTAAAGAAATACATTTATCAAAACCGTTCCAGTATATTTTGTTGATTTTATGTTTTTCACGCTTCACATCGTAAACATATAAAGATTCAATTGAATCAAACCAAAGATCCCTAGTGTTCAGAAGGTCTTCTAGGAAAACTCCATTTAATTCAAAAATTTGTTTTAACGATAAACATCCTCTGTTAGTTTCTATTTTTGTGTCAAATTTTAAACATCCTCCTGGCGAGATTGTGGTCAGCGCAACATTTCTTTTTCCGAACTGTTTATATTTTTCCTGATATTCTTGATTCAGTTCATCGACACATTTTTTAATAAACGGCCAATCTTTTTCCTGTTCATAATCCCAATTCGGAAAATGTCCACGTTCTTCGGCCATATCAATCGAAGATTCCAAAGCAGAAAGATGAAGTGTTTTCATGACTTGTTCAACGAATTGTATTGATTCTTCCGAACCATATTTCATATTCATACCTGCTACGGCGTCTCCGATTGCTGTCGTGCCTAAGCCAAGTCTTCTTTCAGCAATGCATTTCTCTCTAATTCTCTCCCAAAGTTTCTTTTCAACAAATTTGACTTCTTCGGATTCTGGATCTGAATTTATTTTCTGAAGAATTTTATCAATATGTTCCACTTCAAGATCTGTGACATCATCTAACAATCTTGTTGCAGCTTTTGCATCTTTTACAAATTTCTTGAAATTAAAAGAAGGATTTGAAAATTTATTTTCAACATATGAGAAAACATTCAACACCATTAATTTGCACGAAGAATAAGAATTTAACGGCAATTCTGAACAATTTCCGGAATATCCAAAATCTGTCAAAAATGTATGCGTATCGTCAAAAACGGTTATGTCGTAGACATCTTCGTAAATGTCTGTTTCTTCAACACCAATGATTTTAATATATTCTGCATTTATTGGCGTTATATCGTGGCCCATTTCCTTTATGGGAGATAAAATACAATACCCCACTTCACGATCAATGTCAATTGTTTTTTTAGTGCTCATTTTTCCGTTAAGAAAAACTGGCCATTTATGTTCTTTGGTGCAGTATATTTCCGAAATGCGCCCTGAAGTATGTTGAATAAGAATTTTGTAGAGTTGTTTGTTGTTTCCGGATTTAAAAGCAATGGCTTCTTTTGTTTCGCCTTCAATATTCTGAACCAAAATATTGCCAACATCTGCCAATTCCTTAATTTTCCTAAAACCTCTGCCCGGCGTATAAACGAGAGTATTTCCCCTTAAAGACGGATTTGTGCTCACACTTCTAAATTCTGAATAGCAGTCTGCTTCACCTTCCAAAATCCTGTCCCAAAATAAAATTCCGGGTTCGGCAGAAGTCCTGTTGGATTCGCAAATCTTATCCCATAGATCTCTTGCGTTGATTTTTTTTGTTACTTTTGGGTTATCAGAATCTACCGGCCATTTTAATTCATATTCCTCGTTATTCTCTACGGCTTTCATAAATTCATCTGAAATTCTAATAGAGATGTTTGCACCCGTAACTTTGGATTTATTTCTTTTGATATTGATAAAATCTTCAATTTGTGGGTGGTTGCAAGGAATTGTCAGCATTAAACTACCACGACGACCGGATTGAGCAACTTCTCTCGTGCTATTCGAAAATCTTTCCAAAAATACTTCAATACCGTCAGTTGTTTTAGCGCAGTTTCGTGTAATTTCTCCTTTGGGCCGCAAATTTCCGATGTCAAGTCCGACTCCTCCTCGTCTTTTTGAGACCTTGACAATCTCTTGATCTGCTTTAAGAATTCCGCCGTAACTATCACAAGGAGACTCAATCGTATAACAATTTGAAAGGCTTTGAATTTGATAATCGTTTCCAACGCCACTTAAAATTGATCCCTGCGGCACAACATACTTAAAATCCTTCAACAATTCATAAATTTCTTCCTCATTCATTGGATTTGGATATTTTTTTTCAATACGTGCGAATTCTTTAGTCAATCTTCGCCACATGTCACTTGGAGATTTTTCAAGATAGTTTCCTTCATTATCAACGAGATAATATTTTTTTGAAATTACATCAGTTGGTAGAGAATCCCCTTCAAAGTATTTCAATGTCTCGTTATAAACTTCCTCATATGAATACATTTTTCTACTCATTCCCTTTCCTTTCCAACCTCCAACCACTCCTCCGGATCATCAATTCCAGTTTCTTCATCAAACCACGAACACCAACTTCCTTCCGGTCCATCATAATCGTCTTCCGGATCAAACATCAGCAACCCATTGGCGTTGGCGTAATCCGGTTTAATAGAATTTTCATATTGAAACATATCATATTCCGCAAGAACTTTCATGATTTTAACTCCTTCCTCAACAGATTCCGCATCAACATAAAAATTCTTGCATCGACCAACTTGCGGATTATGAAAAACTCTAAGCTTCTTCATTTTCTTCTTTCCCTCCTTCATGAATCATATTTGCACAATCCCAAATTTCCCCAAACGAATCATAATATACCATTTTGCCCTTACAATCTGGACAATTTGCTTTAATCAGAACTTGAAGGAGTTCTTTAATTATCTTCAGCTCTTCAAGAAGTTCTCGTTGAATGTCAATCATTATTAATCTCCAAAAATCTTCCGATTAAATTAAACGTGTTATTTCGTTGGGTTTGTTTCGAGAAATTTTCTTGAAAGTTTTCTCAACTTTAAAATCAACTTCATTTGATCGCTGGTAAGCGCATTAACTTTTTCATGTTGCCCCATTTTAACTGCATCAGAAGCCGAACAACACACTTCTCCAGTTTCAATATAATTTGCCCACATGTTTAAAGCGCGAATTATAAGGTGGTTATCGTTCTCAAACATTGTTTTCTTCCTTATTAATGAACGTTGGTTTAATCTCCATTATCAATGCTTCGCCAGAAATTCCCTGAAATTTGAAACGAACGGGAAGGGGATTCTGATGAACGACGAAAATCGGATCACAGTTTATAACCAAATTTGTCAAATATTCTGTCGAAAAATAAAAATTTCCAATTTTATATGCAAATGGTCCTGTAATTTGCCCCTTTCTTTTACATTCCCGACAATCCTCTCCTCCGCCCTTACCGTTGCACTCAAAACATTCCGAATAATCATCGCATTGCTTTCCGCAAATATCACAACAACCTTCACAACCATGTCCACCGTTGCCGAAACATACCTCGCAATGTTCCGATCTTCCGGCTCCATTGCAATTTTTACAAGTGATTTCTATGTTTGCAAAATTTTCCTTCTCCCCAAACTCAAGACCTCTCCAATCAAGATCTTTTTGATCAAAAAAATCCCAATAGTTCAAATTCAAAATTGCAGGAAAATCTTTTTCTTCAAAACGAGAAAGATCGTCAATATTGTCTTTTAGAATTCTAAGCGCAATACGTCCATCCGTTGAATAAACGTAATTTCCCATAAAAAAAGGTTTTTCATATTTTTTATAATCTTCTAATGAAAATTGAGAAAGAAATTCATAAATAGTCATTTTTTAAATTCCTTCTTTAATTTATTTTTAATTTCTTTCAATCGTTCAATCTCTTTCGCAGGATCAAAAACATTTAAATCAATTTCATCAGATTCTTCAAATAACTCAATTTTTACTCTGGAATAATCCACTTTCATGTTGTAAATAACTCCGTCTTGGCTGTAGCTATTTTTTGTAATATAAAATTTGCCAGTTCCATTCTTTTTATCCTCGACAGTTCTTGAAATGGTTGCAACAAAAGTGGCAGCAAATGACTTCGCAAAAGAACCTGCGATATTGTTCATTGCGTTCAACTCATTACTAAAGCCAGAGCGATTTAATTGATCGGCACTGATAACCGGTGCTTCAAATTCCTCGCCCAATCCTTGAAGTTCATTGCTTACAATTTCGGCATCATGATAAATGTTTGAAGTTGCAATTATTGGAGAAATCAAACTCATATAATCAACGATAATAATGTCTGGAATGAACCCTTCAAGTTGTCGTTTCCTTATCAAGAAATTTCGCATTGTTTGCACCGTTGCAAATCTTCGCGGATATTTCTTGATTATCAGTCTTCCTTTTAAGCCACCGAGAACTTTTTTTATTTCTTCTTTGTGATTAGAAAGATCGCTCATGGGAATTCCTGTTAATCTTGCGTCGTATCGAATTCCCACCTTTTTAACGGGAGCTTCAAGAGAAAAATGCGCAACATTGTGACCAGTCTCGAAAGCAGCAGAACCAAAATCAACCAAAAACATCGTTTTACCTGCACCAACTGGTCCCAAAATTATCACCAAATCTCCAGCAGAGAATCCACCACCTATTAAATCATTGATGACATTCCAGCCTGTCGGAATAACTTTTCGCTTTTCCTCGATATATCTTTCTTCAAAATTTCCAACATAATCCACCCCCTCATCATTTCCGGAACCTTTTAGCATTGCATCGGTCAATCTTTTTTGAATCTCTTCAAAACTTTTATCATCGGCAATCATTGGTAAGGTTTCTTGATATGCCAGATAAAGATTTTGTTTTCTACACCAATTTATGCTTTCTTGTCTGACAAAATTTTCTCCTCCTTCCGAACCTTCACAAACCCTCTTCAAAAGATTTTTATATTCTATTGGGTCATCAACAATCCCTTTCCCGATATCAGATTTTAAACGAAGTCCAATAAAACTAAGAATTGAATTGCAATTCGGGTGTTCTTTGTATTCTTTTCGATAATCAATAATGCACTCCGCAATATATTGCTCATACTCTGACGTAAGATACGAAACCTTAAAAACTTCAAGAATCTGGTCTGCAAAATATCTGTCTTTTAATAGAAGTTCAATAAATTTTTCACGGAATTTTTGTCCATGTTCAAAAAGTGTTGGTTCCATTTAACCCCTTTGATTAAAAATCTGATTCTCAGAAGAAAGCCTTTTTGAGTGCCACACAAGAGATGATAAATTTAAATCATCAATTTTGTGTTTTCTTGCTTCAACAAGAAACTTCATCATTTTAAATGGTGGCGGTGAAGAATTTAATAATGCCGCCTTTACCTGTTCAAATTCGGAAATACCGGAAGAGTAAAGTTGCATCAACTCATAATTTTTTTGAATAAGTTGTTCGTTTTCTTGAATTGATTTAAAAAACTTTTCTTTTTTGTTCTTGCAAGTGCTTAAAAGATCATACAAGGAATAGGGCTTGTTGTCAAGAAAAAATGGAAAATTTTTGGCTATCGTCTTCAAACCAACCCCAAAGATTCCTTCCAAATTGTCGCTTTTATCACCGGCAATTGCTCTGGCTAGTGCAAAATTTTGAGGATGAATGCCAAACTCCTCAACAATTCTTTTTGAATTATATAAAGGATTTTTCTTTTGTTCGGCCGGTCTATAAAGAAGAACGTTTTTTTGAACAAGTTGAAAAAAATCTCTATCGTTCGATACGATGATTGTTTTATTTTCTTCTTTCAAAAGCTGAACGCAACAAGAAATAATATCATCTGCTTCTGCGTTCTGAAATTTTAATTGAATAAAAGGAAAATTATCAAGAAGTTTTGTTATTTCTTCCAGTTGAAAAAGAAAATTCTCTTTTTGTTCTACGGGCGAAGAGAATTTAAACTCTTTTTGATTCAGTTTTGGTAACGATCTTCCTTCCTTATATTTTTTGAGTTTTTCTTTTCTTTTTTTTGATCCATTTTCTCCATCGTGCGCAATAATGACCTTATCCGGTCCAATTTCGCGAATAAGTTTCTGAAGAATTGTCAAAGTTGATTGAATTCCTCCAACATATTCCCCATTATCGTTGGTATTGGAATTGCAAACGTAACCTCGAATAAAAAGATTGAGAAAATCAACGATCAAGAATTTCATGAATGATCACCTTTTTGCCAAGTTCCTGCATGGTTTTGATCATGTTTTGAGAACCCTTGGACTTGCCATCCCAAATCACAAGAGCGACATCGGCATAATCTGCCATTTGCCAGTTTCGAATGGGACCAGCAGCTTTGCCGTGAATGTCCCAAAATGCAGGGAATTTCCTCAGAGGTAGATCATTTTCTTTGGCATATTTCTCTCCAAGCCTGTCCACACCTTCTGCGCCACCAGAAACAATTTCGGTGATGTTTTCTTCAATTTTTTTGATTGCCTCTTGAAGAACTTGATAATCTGTTATTGTTCTACTTCCTGCAATAATCAACTTCATTCTGTCTCCTTGACTGTCTCTGAAAATTGCAAATTTTTTAGGCCATTTAACGATTCGTTCAACGAATTGATTGTTTTTTCATATGTTGTTATCAAAGACTTTTTCAATTCTTGATACGCTTCTTGTTTATCTTTCGCCGTAGGAACCCAAAAAACTCCTATAGATTGTGGATGTGTTTCTGTTTCTTCACGATCAAGATCGTCTTGATAACCGTAAACTTTCCATTCATTGTTCAGTTTTTCTATTTTAATCACGTAGTATTTCATGGCACTCACTTGGATGTTGACAATATTTACAGAAATCATCCATTTGTTTCTGATCCTGAATGAAATTTCTGCATACATTCGGAATTTCAAAAGGATTTCCCCAGATCATTGCTTCACATTTACAACCATCAGGCAAATAAAGAGGTTCATAATTGTGATGATCACTTTTTGGGAGGAAACAGAAAAC
>ERZ1292623.3591-Hain-H51-01um-R1-3591-length-13170-cov-7_pt1 | contig 13170 bp, 17 predicted proteins | sample MGYA00564398_ERZ1292623 | MGnify/ENA primary metagenome ERZ1292623 (study PRJEB36523, sample SAMEA6512633) | groundwater metagenome | collected 2019-01-07 | study: AquaDiva: Metagenomics assemblies of 32 groundwater samples | reverse complement strand
TGAGGTTTCACAGCTTTCCCGCGAAGTTGAACATAGGGGAGAGAGAAAACCCCAACTGGCTGATTTAAGAGAGTCAGGGGCAATAGAGCAGGATGCAGACGTTGTAATGTTTTTATATAGAATTGACGCGGAAATTACGGGTAATGTTATTCCGACAAAATTAGCGATTGCAAAACACAGAAACGGTCCAATGGGAGAAGTGGATTTACTTTTTAAAGGAGATAGGATAAGATTTTATAGTGTAGATAAAAAAAGGGAGGGGGGTGAATAATTTTAATGGACGATCAAAATCAACAGCCAGTAACAGATCAAGGAGGAATGCCGCAGGCGCCGGTTCAGCCGGAACCGCAAGTTCCAGCAAGTGAACCATCGGTACCTGTTTCCGAACCGGGTACTCCTATAGTAGGAGAACCAGTTGTGCCAACGCAGGAACCTCAAGTTCCGCCGGCATCAACACCTGAACCAGTTGTACCTGTTTCTGAACCGGCACCACAAGCGCCGGCAGAACAACCTGCCTCGCCGAGTCAAGGCGGGCCGGTACAAGATCAGGGAGGTCAGCAACCAGGGGGTACATTATAGTCCAGAGGATTATTAATGCAAAATTAAACTAGCATCTAATACTTGTTAGTTTAATTTTTTGCGCATTTTAAAGTTGACAGGAAAACTAATTAAGTTGTAAAATTCTATTTATGCTAGAAGGGGAAAGAAGTCATATAAATCATGCATTAACATACGAAGAGATTATACAGATGCCAGATGTTAAAGCTGCTAAAACCCTTGGAGAACAAGACGTACTTATTTTATCAAGATATAGGGAGTCAAGAGATAGAGTAGAAGGAGAAAGACGCAAAGCTTATATTGAATCATTAGGAGTAAAACCCAATAGAGTTAATCCTTAATTGTGGCGCGGGAGAGATTCGAACTCTCATGAGCTTTTACACTCACAAGTTTTTGAGACTTGCGTGTCTACCTTTCCACCACCGCGCCAATTTCTTTGATTTTTTAGCTTCTTTATTATATACTTTCCCTTATGATACATTCAACTCCGTTCAGTATCATGGTGAGGGAGCTCGAACCATGACACTTCAACAAATTTATGATTTAGCTATTTTAATGGGCAAAAAGGCTGATCCAAGGGGTGAAAAAGCTGTTGAAAACTACCTTGCAAGGCTAAAAAAAGAATATCAGGAACTTCCCGAAAAGAAAAAGAAATACTTTGATAAAGAATCATTAAGCAATCCTTACTCTGATACCCGTATTTTGTATGGGGATTTAAAAACAGAAGTTAAGAAAATTTTGGTAGGGATTGATGCAGATGCAACAGAGGTTTTACTGGCAGATAGCCTTAATTCTAAAGGAAAGAAAATTGATGTTGTAATCGGACATCACCCGATAGGAATATCATTAGCAGCGCTTCATGATGTTATGGATTTGCAAGTTGATACTTATGCTCATGTTGGAGTTCCTTTAAACGTAATGGACGCTTTAATTAAGGAAAAAAGTGATTTAGTAAAAAGAAAAATTCATCCCAGTAACCATAATCAAATGGTTGATACGGCAAGGCTTTTAAATATTCCCTTAATGAATCTTCACACGGTTTGGGATAACCTGGGCGATAATTTTATGAAAAACTACCTTGCTAAAAAGAGTTTTGATACCGTCGGAGAAATTGTTGATTACTTAATGGAGATACCTGAATATCAGGAGGCTACAAAAGGAAAAAATGGTCCGGAGATTGTTTCCGGAACTCCAAAATCAAGAGCGGGAAAGATTGCGGCTTTTTTTACAGGAGGAACAAATCCGTCAAAAGAAGCTTACGTTGAGTTTGCTAAAGTAGGCATGGGAACATTAATAGATATGCATATTCCGGAAGAGGGACTAAAAGAGCTTAAAAAATTACATGTTAATGTAATTAACGCGGGACATATGGCTTCGGATTCAATTGGCGCAAATTTATTTTTAGATGCTTTAGAAAAAAGGGGGATCGAAATAATTCCATGTTCCGGTCTTATTCGAATTAAGAGAAAGTGATTGTAGTTACAGAACTTAGGGCAGGAACAATTTTTGAAGAAAGCGGAAATCTTTTGCAAGTTCTTTCTTACGAACATATTAAAATGGGGCGGGGAAGCGCTAATATTAAAGTAAAAGTAAAAAATTTAAGAACAGGAGCAACCACGGAAAAAAGTTTTATTAACGGCGCAAAAGTTAATGACGTTTCTGTCTATAAAAAAGATCTTCAGTATTTATATAAAGATTTGGATAATGCTTACTTTATGAATCCCCAAAACTTTGAACAGGTTGAAATTTCTTTAAAGCTTATCGGCAGTGATGCTCCCTTCCTACAAGAAGGAGAAAGTACTAATGTAAGTTTTTTAGGAAGCGAAGCTCTTTCCATAAACCTTCCTCCCAAAATGGTTTTTAAGGTTTTGGAAACTGCCCCTGGGGTTAAGGGTAATTCCGCAACCAATGTTTTTAAAGACGCTGTTTTAGAAAACAAAATCACGGTAAAAGTTCCGCCCTTTATTAAAATCGGGGATAGAGTCAGGGTAGATACCAGGACCGGAGCATATACCGAGAAAGCTTCTTAACTTTTATGAATGAAAACCTTATTTTAAAGACTCTTCGTGTAAGGCCGTTTTCGTATTTGATTTTATCCGAATTTTTCTCTCAGTTTGCAATGAATCTTTTCAATTTTGTTCTTCTTATTCTTGTGTTTAGAATATCAAGCTCAAATACTGCAGTTTCCGGTGTTGTAATAGCTTTTACTATTCCGTCATTAATTTTTGGGGTTTTAGCCGGTGTTTTAGTTGACAGGTGGAATAAAAAATATGTCTTACTTGTTACAAATATTTTAAGGGCATTGCTTATATTTCCGCTTTATTATTTCCATCAAAATCTTGCTGTTATTTATGCGGTTACGTTTTTCGTTTCTGTAATAACTCAATTTTTTATTCCCGCAGAAACACCGATTATTCCGCAATTAGTTAGAAAAGAATTGCTTCTTTCCGCAAACGCCTTATTTGGCATGGGAATTTATGTATCTATTTTTCTTGCTTATGCAATGTCTGGTCCGTTTTTATTTTTATTAGGGCAAAAAAATATATTCACAGCGCTTGCGTTATTTTTTTTAATTGCAGGTTTTTTTGCGTCGCTTATAAAAATAAATAAGATAAAGCAATATTCAGAAAATCTAAATAACGTTAAACAGCTTACATTTAAAGAGGAAATTACAATAGTAGTTAATCTTATCAAAAAGACAAAAGCGTTATATCACGCGCTTTTTTCTTTGACTCTTGCTCAAATATTAATTTTCGTTTTAGCAGTTATTGGTCCTGGATATGCAGTAAGTGTATTAAGGATTGAGGTAGAGCGTTTTCCAATACTTTTCGTAACGCCTGCGATTATGGGTGTTGCTTTGGGTGCTGTAATAATCGGAAATTTTCTTCATAAAGTATCAAAATCTTTACAAACAAAGTTTGGTTTATTTTTACTTGGGATTTCTATCCTTTTGCTTCCGTACGGTAGTAAAGTAGAGTCAAGAGAAATAATTCAATTTATCAACCTCTATCTTCCGAACATTCTTATAATAAACGTATTGCATATCATGATTTTTTTAGCATTTGTTTTAGGTTTTGCTACGGCATTTATTTTTGTTCCCGCAAACACGATAATTCAGGAAGAAACAAGCGATGAATTAAGGGGAAAGGTCTATGGGATTTTAAATACTTTTATCGGTATAATGTCTCTTGCCCCGGTTATTTTAGTCGGAGGATTAGCAGATATAATAGGTGTTAAGAGTGTTATTACAATATTGGGAATTTCTGTTTTAATAATTGCTTTTATAAGAACATTTATTTTAGATAGAGAATAAATATGAGTTTTTTATTTATAGTTTTGTTAATTTGTTTTTTTACATTTCTTTACGTTTTGTACTACCTGGTAAAAGATGATTTTGTGATTGCCAGAAAAGATATAGCAGTTGATAAAATTTTTAATCTTGCTTTTTTAAGTAGCATTGCCGCGCTTTTTTTTGCAAGACTTTTTTACGTATTTTTTAATCCGTCTCTAGAATTTCTTAATCCGTTAATATTTTTTGCTTTTCCTTACGTTCCCGGCCTTTCGCTTTTTGGAGCAATCATTGGAGGGTCGTTATTTTTATATATATACGCTTCGTATAGGAAAATGCCCCCCGGAAAAATATTAGACCTTTTTACAATATCTTTTATAAGTGTTTTGCCAATTGGTTATCTAATTAATTTCTTAATTTTATTTGGGAAAACAGACTTATTTTATAAGCTTATTGCCGTTAGCTCCCTCATAATATTTATTTTATTTGCAAAAATAATCTATCCTTTTTCCGAGAAGGGAGAGGTGGAAGACGGGAGTATAAGTTTAATGTATATATCTGTTTTTTCATTTATTTATTTTATTATTAAACTATTTTTAAATATTAAAACATTTTCATTTTTGGATTTTGAAAATATTATAATTTTATTATCTGTTTTTATTCCGCTTATTCTCGTTATCAATCAGGAAATAATTAATAAATTCCTGATTAAAAAATGAATGACATAAAAATTATTTATAAAGACAACGATATTCTTGTTCTTGATAAACCTTCCGGAATCACAGTAAATAACGCAGACACTACAAAGGGACAGTTTACAATTCAGGATTATTTGCAGGAAAGATTTATTTTTTTAAATCCAACCAATGATGAGCACGATTTTTATAAGAGAGCAGGAATTGTTCATAGAATAGATAAAGAAACATCGGGAATACTTGTAGTTGCCAGAAATAAAGAAAGTTTTGAAAATTTGCAGAGCCAGTTTAAGGAAAGGAAGGTTAATAAAACTTATATTGCTTTGGTTCATGGCCATGTAGATAGTAAAGAAGGGGAAATATCGGTTCCTGTAGGAAGACTTCCCTGGAATAGAAAAAGGTTTGGGGTTTTAGTTGGAGGGAAAGAAGCGGAAACTCATTATAAAGTTTTGAAAAAATATCAAAAACCTTTCACTCTTTTAGAATTAACTCCAAAAACAGGCAGGACACATCAAATAAGGGTACATTTAAAATATTTCAATCATCCTATTTTTGGAGATTATTTATATGCGGGAAGAAAAACGTCAAGGCAGGATAGAAAAGTTTTGGAAAGATTTTTTCTTCATGCGCAAAAAATTATTTTTTATCATCCAAAAACCGGAAAGAAAATAGAGTTTGAAAGTCCTCTTCCTTTAGAGCTTAAAAAAATGCTTGAAACCGTAAGTGATTGACTTTAAAGTAAGGAATTGATTTATTATATTAATAGGAGGTGATTTTATGGGAAGTTTTGGAGGTTTTTACAAAGGAGAAAAGAAAAAAGCAAAAAAAAATGAAAAGGCAAAAAACGCTTCAGGGTCTTTTGGCAATGCTCCTGTTTTATCCATGCCTGAAATAATTTCAAAAAAGAAACCCGTCTAAATCTTATCCCGCTAGCGCGGGGTGCGATTATCAGGCGGGCAAGAAAGGATTATTAAATATGCAAAAAACAAATAAAAAAAGAAGTAACATGAAACTCGCAGGATTATTTATCCTGCTTGTTTTGGGACTAATGATATTTTCTCTTTTTTTAAAACTGGCTTTTTTGATAAAGGAAAGTAAATTTGACGGAGCTCATAAGTTTAATATTGAACTTATGGCAAAGGATAAGGTAAGCGTAGTTTCGTTTTCTCCTTCAAATAAATCATTAACAATACTTTTAATAAAAGAGGAAGTAAATAAAGACAACTTATCAAAATCTTTAGGAATCCCAATAGACGGGAAGATTGTTTCAGAAGATAATTTATCAAAAAACAATCTTTCGTTTATTCTTCTAAAATCCGTTTTTCCTTTGAGAAATTTAGTAAAAGACATAAACATAGTAGATTTAATTAGGCTATCCATGTTTTTAAGAACTGTTTCCGAAGCTTCTGTTTATGAAAGAGAGTTATCCGATAAATTTAATGACGTGCAAAAATCAACAATTATTTCACTTTCTTTTACCGATCCTACGATTTATGAGGAAAATCAAACAATTGAAGTAATTAATGCTGCGAAGGTTTATGGAATTGGAGGAAGGCTTGCTAATCTGATTTCCCATATGGGCGGAAATGTTGTGTTTGTTTCAAGCGGAGATAAGACCGAGAAGATTTCAAAGATAATATATTCAGGCAATTTAACGTATACGGTTAAAAAATTAAGCAGTTACCTTAACTTCGTTTTAGAAAAGAAAGACAAAAAAAGTATCGCAGATGTTATAATAATTATAGGAACAGATAGGGTAGGGAGTAGTAAATTCTAATATGTTTACGCAAATTGTAGTTGTCCTTTTTATAATATCTTTTTTGATGGCGCTTAAATCACTTAGAACCGTTAATGAAAAGCCTAAGGTTAATGATGTTAAAAAAAGTTTAGATAAAAATAGAATAATATTTCATAGTAAGTCTTCCGAATAATTTTCTTCTTCGTCTTCTGCTTGTTCGGGTTTTTTTAACCGTTCTTCTTCCACTCTTTCCCTGAACTTTCCGCCTTTATCTATTTCAAGCGGGCTTTCGGAAATGCTTGTAAATGAAGGATGGTCTTTAAATTTTGTTGTTTTTTTAATTTCTTTGACAAAAACAGTAACTCTATGAGGATTTGCAGATTTAATATACGCTTCGTAAATACAGCCGTTTTTTATAAACCTAATAAGTCTTCTGGCAATATCATCCGGTAAAACGCCTATATATTGTTTTTCTTCTGATATAAATATTTTTAATCTTTTAACGGAAAGCTCAACGGATTGTCCTGTTCTTAGACTTTCGATAAATTTGGGTTGGGCAATGTTTACAAGTTCAACAACTTTTGTTTTGCCGGGTTCCTCTAAAAACTTATTATTAATTTGGGTATTTTGATTTCCATTTCCGAAGCTAATTCTCTTTTCTTTTAGTTTTTTTAGGTTTCTTAAAGCAATTGGATTTAGCGGGTCAAGGTTTATTACTTTTTGGTACGCAGCTTTTGCTTCTTTTAGTTTTCCCGTAATTGAATAGGCAAGAGCGAGTCTGTTAAGCGCGTCCATATCTTCGGGATTTTCTTTGATAAGCGATTTATTAATAGCGATTGCATTTTGCCAGTTTCCTTCGAGTGCGGTTTGAATTGCCTGATTTTTTAATGTCATTTTGGGGTTTAAAGATGAGAAATTCTACAATAATTTTATTGCAAAAGTCAATACAGAAACAGTATAATATTACGTTGGTAACTAGTTACTAGATACTAGTTACTAATATCTAAAACATGAGCGGACATTCAAAGTGGTCAACAATTAAAAGGCAAAAGGGCTTTAAGGATCAAAAACGCGGAAAAACTTTTACCAAACTTGCAAACGCAATTACAATTGCCGTTAAACAGGGTGGGGGAACGGTGGACCCTTCTTTTAACTTTAGATTAAGACTTGCGATTGATGAAGCAAGAAGCGCAAACATGCCAAAAGATAATATAGAAAGGGCAATAAAAAGAGCAAGCGGTAAGGAAGCGGGGGACATACAAGAAGTAATCTATGAAGGATTTGCGCCTTTTGGAGTTTCAATAATGATTGAGGCTGTAACCGATAACTCTTTAAGAACAACCTCGGAGGTAAAAAGTATTTTCAATAAAGCCGGAGCGTCTTTTGCTCAACCCGGTTCGGTTTCTTATCAGTTCAAGCACATTGGGAGAATAATAGTAAGAAAAGTTGCAAAGTCGTTTGATGAAATTTTTGCAATTGCAGCAGACGCGGGAGCGCAAGATATAGAAGAGGCAGGGGACGAAGTTTTTATTTACACACCCCTACATGAACTCGCAAAAATTAAAGACGCTCTTGTTTTAAATAAAATTGAGGTTACTAAAGCAGACTTAATAAGAGAGCCGATTACAACAGTTAGCATAGAAGATCAAGAAAAACTTAGCAAAATTGAGAATTTTATTAATTTGTTAGAAGGATTGGACGACGTTTTAAAGGTTTATACAAATTTAGCATGAGTACATTTTCTCTTAAAAAAAAGACAACAAGGGGACCTAGAAAAAAATTAAAAAATCTATTAGCAGAAGCGCTTGTCAGCAAAAGGCAAAAATTTATTTTCTCGGTTATTTTTCTTTCTTTAGGTCTTTTTATTGCAGAGCATTTTTTGGGAAAGTCCGGCTTATATATTGTATTTATTCTGTCTTTCTTATCCGCTGTTTTTCTTTATATTGGATTAAGAGAAGATTTAAAGGATAATTTTACTCCTCAAGTATTTGTGCTGCCATTTTTATATAGTCTTTCCGTTGGACTTTTCTATCTTTTAGTTCCCGCAAGGTTTATTACAAGAATTGCTATGACCAGTTTATATGCATTGGGACTTTATTCTTTATATTTAAGCCAAAATATTTTTATTGTTTCGTCAATAAGAACTATTCAGCTTTTAGCAAGCGCAAGGACTGTTTCTTTGGTATTAACTCTTCTTTCATACTTTTTTATTTCAAATGTTGTTTTTTCTTTTCATATTAATGTTTTTATAACCCTGGCTCTCATTTTTATATATACGTTTATTATTGTTCTGCAGGCGATTTGGGTACATACGCTTGAAAAAAATCCTTTTGCGCAAATCTTCTGGGTTTTATCATTAACAATTTGTCTTTCGGAAATAGCGTTATTTTTGTGGTTTGGACCAAGTTCTCCAACAGTCGCAGCGCTTTTTCTAACGGCTATTTTTTACGTTTTAATCGGCTTATCACATGCCTGGTTTGATAAAAGGCTTTTTAGAAGTGTAATTTTAGAGTATTTTTGGATTACGGTTATTTCTTTTATTTTTTTAGTAACATTTACAAACTGGACATAAATTTATTATCTTTAGCTTCAAAACAAGAATTTTTTCTAAACACCACAAAGGTAGGGAAGAGGAGTGTCCTATAAGCGGCTGATATATTTTAATCGGGAAATAATGATACAGTTTGATGTAGTAATATAATAAATAATTATAGGATGTTTTGTAAAGCTAATGTGGATATCTTTGTTTATTTTCACGGATTATCAGCTTCACTTTTCACACCATATCACGCTTGCTTCCTCGCGAGGGCTACGTCCTCGCCTCGTAAGGGCGCGGATACGGTGCAAGCACGATACTGTTATTATACGAAAAAAACTCGAATGCCTTTCTACACAGAGTGTATTCTCTTATCTATTGTGCATATTCAATATTCTATGTTAATGATTTTTAAAGCTAAAACATATCGATTAGATTGATTTATCAATCTAAATTAAAGTTTATCCTGTGACCCGGGGATAGAGTAATTAATAAACTTATTGATAAGTAGATAAAAGAATTAATTTTACAAAGATATACGAGCGTAGTGTTTGATAGTTAAGTGATGGTGTTTTTTCTATATCTTCTTCTGTTGGTACAGAGTTATAAAAAACGCTGTTAACAAGCGTCAGGAGAGCGTAAGTGATTATGTCGCACAATAATACTTTTGCGACACCACCCAGGCACGGGGCTCGGGAGAAGCGGTATTAAAATATTAAAAATTAAAAATAAAATATTAAAAATATTATTCTTCTCTTGTTTGTTCTCTATTTTATCTATTATTTTTCATTTTTTATTTTATTCAAATGCTCCCCTACTATAGGTTTATAAATTATTTATCTTTTGAGGCTAATTGATGCTGAAATTTGTAATTATTGTGCTATCTTAGCTTTGGGGAGGTTTAATTCTTTTTACCGCGTTCGTCGTGGCATTGATTAGATGTTTTTGAGCATTGGTTCTGGCAGGTCGGGTCATTTTCGTAAACTTCAGGACACCTGCTGGCTTTGGGATCTGCAAAAAGCACACAACTGCCGCTAGGACTGCAGGAAAATTGCTGAACACAATTTTCATTAAGTTTTACATTTGAACTTGAAAGTCCGTAATTGTAGTCGCATTGCGCTCCGCAGCCATATTTACAGCCGGACATGCCTATACTTGAATCCTTAAGATTTTCCAGGTTGGTTAAAAGTTTATACCATTTAGGGCAGCTTAAACCGTCTGTTTGATACACATACGGGACATTAAACCAATTGCACGGAAATTTACTGTAGTAAACAAAGGATTTATTGGTAAAGCTTTGCCCGCATGAAGGTAAGCTTACCGGAAAACAGCCGGTATCATCGTAGTATTGCGTTAAGGCGTTTCGTATTTGGATAAAGTCTTCTTTAACTTTCGCGTCCCGTCCTTTTTGAAGCTGTGGGATTACTCCTATTAATGTAACTCCGCTTATAATTGCCATTATACCAATTGCGATCATAAGCTCTATTAGCAAAAACCCGCTTTTTTTTCTGTTACTTCTTTTTAATATTTTCACAGATTTATTTTTTTGGTTGTTTGAGATAATCTTGCAGTTTTTCTTCATCAGTTACTTTATAATGCATATCCTCACCGTGTACGTTGGTTCCCTCATCTAATGCGATATCTAATACGCCTTGATGGTAGAGCTTAAGCAGAGCGATTCTACTTAAGCGATAAGCATCCGGAAATTTTTGTTGATAATTGTCAGGAGTTGCAGATATATAACCCATGTTCGTTAGAACGTGTGTTACGTCAAATGGAAGTCTTTTTTCCTGACCTATTGTTGACCTTAAAGGATTATAAAGATTTTGATCTATAATCTCGGCAACTTTTCGTTCTGTGATTTCCTCAAGCGGTACTTGTTTTTCTCTTACATCTAAACTGGTTAGGCCTTCTTTTAATTCACTTATGGTTTGACTAAGAACTCTTCTTGCAGCCACAGCAAATCCGCCTTTAGGTTTTGGTTCAGGCGCTTGTGCTTCATTGCCGATTGAATTAGGTTCTTGATGATCAACCATAATTTTAGGTTATCATTAAATTTGATTATCTGTCAATTTATTTGACAAATAATCTTTGATGTTGCAAACTAATTATAGTGTCGCACAATATGAATAACGAATTGCCCGGTTTAATTGACCAATTTTTAGAATATTTGGAAATAGAAAAAAATTGCTCTAAATTAACAATCAGAGATTACAGGCATTATCTTAAGGTATTTAACGAATGGTACTCCTCTACTCTTCCCGGAAAAACCGTTGAAGACTTAGATCTTTCTATAATTAGAAAATACAGAGTATTCTTGGCAAACAAAGCAGATAAAAAGGATGTTCCTTTAAAAAGAGTTACCCAGAACTACTATGTAATTTCGCTAAGGAGTTTTTTAAGATTTTTGATAAAAAACGATTTTAAAACTTTGGAGCCATCAAAAATAGATTTGCCAAAGACAGAAAGCCGAAGCTTAAAGTTTTTGGAAAAAGATCAGGTGGATAGGCTTGTGACAGCCTGTGATACGTCTAAAGAAGATGGAATACGCGATAGAGCCATTTTGGAGCTTTTGTTCTCAACCGGTCTTCGTGTGTCGGAATTAGTCGGTTTAAATAGAGATCAGATAAACTTGGAAAGACGCGAGTTTGGGGTTATCGGAAAAGGCAGAAAGCACAGGCTCGTTTTTGTCTCCGACAGAGCGGCTGACTGGATAAAAAGATATTTAGACGAAAGAAAAGATAAATATAAGCCTCTATTTATAAGATATTCAGGTGCAGTAATTGAAGAAAATGATGGTGAGAGGATGCGCTTAACAGCCCGAAGTATTGAAAGAACTGTTAAGAAATATGTGCGCCTTGCAAGAATTCCTGTTGATGCGACTGTTCATACTATGCGTCATTCATTTGCAACGGATTTGCTAACTAACGGTGCAGATTTGCGGTCTGTTCAGGAAATGCTCGGGCATAAAAACATTGCCACAACCCAAATTTATACCCATATAACAAATCCGCAATTAAGAGATACGCACAGAAGTTTTCATTCAGGCAATAAATAACATATAAAGGGTTGACAAGAAGCTAAAATATATCCTATAATTGTAAATACACGATATCACTTTTTTCTACTCCGGTAGTTGAATTTATCTAATTTTTATTTTTAATATGAGAAACGAAAGACTTTCTGTGGGAAAAAAATTAATGAGAACTGCCATGGCAACTGCTTTCATAGGCAGCGCAAACGTAGTTCCTGTTGAAGCAAAATCTCTTGCCGCAGATGAAATACCTGCTACGCAGATTTTCCGTGATTTAGATATGCAATTAGAACTTCGTGATAACTTAATAGTTGATTTTTCTTCAGTAACAACCGTATTACCGGAATTAGTTAAACAGCCAAAACCAGATGCCAAAGCATCTGTAACAGATTGGAAGTTAGATGAAGAAATTTCTTTTTATGGACCAGGGTTTTATGACAGAAGAACTGCTTGCGGATTGAAATTAACAAAAGAACTATTAGGCGTTGCTCACAGGAGTTTATCTTGCGGAACTCTTGTTTCATTTGAATGGAAAGGAAAAGAAGTGACAGTTCCTGTTGTTGATAGAGGACCATATGTTTCGGGTAGAATATTTGACCTTACGGGTGGGGCATGCGTTAAATTAGATCATTGCTTTACTGGCCCGATAAATTACAGAATTGAAAATAATTGATGTTAAACCTAATATGTTTCGTAGTAAATAATCACATTAATTATAACTTCATTTTCTCCGGGAGTTACATTAGAAGGTGCTGGTTGATCTCCACTTTGTCCTGCTTCTGCTTTTAAAGCCATAGGATAATATGGAAAATTAGAATTTTCTATTACATTTACTACCTTTCCAAGTCTTACTCCGGCAGCACCTGCCAAACTCTTAGCTTTTGCTTTTGCATTATCCACCGCTTCTTTTCTTGCTTTATTTTCTAATGATTTCCTAAGTCCATCGCTAAAAGTAAAATTAACTCCGCCTACAAGATTTGCTCCCGATTTAGTAGAAGCGTCAATTACTTCGTTTACTTTATCAATTGGTTTTACTTTAATTTCCAAATTCTGCGTAACCGTATAGCCTATTATGTTATTCCCGTCATCTCTTATTGGGTACATCATTGGCGCAATTTCTGCGCCGTTTGATTGCAGCGGCCTAATGTTAGAGCCGTAATTAGGATTAACAGAATAATTTGTGGTTTTAATATCTTTTTCCGCTATCCCTAATTTTTTAATGTTATCTATAATTTTTTTTGTAGCTGTATTTGTTTTATTTTGCGCGTCTGAAACAGTAGTTGATTGCTTTGTTATTCCTAAGCTTATTGATGCAGTATC
>ERZ1292623.3590-Hain-H51-01um-R1-3590-length-13171-cov-5_pt1 | contig 13171 bp, 8 predicted proteins | sample MGYA00564398_ERZ1292623 | MGnify/ENA primary metagenome ERZ1292623 (study PRJEB36523, sample SAMEA6512633) | groundwater metagenome | collected 2019-01-07 | study: AquaDiva: Metagenomics assemblies of 32 groundwater samples | reverse complement strand
CGGCTGATTTCCTTTGCCGCTTTCTGGATTTCAGTTGCATCCCCTTTTTCGATGCTTTTCTTCAATGCATTTCGGAGGGTCCGGCATGATTCTTCAAAAAGTGGCGCGTGGTCTGGCATTTTATGGCGGAGAATCTCAATAAATTTGAGCGGCATGACACGCTGGATATCCATACGCCCTGTCAATGCTTCGGCCGATCCGGACAGTATGTCGCTGGAGGATGATCCCAGGATGACCATTTTCATGTTATATTTTTGGTCGAACAAATTTTTCAGGCGGGTAGTCCAGTCCTTAATGTAATGTATCTCGTCGATAAAAAAGTAGATTTTTTTCTCGCTGTTCTTAATGGGTCCTCCCAGAATGTTTTTTTCATAGATTGAAATGCAATCTTCCATCGTGTTTTCTGTTTCCGTATTAAGGATGTTGTCATCCCCATTGATGAATAAAACCTGTTCCCGCGGAACCTCTGAACGAAACAGGTCATGAATGGCCTGGTACACGAGTGTTGTTTTTCCCACTTGGCGTGGACCGATAATGGCCAATATACTGGTCGAGTCAGTTATTTTTTTGGAAATATAGAATAGGTCTCTCCGTCTGAACCCTTCCAGCTTGGTGGGAGGGACCTTTCCATTTGTCCACCATTCATTTAGGGAATACAGACGTTTCAGTACAGCTTCCTCATTCATACCTATTATACTAGACAATAAACCATATATACTCGACGGTTATAATAGTTGATTATTATTCCAGTCTAGTGGTTTAATACCTCGGCCTTTAGGCCGAAGGGGGGGTGTCATTTCTTCTCGCTCGCCACCAATCCGATTTGGGCCAATAGTGCTTCTATTTGGATTCGTTCATTGGCCCCTTCCACGAGGCGGAAGTCGTATTCTCCAATTCGATCCACCAATCGGATTTTGGTTTTCGAGTCCATCTCTTTCTCGTCCCAGTCCAATACTTCCTTGTGAATCTGCTTGATGACATCCTCTCCCGAGAGTCCGTTCTCGAGCATCAGGACGTCGAGTTTTTCCCTCGCGGGGAGGAATTTTCCCTCCATGGCCAATGCAACCATCTCCTTAATTTCCTTAGGCTTGGCCCGGTTGGCGACGGAATACACCACGTCTTCCGTTATCTTTTTTTCAAGCGCGGATGATGCCTGCAGGACATTGATGGCCTTGCGCAGGTCCCCTTCCGCAACATATTCCAATGCATCGATGGCTTTGGCCTCCACGTTGAGTTTTTCTTCCTGCGCGATGTGCTGAATCTGTTTCTCCAAATCCTTCTTGTGGAGGGGACGGAAACGGAATACCACGCAGCGGGATTGAATAGGTTCGATGATGCGTGAGGAATAGTTGCAATTGTGGGCCATGATTCCGTTTGCAATGAAATTATGATCTTGGTGGCAGGTGATGTCTAGGACGGTTGGTGCCTCAATTTCATGCATGGATACTATCTCATTGTAAACGAGTCCTTCCTTGAATCCATATTCTTCTTTCCAATTCTCATAGGTTGGAAAGTCACGAGGCAGGTGTACTGCTTTACCTTTCACCTGGTTGCTGACAAAGTCAACGCTGCATCCAATCTGGTGAGCGATGCTCCGTTTGGTTTGAGTCGTTTTCTCATTCAAGAGAGCGACTATTTCTACTGCTTTTTGCTTTTGTTGGAGTAAATACTCGTTTTTGTGCCGGAGATATTCAGCTGTCCATCGCGCTTTGTTCATTTTAATTGTTTCAAATGCATAGCCAATACGGCTGAAGAACCGGTGCGTATTTTCGCCATTTGGTGTAATGATAAGTTCATGAATTTCGGACTGATGTCCATCTTTTCGTTTATATGCGAGCGATTGTATTCCGAGATACGAGTCAATCTCGAACTCTTTCAATAGGAGTTGAAGATCAGCAAAGAATGCTTGCATATTGGTGCGCAGGAGGAAGTCCTTGTGCATTCGCAACGTGACCGCTTCTGGACTCTTGTTTGATATTCGAGGAGAATACCCTTCGCATCCGAATAACCCGCGAAGGAATTCGCGTTTTATTAGTCGATTTCCTGTTTTTACAACTGCAGGCAAGTGGTAGGGAGTGATAATCTTATCTCCAACCACTGCGCCAAGAAATGATAGTAAATATCCTAGGGGGCGTGAGTCAAGATACATGAATGTGGTATCTCCATCAAATTCGCGGTTGGCAATGTTTCCTTTGATTGGTTTTGTTTGGGTCGATGAAGGCACATACCCTAGTTTTTTCAAGTCTTTTCGTACTTCGTCAAGTGCGGCTTCATTTCCGCTGAACCAAATTCGCTGATGGTCGTGAGTGATGTGTCCATCTCCGTATACGAAGCTAAGGACGCGAATCAATGCGAATGTTTTTTCATTGTCACATTGAAGAGTAAGCAATCCTTCTTCGGTTAGTTCTTTCAGCGTTCCAGCAGTTTTTCCTCGAAACACAATCTCGCGGGCGGACAATTTTCGAACTTCCCCATATGAGATGTTTATTCCAAATTGGCTCTTAATCTCATTTTGAATGTCTCGATAGTTCCGAATGCTGTGCGGGATTGGTGTCGATACTCTAAATGAATGCGTTTTCCCTTTAATCGTTCGAATGATGTATCCTTTAGATTCCAATGCTCGCAGAAGTTGAACCATGTGTATTCGGGATAGCTCCATTTTCTGTTGCAAGGCTGCTCGTGAACTATTTTTTTCTGCATCGACAAACTTCCAGAGTTTCATCTCTTGAGGAGTAACTCCTTTTTTGGTTAGAATGAGTTTCTGAAGCTCGCAAATGCTTTTTAGTATTTTTTCTTTTTCTTTTGCTGTAAGCTGCTCAAATCGTGTTGCCGCGCCAATGTATTGACGTGGGTGGATTTCCAGCGATTCTAAAAATCGTTCGAATGCTACCACGTCAAAGAGGGGTCGCGGGTCATCGGGGTAGGGCGTTGTCTCCAATGATGGGAAAACCACTATTTTTTCCCCCATCCGAATGTCTTTCACCTTCTTCCACCCATCCTTAGTAGACAGTGGGTGGTCATCCGTCACTTTGAGTGTTCTTCCGGTATTTGTTCGAAGTTCGAACACTTTTTTCCCGTTCACTTTTGGGTTTTGTTTGATTGAGCACAATACGAGATCCGTTTTTGTCTTCCCCTCTTTTTCATTGATGTTGAGAACATGTTTCATTTTTCCTGTTTCAAAGTTTTTGAAGTAATTTCCAATCGTTGTTTCGGTTTCTTCCAAAGTGCTGATTTTGGTGTCAGGAGTAACACAGCTCAAAATAAATCGGCATGTCTTGGAGTAACGTTCCATCGTCCGTCGGAGTGCCTGCTGGGCATCCTGTGTGAGGGCGTCGCATTCGTCCAGGAAGATGACCTTGAAGTCCGCATTGAATGCAAGGGTGCGCGAGAATTCCTTGATGGTTCCCCTCACTACATCAATCCCTCGCTCATCGCTATTATGCAGGAGGATGGGTGCGGTTCCTCCGAAAAACTTCTCGCTTCTTGGCACTGAAAAGTCATATACCCACTTGTCGTACGGCTCGACTTTTATTTTCTTTATTTTTGTGGCAACAATTCCCGAGTTCACTATTTGCTCAAGTTTGGCCAGCTTGACCCTTTTTTCGAATGGTAACTTCTCAAAGAATTCGAGTAGTTTTTTTCTCCCTATGCGGGGTGATTTCTTCGAATAGAGGGAGTGGCGGAAAAAATGGGTGCATTCGATTCCTTCTCTTTTGAATGCCTTATAGAATGGTTCGGCCGGCAGCACTCCGGTATCAGTTGGACCGTGGACTTTCCAGACGATTCTGATTTCATCCTTGAAAATGCTGGTGTGGAGGCCGCATGTTCGGGCGAGCCATGCGATGTCAATCAGATTTTCGGCCGAACGGGAAGAATATCGTACATATTCCCCCCACTTCCCGGTTGCATCTCCCATATATCCTTTGAGGAAGGCGATTTTTTGGGGTGTCGGCGCGTCATACATGAAAGTCGGGACCCTCTTTGTCCGCGCATACTTTCGCACGTCTTTTTCATAGAATGATTCGCGGAGGAATTTTGCCAGTTGGGTGTTTAGGATCTGGACCTGCATGGAAGATTCTTTTGTTCGGTCAAAGCCGGATTTTCCTTTTACCAGTCTTGTCTTGAGCCCGAACTTTTCGTTGACAATCCTTCCTGCCTCTTGAACAATATTCATTTCCTGCGGGTAAGCGACAGTGATGATGACGTTTCCGCTCGTGACTCCTTTTCTCATGGCCGTGCATCCTTCTGCCAAATATAATCCAAAAAGCCAAGATATATCCTCGTCGAGCGCCATTTGAGTTAGTTGTACTCCTATTTTTGGATTTTTGATGAGACCGCTTCTCAACAGGTTGGCTGTTTGCAATGGAAATTTTGTAAAATCTAATTGTTTCTGTTGTGTTTCAATCTCATCGGCAAATGATAGGAGGACATCCCCTGTTTTCAGCTCCCTGCACTCCTTGCTCGACAGGTTTCCATAATCGTCAAGGATGATGACCGAGTGATTGAGACTAGTTTTTATCTTTCCTCCTTCGAATTCGATTGTTGCGACTTCTGAAACTTTGTGTCGGGATATGAGCGTGACGGGGTGGAACCCGACAACGTGATTTTCGCCGATGCTTAGCGTCTCTAGATTTGTGGGGGTTGAGTATTTTTCGTCGTTCGTGAAATATAAGTTATCTAGTTCGCTGAAATTGGTCCTTTTGATTTCGCCATTTATTTTGATCAAAATGGGCGTGTCTCCGGTCACGCTGGCATTCAACTCTAAAAAATTCCGTGTGTATTCTTCTCCAAATAGTTCCTTGGCCAATGCCACCGCGGCGGATGTTTTTCCTATCCCTGCGTGCCCGGCGAACATGAGGTGGGGAAGATCCCTGGTTTGGACATAACTTTGGAGTCGTCGGGTGATGGTTTCTTGCCCTACCACGTCGTTCAGGGTCTTGGGTCGGTATTTTTCCACCCAGGGAAGGTGGAGGGTCGTGGGTTCCGTCATAGTAGGATGGGTGCCCCATTCCCCTTTTTTACCTGTGCTTTTTCATGCGTCCCGTTTTTATTCCCCCGATGTTTCCTCCGGTCATGGTCCCTACTTCCCATTCCGGTCAGGGGGCATTGGAATATCTTCTCCTCATCGGGGGTGGGGTCCTGGTTGCCCTCATCGTGTTCCTCCTCATCTTTCTCATGAGTCCGACGGGTCAGCAATCCCTGGACACGAATATTGAGGAATACAAGAAGATCGATTTATGCATGGGCAAGGATGCGGCGTGCAATATTTTTTTGGATTGGCAGAAGGGATTAATCCCGCCGAGCAATCCTGATGTTCCTGGTTTTTTTGCCACCAATGAATCGAAATGGCGCACGCTCAAAATTACCGGGGCAGTGGTTCGCTTGTATTGCAATGATGGGGAAATCTGCGACATCGATGATTTTCCAGAGAATGGGAATGTGTTTCCAAGTGCCGCTTTCATTTTGCCGGTGATATCTTTGGGGGGTGGGTTAGTTGGCCCTTGTAATGTGGATAATGTGGATGCTGAACCATGTGAGGTATGGCCCCTCACCAACATTTGTGATCCCAGTGACCCTCCCGATTCCCTCAAATGCGAGAAAACGTTTGATTTTTCCAGTATCGGGGTGTTTGATGCGAGCATCACCCTTCTCCCGGGGGAATCAGTCAAGTATGGGGCGGCCGTGGCCGCGGTGAACAAGAGTCCGGCTCTCTCCAGCATCCAAGTGAGTCTCATGGTGAGCCAGGTCGAGGATGGATTGGATATCAATCCCGGCACCGATGATGGGGCGGCCCTTCTTTCCTGGTACACTTCCTATCCCCTCCATCATGGTTCTACGTATCAGTGCAAGGAACTCGAACTCAGCCTCTCTCCGGCGTCGGCATACAATCATTTCGGATGCAAATTCACTCCGGGCTGCAGTCCCGTGTTCTGTCCCGCGGAGGATTCCGGGGGCGATCCAGTATACCAGTATTGTCAGGCCAAAGGCCACTTCACTGGTCAGGCTCTCTGTCCTTTGATTGGGGGCGGATACAGTGAGGCTTCCTGCACGAATCCGCTGGAGTCCGATGATGCCCCCTACACGCTGGGGGATGGTGGCTCTCTTGGGTTGATGGGGGCCGTGAAAACGTTTGATATTTCAGACATGAAGGGCGCCGCATTTCTGCCTACTTTGGAGCCCACCGTCGTGGTGAGTCTGACTGACTTTGCCTTGGTGGCTTCCGGTGCTTGTTTGAATGGGGATGGTGCGTCGGATGAGGCGTGCGATCTTGATTGCCAATCGTATGGTGCTGGTTTCTCAGGAAACATCGAGTTGCTTTCGCTGGATAGTTCTCCAGGTCTCGGGGACTCTCTCTGCAGTCTTATCTCGGTTAGTCCCCCGAGTGCGCCCACCATCCTCACGGGAGCGGATGTAACATATAACGGGTATTTCAATGATGTCCTACCCGGCACTCCCGTGTGCAATATCCTCTACAATATGAACTCGTCTCCTGTATTCGGTGCCTTGCTCTCTTCTGAGGTGGACAATCTATACTTGGGCTTGCGATATTCGGGGGGTGGGTATGTGAAAATCCAGTCGATTTTCAATGATACCCTGGGCGGTGTCGGCCTGCAGGCATTGTATTTCGGCGGCTGACCCGGCTCTTTTTTATGTCCTTTCCTCCCGTCTTTCATGGTATGATTCATTCGCGTCGTCTCAAGGGGGCTATTCTCCTTCTAATCTCGTATGTTTTCCTCTATCTTTTCTATGCGGTGATGGATTTTCTTCCTAAGTGGGATGGGTATGGTCCTGCCATCCTTTCCGGGAAGCCCTTGTCCGGGTATCTTTTTGTGGATCCCCTGTTCCTCTTCATCCCCCTTATTGGTTTTGTCTTCATGTGGTTATCGCTCTCGTGGTATTTGCGTCATTTTCGGGATGGAATGGTCTTGTCCGTGGTCTTTCCCCTTTCGTTCGTATTGATTTCCTATGCGGCCTTTTTCGTCGCTCTGTTGGGTTTCTATTGGAACAATGCCTTCCTCTCCGCGCTCGTGCGGGGACAGGCCAATCCCGGGTGGGTCTCCTTCGGTCCGGCGTTCTCGTTTGTGGCAACCAATTTCTTGGACATGCTGATCCAATCTCCCTTCTTCCTTTTCGTGATATCCGGCCTCTTGGGTTGGGTCTCGTATGTTTTCGTTCATACGTTTTGGAAGGAAAAATTCCCCCATCTTTCCTAAATCCTTCATTATGTCGAGGATGATTTTTTTTCGTTGTCTTCCTGCAGGCTTATAATCCTGTTTCGTCCTTCTTTTTGAGTATGGTTCGTGGGGAATTTTCGCTCGTGGAGCAGGTGCATCGTCAATACCGGGAGAATCTCAAGCTTTCCCTCTCCTTCGCCATCCTCCTCGTCTTCGTCTTCTTTTTCCTTCGTTTTGGGAACATGGCTTTGTTCAATGGGACTCTTTTCTTCGATTATTCCTTTTTCCCCCTTTCGTGGGAAGTGGTTCTCGCGGAAGTATTGGCGGGCCTGGTCTTCCTGGCCATGTATTCCATTCTCTTGACGCTGCTCATCCTTGCGGTGCGGAACGATCTTTCCCATATCAAGGTGCGTTATTACTTGCGTGAGATGGTCCAGAAGTTCTTTCTCACCATGTTCATGTATTTTGTCCTTCTTTCTTCGTTGTTTATTCTTCTCGTGATTCTCGGGAATATGTTCCATGTCCCTATTCTCTGGCTCAATGCCCTCATGCTCTTGGTTTCGATTTCCCTTGTCTTTGTCCCCCAATCCTTGGTCATTGATGAGAAGCCCATCCGGGAGGCGGTGCAGACGAATTGGTATGTGATTCGCAACCATTTTTTCGAATACCTCCTGGTCCTCGTCCTCGGAACCGTTCTCGTGGGATTGCTTCCTCTTGTGGAGGCATTCATCGATTCCTTCGTGTATGCGGGAAGATATGTCTCGGTCCTCCTCATGTTTGGTTTCGTGGTGCCTTTCCTCGAGATCCTGAAGACCATTCTCTACATGAATCGTTTTGAGCTCGTTCGCGGACACGAATATGCGAAGCGCAAGCACGCGGGGCTGCGCGGATTCAGTAAGTAATCTGTTTTTTCGGCCTCTGTTCTTTCACGCTTTCGTATAATAGTATTCATTCGCCCGTTTCTGTTCCATATCCTTGACGCTTCCCGCTTTGTTGATGCGGGGTCTTTTCGTGTTTTGGTCTCTTCGCACGGTTATTTCCAATTGTTTTAGCAATCCATTCATTCCTTCTTCCATGCCTAAGGGTCCGCGCACGCTTCCCTTTATTCCGGGTTCGCCCTCGAACAATAGCAATCGGTCCGATACATAGTCCATGAACATCAGGTCGTGGTCCACGGTCAATACGCTCCGTTCCGTCTTGTCAACAACATTCCGGATGGTCTTCGCAACCTGGAGTCGTTGTTCCACGTCCAGCATGGCGGAGGGTTCATCGAGCAGGATTAAGGGCGCATCCCCTCCCAGCGCGGCCGCGATTGCCACGCGCTGGAGTTCCCCTCCGGAGAGGGTGTCCAATTGTTTCTCATACAAGGAGGGGAGGTGCAGGGGCTCGATGAGCAGGTGCTTGGCCTCGCGCATGTCGGGGGCTAATTTTCCGCGGAGGAATTCATCCACGGTCGTGTGGGGGATTGCCTCCAGGTATTGGGGTTTGTAGGCCACCGGCAATCGTTGGGGCAATCCTCCTTGCGCGGGAGTGAGGAGGCCGGCCAATACTTTTACGAAGGTGGTTTTTCCTATTCCATTGGGTCCCAATATTCCTATACTCTGGTGCGTGGATAGGCTTCCCGCGTTCACGTGCAGGGAGAACTCCCCCTGCTTCACGTCGAACTCCGGCCAATGGAGGAGAGATTGTTGTTTTTTGATGTCCCGTGCTCCCTTCTCCATGAATGTGATGGGGTGGTCCCGGAAGCGGTAGTTTTCATCCTTGGCGTATCCTTCCAGGTAGAGATTGATCCCTTCCCGCGTGGGATGGACGGAGGACACGACCCCGAACACGGCGGGTTGCCCAAACATGAGGTGAATGCTGTCCGAGAGGTAGTCCAATAGTACGAGATCGTGCTCCACGGCGATGACGCTCTTTTCGTCGGTCACCAGATTACGGATGAATCGGGCCGCGCGCAATCGTTCACGGATATCTAAATAGGAGGAGGGTTCGTCGATGAAGTAGGCCGAGGCCTCTTTCATTGCCGCGGCTGCAATCGCCACCTTTTGGAGTTCTCCTCCCGACAATTGTTTCACGTCCCTTCCTGTGATTTTTCCCAATCCGAGTTCCTCAATTACTAAATCATACCGCCCGGGGTTCAAGGGATGGAGCAATTCGCGCACGGTTCCTGTGTGCACCAATGGGATCTTCTCGACCATTTGGGGTTTCACCGAAAGGGTTTGTTTTTTTTGGGTTATTTTGGAGAAGAGGGTGTGGAGTTCTTTTCCCCTGAATTTTTCCAATACTTTTTCATAGGACGCATCCCCCTCATAGTCTCCCAGGTTGGGCGTCAGTTGTCCGGATAGGATGGAGATGGCGGTGGTTTTTCCCGTCCCATTCCTCCCCACGATCCCTACCACTTTCCCATTTTGGGGCAAAGGCAATCGGTGCAATCGGAAGGCGTTTTTCCCATAGGAGTGGATGGGGTCCCCGAAGTCCACGTCTAGGTTGATGATGGTGATGGCCCCGAATGGGCAGACGCGGGGGCATATCCCGCATCCCGTGCACAATTCCTCGGATATGACGGCCTTGACCTTGATACTATCCTGCGTGATGCAGTCTTGTCCGGAGCGGTTCACCGGGCATTTCCGCTGGCACAGCCAGCCGCACTTGTCCGGGTAGCATTTGTTCGGGTCGATGACCGCGATTCGTTTTAGGCTCATAGGGATTTCATCTCCACTCCCTCAGGCCTGGAGGAATAGCACGGCCATGGTGGCGAGGAGGATTCCTCCCCAGAGGATGGCTCCCCAGAATAGGGTTCCGATGACCCTTCCGAGGGCCAATCCTGCATCCGTGAATCCTCCGTAATGGGTGAATCCCCCCAGTAATAGGAGGGCGGCGACGGCCAGGCAGAACCATCCGACTTTGGAAAGGGTGCGCATACGGTTATTTGGGGCCGGATGGCTATTTTAAACAACGCTCGACCCATGCCTTAGAAATGAGAATTCTGCGTCTGAGTGCGGTGGAAAAGCGGATCGTGGTGGAGTGTCATTCTTCGGAAGATTTTCCCTTCGTGGCCTCCCTCATCCGGGAAGGGGACCTCGTGTATGGAGAGACGGACCGGGCTATCAAGCCCAAAGAAGCGGGGCAGAAGGCTTTTCGGTTGCCCATGACCCTATTGATTAAGGTGAATAGCACGGAAGTAGACGAGTCCACTCCCTCCTTGCGCGTATCGGGTTCGATTGAAGAGGGCTCCCCGGCGGAGTTCGTGGAGCTGCATGCGCATCATTCCCTTGTTTTCGGTCTCTATACTCCCATTTCCATCACCAAGAAGGAATGGCTCTCGCACGAGATAGAGAAGTTGAAACAATATGAGAAGGAATCCCAGAAGCCATTGTATTTCTCGGTCGTGTTGGACGATGAGGAGGCCCATCTCATTCAGGTCTCGGGTTCCGGTCTCAAAGAAGTGGGCCTCATCAATGCCCAGCGCTCCGGGAAGCAGTTCAAATCCGAGGGTTCCGAGGAGAAGTATTTTTCCAAGCTCTCCGAGATCATTTTCGCCTCTCCGTTGCCCACTATTATTCTCGCGGGCCCGGGTTTCACGCGGGAATCCTTGGTGAAGTATCTCCTCGAACGGAATCCAAAAACCAATCCCAAACAATTCCTCTCGGTCCCCACCACCAACACGGGGGAGAAGGGCATTCGGGAGGCGCTTTCCAGTCAATCCATTGCCAAAGCCTTGGGAGAATCCCGCCTCGTGAAAGAGAATGCGCTCATGCAAGAAGTGCTGATGCACTTAGGTAAGGATGATGGTCTCTGCGCGTATGGTTTTTCTCATGTTGAGCGTTCCGTGAAGGCAGGGGCCGCCTACGTGGTGTTGCTTTCTTCCCAATTCGATCGGTTGAGCCGTGAAAAGTCTTCTGCACTCCAGGAGTATTGCCACCAGTCCGGGATCCAGGTGTTTATCTTGGATGTCGTGCACGATCCCGGGAAGCAATTGGAGGGATTGAGCGGCATCGCGTCTCTTTTGCGGTATCGTTTCGAGTGAGGGTGGTCCTTTTTTTCTTTCCCAACTACTCATTCTTTTTCGTCGGGAATCCGGTATTCCAACCAATCCACTTTCTTGTTTTTCACGAGTTCCTTGATGTGTTCCTGCGTGGGGGACAACCGTGATGTGCGGGTCTTGAATTCGCAGAATACAATCTTTTCGTCCAAAAATGCAATTCCATCAATGGGGTTCCCTAGGAAGCGGAATTTTTCCTTGTCGTAGGGGAATTGGGTGGAGAGGGGGATCCAGTTCTCGCTCATTTTTCCATATTTTACGGATTGGGATTTTTTGGCGAAGGATAATTCATTGGTGTACGCGGATAATTCTTCGACTCGCTTGTAGAGGAAATAGGATAATCCTCCCAGAAGGAGGATGATGATTCCTGCGATGATTTCGATCATTTTCAGTGGGGATGGATTTCTCTCTTATTAATGGTTTTAGAGTCCCTTTCCCACGAATGGACCATTGGGGGAATATCCGCGTTTCCAATAGTATTCGCGCACGCCTATTCCTGCGATGATGTTCATCCGTTCCTTTCCGTATTCCTCTTTGGCAATCCTCTCGGCTTCCGCGAGGAGTTTGCCTCCCCATCCCTTGTGCTGTCCGCTCGTGGGGAGCTGTTCCCCCAGGGGGATGGATTGCCCATATACATGCAATTCGCGAATATACGCCGACCCCTCCAATTCAGGCAGGGTGGGTTGGTCGGGGATGCGCAATCGGATGAATCCAACAAGAATGTCCTGTTCCACATCCTCATACGAGAGGAATATTTCCTTTCCCCCGGAGGCCTCATACTCCCTTCGCACGAGTTCTATTTTTTGGGGGAGGCGTCCTTCCTTGATTCGTTTGAATCCCACTTCCCTGCACCGGATGCATCGGCATGTTTTCCCTTCCTCTTTCATGCGTTCGTTCACCATCTGACGGAGGTTGGTCTTCTTCACCCCTGCCGCGATGTTTTGGGAGGGGATGTCGCGCTGCACGCGCATGATCCGCACCCATTCGGGGGCGGCGGCTTTGACATTGGAATAGAATGTGATAGCCTCTTCTTCCGTTATCGGCGTGTATTCTCCTCGCATCATTTGGGGATATAATGCCGTGTTTTCCACGACTGCAAGGGGATAAAGTTTGATCATGTCGGGTTTGAAATCCGGATTCTTGAATACTTCGAGGTGGGCCTCGAGGTCTTTTTGGAGGGTTGATCCCGGGAGCTTGCTCATCATGTGGTATCCTACTTTGAGGCAGGAATCCTTGAGTCGTTTCGTGGAGTCGATGGTGGTTTGAATCGTGTGCTGTCGGTTGAGTCCTTTCAATACTTCATCGTATATGGATTGCACCCCCATCTCCACGCGCGTGGTTCCCCATCCGAGCATGCGGCGGATGTCTTCTATTCCCGCCACGTCCGGTCTCGTTTCCATGGTGATTCCAATGACCCTGTTTTCGCTGGTCTCACAGGCCTTCACGCTCTCTCCCAGTGATTCATGGGTGTTTCCGGCGATCCCGTCCAGGCATCCCCGCATGAACCATTCTTGGTATTCCTTGGGCATCGAGAGGAATGTCCCTCCCATGATGATGAGTTCGCATTTCTCGGTGCTCTGTCCTGTTTTCTTCAATTGGTCGATGCGGGAGGTGACCTGTTTGAATGGGTCGAAATCGTTCCGATACCCTCGCTGGGCCGCAGGTTCATCTCCCGTATAGGCGGGCGGGGCCGGGTGGTGGAGTCCTTTGGGGCAGTAGGTGCATGTTCCATGCGGGCAAATATGAGGCTTCACCATCGCGGCCAATACGGCGACCCCGGAGATGTTGCGTATGGGCTTGATGGCGAACAATTTTTTTTGTTCAGCGGATAAGGCGTATTTTTCCATAATAACTGGCAACAAATCTGGGTTCGTGGGGAGTTCTGAAATATTCACTCCATCCGCGAGTTCGCGTTTACGGCGGTTAAGCTGAGAAATGGTAGTAATTTTCCCCT
>ERZ1292623.3589-Hain-H51-01um-R1-3589-length-13171-cov-6_pt1 | contig 13171 bp, 16 predicted proteins | sample MGYA00564398_ERZ1292623 | MGnify/ENA primary metagenome ERZ1292623 (study PRJEB36523, sample SAMEA6512633) | groundwater metagenome | collected 2019-01-07 | study: AquaDiva: Metagenomics assemblies of 32 groundwater samples | reverse complement strand
TCCACACAACCCCCCCTGGAGTGGATAATTATTTATCAGCAACTCTTCATCTTTACTGACCGACAGAGTTTGTATCTCCCCGCCGGATGACGGGGAGAAGGGTTAAATTATTGTACTCCCAAAATCATACCTTGTGCTGACAATAGCCTAGATATGTACTCTGCATCATCAAGCAAGTCTCGTATCTTATTAATATCTGCTTGCTTGGCCATGCCCTCACGATTGCCGGTGTAAAAATTGTATCCTGCCAACTCCACCTGTGCCTTAACAATTGCACTATTAACCTCATCGCCTATATCATATAATTTTTTATCCATGTTTTCTCTCCTTCTCATAGAGATTTCATTTCGATCCGCCGTGCGAATCTGCTTCTGAATGCGGGACAACCTTGATTTCATACCTCTCTGCCGTGTATTCACCTCTTCGCTTTGCCAGCGCCTCTGCTGCATGATGTGCCTCCTCGTATGTATCTTTGTACTGTGTGTTGCGCAACCTACCGCTACCAAGCCTGTCTATTACCTGTCCTTTGTATCTCATTTCTTCTCTCCTTCTCAAGAGATTTCGTTTCGATCCGCCGCGCGAATCTATATTACTACATAACAATTACCGTGCCATTCGTAATAATTCTTTCAAAAAACCCGCAAACCCACGAAATACGCCGCAATCCAGTCAATGCAAATTAATTAATGCCGAAAAGCAAAACTGTATCAATTCGTAACACTTTTTGGCTTATTCCAGCCAAAGAAACGTTAAGTGCAATTAAATCAAGTGGTTACGCTGTTACGAATTGTAACACCCCGTTTTGTATCAATTCGTAACACTTTCTATAAATTATCCTTGACAAATCAAAATCAATCTGCTACGCTAACAGCGTATGTGTCCGCGATTATTATTAATTTATTAATAATGAGGTTGATTCATGGCTAATCCCCACCAAGAACAAGATGCTATTGCCGGCAAAATTGACCTGACGGAAGCATTTAAACTCCGCTATAGGCACGGTTTATCCTACCAGCAGATCGCAGATCGCTTCGGCGTGACAAAACAAGCCGTGCACCAACGACTGACAAACATTTCACAATTACTACCAAATCACGAAGAAATTGAAACGTATAGGCAAAGCAAGGCGCAAATGCTGGATGCGTTAGAGTATAAAGTATATAATGAGATGCTTGACCCAGATAAATTAAAGGCCGCTAGCTTTAACAATTTGGCCTACGGCTTCCAAAATATATCAACGCAAAACCGTCTAGAGAAAGGACTTGCGACTGACCGTTTAGATATACAAACAGTCTCGATTCGGATAGATGATCTGCGTCGCAAAGAGGATGATATCGTCAAGACAATCAACGCCAGAGTGATACAAGATGTTGTACCTACCACACCCTTCATCAAGTAATAGTATTATGTATCTACTACCATGCTATACCTTGTGTTTGCAATGCAACATAATAGATATTATCAGACGTTCAGGACGCAGGGCAGCCGGGGGGCATGGACACCACCCGATATGGATATTATTATATATCCCTTCTCATAGATTTTTAAACAAAGTCGGTTCTATATAATTTTTTTCATTAAAAGAGGTTGTCATTTTTAGAGAATGGTGGTATGAAGGGATGAACATATTCGAGGTAAAAAGATTCCAAAAAGTGTTCAGATAAAGGTGACGTTAGAATGGGAAGAAGAATAGATGGCTGATATTTTTATAACACATCATCCGCGGAAGTATCATTCGTGTATAGAGTATAGCCTTGTGGACAGAAGAGTAAGGTCGTTTAAATTTAAAGGTAAGATGCTTTATGATGAGGAAGAAGGGGTAAGTAGAGAAGGGTGGAGAGAAACACTTATTGAATTTGTTAAAGAGCATTTACAAGAAAGAACAATAGAGACAAAGAATGGAAGGCTGATATTTTTATAACACATCATTGAAAATGACATTGGAGTGAGACGCGTAAATGCTTGAAATAAAAGAACAAGAACAATCGTTACGAGAGCAATATCCACAGGCTACTGATACCGAAATCAAACAAATTCTGAGAATAAGAAGTGAACGCAGTGTAGAAGTTAGCAAGGTCGAAGCTTATAAACGGACGCACTTATGCGAATTTTTAAAACTTTGGAAATGGCAGAAACGGGCGATATCTCTAATCCCGGATTGTAATATTTTAATCATTCCGGCGCCAAACAAAATAGGAAAAACAGTTCTTCTTGTAAATCTTGCAGACAGTATAGCTAAAGGATATTGTTCGTGGACACAATCCAATACAGAAAGAGAAGGATATATCCATAACGAGGGTTTTTGGTATGAACCTGCGCCATTTCATAAACGGCCTCCAGTGCGAATACGCATCACCGGTGAGTCTTGGATCACCCATATCGGCGAGACTATTGTCTATGAGTTTGAAAAATATGCGATAAGGGGAAGTTATACTACAAAGAAAAACAACGAGGGTGTGGTGTGTTTGATTACCTACGCCAATGGTTCAACCATACAGTTAATGACCTATGGTTCGAGGATAGATGATTATGAGTCGTGGACGGGGGATTTGTGGATGCCGGACGAACCGCCACCACTTGATATATTCGAAGCCACGGCAAGGGGGTTGAATCCCACACAGGGCAAAATCTTTATGTTTATGACACCGCTGAAAGAGGCTTGGATTTTAAACAAACTTATCCAGCCGGAAAATAAACGCTATGATGTAGCCGTTATTGATAACCTAACGTTCCTTGACAATGAAGATTTGGTAAATGAAGATACTGCCTTGCTAAAGAGTGGGGGGGCGTTAGAAGGCGATATTGACGAATATTTCAGATTACTTCTTGCCTATGAAAATCTAAGCAAGGGCCAACACATAGCGCTTATTAATGCGCATTTGAAAAGGATAGTTGATGAATATATGTTTGTTGAAATTATGATAAAATTAAAGGGATTAAAGCGTATTAATGATACCGAAGAAGAAAATAGAGACGCCCGATTTAAAGGCATGTTCAGACATCTTGTGGGAAGAATCTATAAAAATTACAAAGACTTCTATTTCCCTAACGGGAACCTTGTCAAACCGTTTAAGATTGAAACCGACTGGCCTGTAATCCCGCAGATAGATTTTCACATGGCAGAATATATGGTAGTAAATTTCTACGCAGTGGATAAAATGGATCGCCTCTATGTTATTTATGAAATTTTTGAAAGATTAAGCGCTAATGACATTAGCCATGAACTTATAAGATTGAAAAATAAAAATTCATGGCGTATCGAAAAAGCTTTTATTGATCCGCTTTCGAAGGGAGACGATAAATCAATGATCAACAGGCTGGGACCTGTTGATAGTTCTTATACTATTTTAAAACGTCTGTTAAACACAAAGGAAATAATTCTCGAAACCGGAAGTAAGGACAAGCGGTCTGGGATAGACAATATCAGAGAACGACTTTCGCCATCCGGAGGTATTCCGACAATATTTGTTTTTGATACCTGCATTCACCACAGACGACAATTTAAACAATGGGGCTATACAAAAGAGGGTAAATGGTGCGACGAAGACGACCATTGCATGGAAACGCTGGGCCGTGCCACGCTGACAGGGATTAAATATAGCGATCCCAACGAATATAAGAAATACAAATTTATTCCGGATAAGGGGGTTGTATAACAGAATGAAGAAAATAATCTGTTTTTTGTTTGGACATAGTATTATTTATAATTATAGTTGTAATTTAGGAAATACAATCTTGGTTTCTATAATAAATGGGGTGGAAAAGCACCAGGTAATAGGCACTACAATTGAGAAATGTAAAAGATGTGGATATGAAAAGGTTGTATGAATGAAATAAAAGTATTGACATTTGATAATAAATTTGGTATAGCCTATAAACAATAGGGGTATTTTTATACGCATTTTATCGGGGAGATAATGCAATGAATAGAAAGAAACTTGTATGGGCGGGAGTCTTGGGACTCGCTTGTCTGTTCGGCGGTGTTGATAAAGTACGGGCTGTTGGCACAGAGACGGTCAACTCTATTGCACTAAGAGGAATACAAAAGACACACGTGTCGGGTTTTACCGCAACGATTTGGAATGGCTATTCGCATGGAACTACGGCTGCGTATTTCAATGCTTATAACCAGGTTGGTACTACAGCCGCAGCACTTGCAGGCAGTACCACGATAGCCAACGGTTCTATTGAGACTAGCAATATCTATGACCAGAAGGTGATTTGCATCGGTTATGCCAGCATTACCGACAATGGCACGCCAACGTTTAAAATTTATGGTTTAAATGGTACGACAACGACTGGTACTTTGGCGCCAATAACCAGAACGGTTTCGAATCAGATATCGCCGAACCCCTGGATACCAACGACTGCTGCTGGTACGTCCGCAACATTCCTGGTCAGTGAATATTACGAGAGAATGGCCGTAAGCGTAGAATGCGCAACAGGTGGTACCACTACTGCAATTTACTGTAACCTTACCGGTATTAACGAAAACGATTAACCCAAGAAAGGCTTATCGAATATGAAAAAGTTCTATTCTGTGCCCGCCTTTCTTGTCAGTCTATTTTTATGTGTTCAGTCTCAGGTATTCGCCCTCGGCACTGAAACTACATCAACGGGACTTGCCATAACCTACATTGAAAACGGTATAAGGGTAGATCGTTTTCTCGCCTACTCACTTGGCACATCTAATGCTTATGTTTACAACGACAGCGGCAGCGCCACACCCAGCACGGCAGGATCGTTAGGAGTGCTTTCATATCGTGTCAAAAACCTAGACATAGATATTACAGGACTAAAAGAAGCCGGTACCACAACGATTGGTATTTTTACCGCAAACGGTACGACATCAATATGGTTTACCGATGTCGAGATTGAATACAGTGGCACATCAAGTTCGTCATTTCCGATTGTGGAAAATTCGCAGTTTATGCGCATAGGTGCAAAACGATCGGGAGCTAATTCGGCAACATTAACCGTCAAGGAAACGTATTTGTTGAAATAGATATGGCTATGACAGGGAATATAATAATTGAAGTCGAGGTAGAAGGTAAGAAAAAACTTAATGAATATCTTAAAAAACTTGGATATCTCAACAAATACATTGAGAGGATTATAATAGAATGTAACGATGGAGAGGTAGCGCAAATAAAACCTTTATTGAAGTTCAAATGAAAATGGATATATTTTTAACTATCTCTTACACCGCAATTGTAGTAGGAATACTTTTTATCGCATTACACACATATTGTTTTATAAAAGGATGCCGTCCATATAGTAAAATTAAAATTTAATCGGAAAGTTTAATCCCTGACAAGGGGCACGTAAACCCGAATAATGCAAGCATTCCCGGCAGGAGTGTGTTTTGTGTTATTCGGGTTTTTTTATTGGTATGATAAAGATAATAAAAATTGAAGGCTCTTATCCAAAATGGAATATTTTTTATGAAGTAGCAGGTAATGAGTACCGATATGGAATGTTCATTTCTAATGTAAGCCGATTGTGTTGCGATCAACTTGGTGGACAAAAAAAGTTAGTTCCTTACTTAGTGGGAAAAATGTCTCATTATTTGAAACGCAAATTTAATTTAAACGATACAGAAATAAAACCAGCAATGGTGCATGTAATAAAATATGTCAACGCCTAAAGAATTAAAAGAACGAACACTCAAAGAATACAAGACACTGCGTAGTGATATGGAACCCTTATGCGACGAGAGGGCAAAAACTCTTAATTATTACTTCGGTGAGAAATTTGGGAATGAGATAAAAGGACGCAGTGCCTATGTAAGTATGGATTTATTTGAAACAGTGGAATGGATAAAACCTACGCTTATGCGTATATTCTATGGCGGTCAAAACGTTATAGAGGTATCACCTCAAGGTTTTGATGATGAAGAGAAGGCCAAGCTGATGGAAGAGAAGATCAATTATGATTTCAAAAAACAAAATCCGGGCTTTAAAATACTCTATCAATTCTTCCAGGACGCTTTATTACATAAAATCGCTGTAGTAAAATATTACTGGGAAACTGGATTTACTTTTAAATTCAGGAAATATAAAGAAATTACTCATACTGAATATCAGGACTTGGTAAACAAGGGGCACATTATAGATAAGGTTGAGGTTGTTAGAGAAGGTATTCCTGCGCCCGATGGTACATTCTTGCAGGAACCACTTTACGATATCAAATGTAGGGAAAAGAAGAAATTTAGCAAACCCGTGGCAATCAATATTCCACTTGAAGAGTTCTTTTTTAAAAAGGATATGAAAGATATTACTGATGTAAACGGTATTGTTCTACATAGGCCGTTGATTCATAAGAAAAAGGCGGTAAAGAAATATGGAATTACTTTAGAAGAACTTGATGCAGAGATAGAAAATTGGGAGAATGATGTGGAAATACAAGCCCGATATTCAGATTTGGGCGGCTTGAACTTTATTACTCCCAATAAGGATTCAGACCTTGTATATGATAACGAAGTATGTCTTTATGACATAGACAATGAGGGTAATTATGTGCCAAAAATAATTAGTTTCATTGGAAGTGGTGATAAAAATATACTTGTCCAGGACAATGAATATGGGCGGCCTAATTATGCAATAATATCTCCGATTATAGTATCGCATCGTATGTGCGGTACATCCTGGGAGAGTGCAATAAAGAAAATTCAGGAAATCCGTTCATTTCTTGCCCGAAATATTATGGATAATATTTCGTACCAACATAATGGAGCAAGAGTTGTTAATTCACTGCGAGTTCATACCGACGAGTTAATTAATGGTTTGCGACCCAATTTAAACATTTGGACTAAAGGAGATCAAGACCCAAGCACTTGTATTTATCAACTGCCATACACACCACTGGCGCCTCATACCTATACAATGTTTAGTCAAACCACAACTGAGATGAAGGCTTCTTTGACGGGAGTTAATAAATTTGGTCAGGGATTAGACCCAAAGGCGATTATTGGCAGAACGAGAGCTGGAACAAATCAAGTAATGACTGCTTCACAACAACCAATCGAGCTTTTGGCCAGAATATTTGCGGAGACAGGGGTACGGGATTTATTTCAAGGTTTTATGGATATGAATTTAAGTTTCTTTGATATGGAAACGTTAGTGCAAATAAATCAGCAATGGCAAAATATAACGCCTGATATGATTAATGGTAATTTCGACCTCACCATTGACGTTGGCGTGGGCACGGGCAGCAAGGACATGGTATATCAGCAGTTAATGGGGATGCTCAATGCCTATGCTGGTACGGCGAAGGCGTTGGGGCCGCAATTTTTAACTGAAATAGCAGACTTTGAGAAAGTGAGAAATATTTACAGACAGGCGTGGGAAATGTTGGGATTCAAAAATCCTGATAAATACGTATTAAACGAAACAACTATTAAATTTATGAAGGAGCAAATGTATGGACAGCCAGGTGGAAATCCAGCGGCAAATACAGGAGGGGCTGGAGGCCAAGCAGGCGAGGGAGTCGCCAATAATTCGCCGATGCCTGGAGGAAATGGACAAGGCGCTATGGGGCGCATTCCAGCAATGCCAGCCACAGGATACTAAACAATTGATATTTGTAAGGTCACAACTTGATTCATTGCGATATTTTATGGTAACACTTGAAGATTTTATACAGACGGGTAAGCTAAAAGAAGACTGGCTTATAAGCCAACAAGAACAAGAAGAAGAGAAGATGTCTTATCATCATCAGGATTAATTTATGATTTACAAGAAATCAAAGGCTAGTATTTGTAACAAATCAGATTGTACTGAATGCGGCAAGAAAAATGTAGCGGTTGTTGTTATAACAGCAGAGGAAAACATAGGCGAACTTTATGAAGTTGAAGTTTGCCGTGGATGCCTTTTGAAATTTACACAAATGTTAAAAGAATTACCAATAACTGAGAATGAAAATATGTGTTTTTGCAGTAATGGACACGAAGAAATAGGGTACGATGACCATTTGTATTGTCCGATGTGTAACCAGAATGATAAAATAAAAAGGTTAGAAATTGAAATAAAAAAGTTAGAAACAATTTTAAAGACTAAATACAAAATTAGTTAATCTTTTGGGGTAGCTCCCCGGAAGTGTAGTTAAAAGGGCGAACCGTGCACGGCGGTTTGCCCTTTTTTATTTTACCGTGAGAATAATTTGTTTCAGGAAGGAAATATCAATGACGGAACCCTTGACTCCTGACACGCTTGAGGCTCCTGAATCTGCGGAAGTGGACAATCAGACCCAAGATGTCACTGAATCCACTGGGGTGGACAATCAGCAAGTAAGTCAAATACCAGCACAGAAGAAACCAGAAGTAGAAGCACAGCCTTACACCTATGAGGAGTTGCAAAGTCTTAACTTTACCGAGTTAGACCCGAAGCGATTGCCAAAGGCAAATGCCGATATGGCAAATGCGTACAAGTCATTGCAGGGTGAATACACCAAGACGAAAGAACGTCTTAGTTCTATTGAGAAGCAAGTTCCCAGGCAAGAACCTCAACCGAGGGATGCCTTTGAGGCTGTTTCTCAAGCATTCAATAAGAATGACTATACTACAATCAGTAACATCTTTGGTCATCTCAAAGGTACGATTCATCAAAAGAAAATGGAGTTATATCAGACAAAACAGCAAGACCCACTAGACCCTAAAATTGGGGCACTTGAATCAGAGATATATCAATACGAGTCTTTGGGAGACAAATTGCAGGGAAATATTTCTAATCTTGCACAGCAGAGACAGGTAATTGGTAGTTTGGTTTCTACAACAGAATCAGAACTGTTCAAGGCCATACCTGATTTTAAAGAACGTGCGCCAATATTAATGGATTTTGCCGTTAAGGAATTGAAACTTGAACCTGAAATAATATATGCCATTACCGATCCGGTAGCCTGGACGGCGGTATTTATGCAAGGTGGGCGTAATCAATCCGATGCTTTTCGACTCGGTAAAGACACTGTAGTTAAGATTCAGGATGCTATTAATAAACTCCAATTAAGAATCTCTGGTAAAGGGTTAAGTCAGAAGGTAGACAAGACTCCTCCAAAAGTAGAAGGTACCGGAAGCAATTATTCAGAAACTAAGGGGTTAAAATCAGAATCTCTTTTTAATAAGGCACAAAAAACTGGCCTTATCGAAGATTGGGCCGCTTATCAAGATGCCGTAAAAGGAGAGAAATCTAAAAAATAGGAGGTAATAATTTATGGGTGCTCCATCAAATACTTATGTAACATCAAGTGTCATAGGTATCGAAGAAGACGTAAGTCGTATCGTATCAAATGTTAGTCCGGTAGATCAAAAATTTATGAAGGCTATTGGCAACACGCCTGAAGATGTCGGTAACATAAAACATGAATGGTTGACAGATACTATTGAAGCCGATGCCGATAACGCACAACCTGAAGGTGATGATAGAACCGCTGCTGCTATTGTTGCAGCAACAAGACTTTATAACACTCTGCAGATTCAGTCAGTAACGTACTTCATATCTAAGACAACTTTGGCTATGAAGGCTTACGGTGGTGTTTCTAAAGAATCGTACATTTCAACCAAAAAGATGAAGAAATTGGCTAAAGATGAGGAGCGTGCATTTCTCCGGGGCGTTAGAAACGATTCTGACAATAGACAGATGCGAGGTAAGCTGAATTGGATTACGACAAATCTTAATAAGGCAGACGATGCAACCTTGAATGCCGATGGGACGGTGACGGGCGGAACAAATAGGGCATTCGGAGCCGATATTTTCAAGAATACAGTCGAAAATATCTACTTAAATAGTATTGGCGAACCCGATACCGTTTATACAACGACAGCGCTGGCAAGGAAGTTCACTGAGCTTGGAGGTGCAGGAAATTACAGGCAAATGGTTGAAAAGGGTAAGCTAGATTCTTATGTTGATGTTTATGCTACAGAGTTTGATTTTGTCTTTAAGATCAAACCTCACAGGCTTTATCCGTCTGGTGTAATGACTATCATCGACCATAGCACATGGAAGAAGGCAGTGCTACGCGCAGAGAAGAAAACTGAATTGGCTAGTGTTGGTGATAATAAGAAATTTGATATCACTGTCGAACATTGCCTGGAAGCCAGGGCAGAATCAGCGAATGGAAGAATAACGAATTTATTGAATGTTTAATAACCTTTGAGGGGGAGGGGCTTACTCCCCCTTCCCTTTAATGGAGGATTTATGGAAATTGACGAACAAAATATTTTAGAAGAGTACGAAGATAATACTTTTTACGATCCCGAATTATTTTCTATTGAAAAGCAGGGCAATAAAATAATTACAACTCATGGGCAAGAAACCAGGCCAATCCTAGAGATGAATGCAGAGCTAAGAAAGTATTCTGACGAGATTTGGTCAAAGGGTAAGACAATGAAATGGGTGGGTAGGATTCCGATTCTTACTTTCCTTGAATGGGAAAGACAGGGGCTTGTGCAGGAAAGTAAAGTTATTAACAAAACATTAAATAGGCATCCTGATTATAAGGTAACGACAAAAACACTTTAGGTAAGGGGAAATAGTCATGGTAAAAAATCAATCAATTAGTGAGAAATTTACAAGCAGTCTTAAAGTTAAAGTAACAAAGAATGAAAGTGATTCCAGGAATAGTTTGTGTGGTGGAAAAATGCAAGTTGATGACGAAGGCAACGAATATTTTATTATACCGGCACATCAAGCCGAATATCAAAGCAAGATACATCCGCATTATACCTTTGGGCCTGAATTTGTGCCCGATGATGCGTCCACAGGTGCGTCAAAAGAAGAAAAGCAAACAGTTAAACCACTAAGGGGTAATCCTAATTGGAGAAAAAACAAAGCCGATCCGATGGTAAAATCCAGCGATTTTGTAACACACAAAGAAGAAGAGGAAGACCCTAACGTCGAAGACTAAAACAGGAAAAATAAAGATAAATGAACTTTAGCGAACTCAAAACTAAACTCGGCAAGTGGACGGCAAGCAGAACTGATATTTCATCTGAGTTGGGTGATTTTATCAACAGTGTTATCCATAATCTTGAGAAGAAAAACCGATGGAAACACATGTTTTCCAAGACCACAGGGAACTTTACCACAACCGTTGATTATGTTTCAATTCCTACTGGATACAAGGAAATGAAGTTCGCTTTCATAACGGTAGATAATCAACAGAAAAGGCTGGTTAAGAAAAGTTATGAAACCATGATTGGGTTTTACCCTGACGGGTCAGCCGCTCCTGGTGTACCCGTTCTCATTGCAACTGCTGAGTGGGACTCAAAATTTTATGTTCGGCCATACCCGGCTGGAACATATCCTTACGAGATTGTCAGTTATAACTATACTACAGATTTATCCGCCGATACCGACACTAACTGGTGGACAAATAATGCACATGAAATTTTGATACATGGCTCATTAATGGAGGTAGAAAAAAGAACGTTATCTCCGATTCAATATCCAGATGGTACTACTCCCACACAAATATTTAACTCCATGTTAGATGATTTAATAAAAACGTCTGGGGATGAAGAAATATTCGGTTCTCCTCAATATACTGTTACTGATTGGGTGATAGGCGCATGAAAATACTAATTCTTATATTGTCTATGTTTGTAATATCTGAATCTTATGCAGCTACTTATAATGCTACGGTTCTCAAGGATATTGGTACTAATACACCACAGTCTAGCGAAAATCCTGGTACGGCTCCAGATACTTTCAGGGAAATCAAACGCATACTTGAAAGCCAATATCATATACTGACATTAACAGGTACAGGTACGGCAACAACTACCGACACGTTTATAATCGGGTCCAGTTCTACCGGAATTTTAGTCACACTGCCAGCAGCTTCTACGGTGGCAAATGGTACAACGACAAAGCTGTTTGTTGTTAAGAATCGTGGGGCAGGTACTATGACATTAAGTCCGCTTGTCGATGGTGTTGGCAGTCCCACTGTTTCTCAGAACGGCACAATGGTATTGTTTACAAACGGTACGGATTGGTTTGAACAAAGGGTGGCAAATGCGGCTACTGCGTCCAATGCTGAAATGCTTGATAATATAGACGGTCTTTCCTATGCAAGATCAGGGGCAAACTCTGATATCACCTCTATTACCGGATTAACCACCCCTCTTGCTATATCGCAGGGCGGTCATGCAGCAACTACTACCGCAGGCGCAGCGTCTAATCTTGGTGTTGGCACGGAAGATAGTCCTGAATTTACGGGATTAAATGTAACATCATCAGGAACTATCACTACGCTTAATTCAACAACAGGAAATATTACAAATTTGTCAAGCACCTCTGGAACAATAACAGATTTCACTGCCGTATCTGGTACGATAACCACAATAAACAGCACAACTGGCAATATCACAAATTTAAACACAACTACAGGAACAGTATCTACCTTACATTCACAAACTGGCAACATTGTATATATTGCTGGTACGTCTGGCACATTAACAGGCAGTCTTAAAGTAAACGGCAATGTGTCGGTTGGCGGCTTGTCAGGTGTTGATTACGTTGGAAGGTGGGAATGTGAGGGTACTTCAGGAACTGGTACATTGCACTTAGTTCAAGATACTGGGATAAATCTTGTGCCTGTATATAATGGAAACGGAGAAGGCACAATAACTGCGGCTGCGGTAGGGACTGCATCTGCTGCCGGATGGTTGGATACCGGTACGCAAACGCTTTCAATTATAGGCCAGCCAGTAATATTAAGAGGAACGCTTACCTCTTCATCTGAATACGGTATAGCGGGTATACTTGATAGGGACATACCAAACACAATAACTCTTGACAATGTTACGCAAATATCAACCAGGCGATTATCTGATATGCAGGGTGGTTTGGATTTGGCTACTCAAACAACCGGTGCTATTTCTTTGGCTACACAAACAACTGGTATATTGTCTCTGGCTACTCAAACAACCGGATTATATGTAAAAGAATGGGTTTCGCAAGGAATAACAGGAACTGGTACTCTTAATCTTAAGACAACAGGATATGCCACTTCTTCAGTATCTTATGATGGAAATGGAAATGGAACCTGGACTGTAAATATTACATCTGGTAATCAATTTATAAGTACAAACACTGTATTTAATGTCCCTGCAAATATTTATTTAGTTTATATAACGGCAGTCGCAGGCGGAGGCGGAGGAGGCGGAGGAGGGGGA
>ERZ1292623.3588-Hain-H51-01um-R1-3588-length-13172-cov-8_pt1 | contig 13172 bp, 14 predicted proteins | sample MGYA00564398_ERZ1292623 | MGnify/ENA primary metagenome ERZ1292623 (study PRJEB36523, sample SAMEA6512633) | groundwater metagenome | collected 2019-01-07 | study: AquaDiva: Metagenomics assemblies of 32 groundwater samples | reverse complement strand
TTGCAGGCCTTGGCGGTGGCTTCGCCCATGTGCTTGGCGGCCATGCTGGTGGTGCTCAAGCCCAAGCCAGCGATGAAACCAATGGCCATCAGACTCGTCAGTAACTTGTTCATGCGCAATACTCCTCTGGAGGATGGTGGTCAGTTTGTTGTAACAAGGGCAGGAACAACCTTTCCTTGTGGCCAAAAATGTAATGCCCAACCGCTGGCGCGTCAACGTAATTCAGTTCAGCGGGTAAAAAACAGTAACGGCTAATATTAGCGAATAATGCTAGAGCGTGCCAAAGTATGTTTGCATGCGTCGGCGGGCCGCAGCGTCCGGCAGGTGGCCGAGTCCGGCGCCCATGTTCTCGAGCATGTGATCCACCCGGGTGGTGGCGGGAATGGCACAGGTTACGGCCGGGTGGGAGACGATGAACTTGAGAAAAAACTGCGCCCAGTTCACGCAACCGAATTCTTGCGCCCAGGCGGGCAGCGCCTTGCCGCGTACCTTTCCAAATAACGCCCCGCCCTGGAACGGCCGGTTGATGATCACCGCGATACCGCGCTCGGCGGCCAGCGGCAGCAGACGCTGCTCGACATCGCGGTCGGCCAGATTGTAGGTGAACTGCACGAAATCGAACGGCTCCTTCGCCAAGGCGCGCTCCATGTCGTCGTGGTGGCGGCCGTGCGAGGTGGTGATGCCGATGTAGCGGATGCGGCCCTCGGCCTTCCACGCCTTGAGTGTTTCGAGGTGCGCCTTCCAGTCGAGCATGTTGTGAATCTGCATGAGATCGAAGCGCGGCACGCCCCACAGCTCGCGCGCTGTTTCCATCTGCTTGACGCCCAGCCAGCGGCCGTAGATCCATACTTTGGTGGCGGCGAACAGTTTACTCTTGTTCTCGATCTGCTGGAGGCATCTGCCGATGACTTCCTGCGACGCGCCGTACATGGGCGAAGAATCGATCAACGCGCCGCCCCGGTCGAAGAACGCCTGCAACACCTGGAGGCGCGCAGTGCGCTCTCGCTGGTCCTCGCCCACATCGAAGGTGATCCACGAACCCATGCCGACGACCGGAAGCAACTCGCCGGTGGCGGGAATGGCTTTCTTGATGACCACTGGCGCCGGCTCAGCCAGCCCCGGCCCGAACGTGGTGGCGGCGCCCAGGCCTGCCAGCCACTGCATGAACAAACGACGCGGATAGGCAGGTTTGTCTTGACTCATGGCGCCGTTCCTTGAATAGCCGTTTCAACCGATCAACCGCCGCTTGGCCGCGGGCAGCATGCGCTTGATGGCATGCTCGCGCTTAAGCGCTGCGCCGCGGCCGCCGGCTGCTTCCCGGTAGACCAGCTTCACCGGCAACCGGCCACGGGTGTATTTCGCGCCCTTGCCGGCATTGTGCGCGGCCAGGCGCGCGTCGATATCGATGGCCACACCGGTGTACAAGCTGTTGTCCGCACAGCGCAGCATGTAGACGTACCACTTGGCCATGGGAAATATCTGTGCGCAGCGGCGCTTTTGAGAATCAATCTGGTGTAGTGCTTCATTCTGTTTGACCCTTAAGCGCAGGGTCCGTTAATTATGAAGCGCCACACCGGTTAAGACTTGTCTTTCAACAAATCTTTAAGATTGGCGAACGGATTGTGCGTGGCGCTGGTTTCCTGTTTGGCGGCCGGCCTGACCTTGCCCTGCGCCGCCGCTTCCAACAGACGCTGGTGTTCGTTGTCATGGCAATAGAGACACAACAGCTCCCAGTTACTGCCGTCGCCCGGGTTGTCGTCATGATTGTGGTTGCGGTGATGCACGGTGAGCTCCTGTAAATTCTCGCGCGTGAACTCGCGCCGGCAGCGCCCGCAAATCCACGGGTACAGTTTGAGCGCCTGCTCGCGGTAGGCCAGCTCGCGCTGATCGCGGTTAGCGTGGGCCCCGGCCACGATCCTATTCAGCCGGTCGCTGTCAGGTTGGGTTTTCTTTGGCATCGATAATCCTCGACTCTTGCATCCACTGTAGACCGCACAAACTTAACGCATCGGTGGCAGAGCGCCACACGTTTCCCATAGTCGGAGGACTTCTGCACTACCTCGTTAAGTACATTCGCGGCGCCGAAGGCCTTGCCGGGTTCGGCGAAACTCGTCAGCAACACAGTGTGTCCGTGACGGCGATCTTCCCACATCCAGGTACACTCGCTCCCCAGTCCACGGCTTGTCCGGCCCCATATGTTTGCCGGTATAGATCGGCGTCTCGCATGAAGGGTTCCTGGGAAAAATCCCTTATGCATAATCTGGTTACCCACGACAATTCCGGAAGGACTGAAAAAATCATAGACTTAGCCGTCCTACATCAGCTTACCCCTAAGCTTCTATAGGCCCCTTGCGCAGATACTACAGTATTAACCTGTAGGACAATCTGACCTGAAATAGTCTATGATTTTCTGGTAGTACCCGGTTGTATAACTACCCTAAGGGGTATTCAGTCTCAGTCGACTGTCTCAAATAAACGGGGCAGGTGGAGCCTATGATCGAATACAAACAGAAATCCAATTTGCACGAATTCGTAACAGCAAAAACGAGACGAGATCTGCTTGATCTTACGAAACAAGAACTGCTGAATCTGTTGGAATTGGCCCACGATGCCCTGTCCGTCGATACGGACCAGGAATTGCATGACCTGCTGCTACGCGTCCCAAAACTCGTTCCGTGCGAATATATCATCTCCATGTTAGGTCAAACTGACCAGGATGGTCATTTGCAAGGCGTGGCTAAGCTCGTCAACGTCAGTTATTCAGCCGGTTGGTTGGCCAACTACCTTGAAAGTGGCTACGCGACGACAGACCCTGTTCTCCTCACTCATTTTAGATTTTATAAGCCCCAGCTCTGGTCAAAAACCTTTCAGCAGGCCACGTCCAAAGATGAGCAGAAGTTTATAGAGCACGCTAAATCTTACAGCCTGTCAGAGGGAATTACTCTAGGGCGGCGTTCCAGACGGAACTCCACCGGAAGCCTGTTTTCCTTTGCAGGACAAAATATGGGCGAACATCCCCGTCATGGGACAGTACTCGCTTACCTTGCGCCGCATCTGCACGTGGCGTTGATGCGTACCGCCTTTTCCGTTTCTGAGTTTCCACCCCTTACGACGCGCGAGCAAGAAGTTCTGCAATGGATGATAAAAGGCAAGACCAACTGGGAAACCTCGCAGGTTCTCGACATCAGCGAACGGACGGTGAAGTTTCACGTGCATAATATTTTGGAAAAACTGCATTCCTCGACCCGAGGCCATGCCATTGCTCAGGCCATGGAACAAGGTCTGGTTGGAGTGTCATCATCCAGTTTAGAAACGTGGCTCGCTTCGCTTTGTTCTGAAGCCGGAATTTCTCCCAATCGAGGATTGCCGCGACCGATTCGGCCTCAGCCGGTGGAAGCGCTTTAATAGGGCCGATGGGCTCATAGGGATACCCCGAAATGACCAGCGCGCGCCAAAACCGCTTCTCGACAACCACATAGAGAAAGCGAACGCAATTGACCAGAGACCACTGATACATCCCCTTGTAGAGCAGCTTAGAAATCTGCGCGGGAGAAATTCCCCGTTCCCACAATCCCGGTGCGGTCGTAAACCTGGTTATCTCCGCCGTGTCCGCATCTTTGCGTACTCGATAATCCGGGGCTATCAGTGATGCGAACTCTGACTCCAACATGAAGGTCCGATCGGAGGGTAAGACGCGAAAGGTGCCCAAAAGCTCTTCCTGCGTCGAAAACACTCCCAGTAACATTGAGAATGGATCATAACCATCCGTTTCTAGCCCATTGGGGTTAGGCGGCACCCATTCCAAAGACTGGCAAAAGACCTCGTGACGCAACTGATAGGCCTTCAATTTTTCTTCCTCATCTACAATTGAACGCACACAATACTGATCTTCATAAAAATAAACTGTGCTGTAGTTCATCATAACGTTTGCACCCTTTATAAAAATGGATAAAAGGGTGAAGACATACCATGCTTTGGAAGCAAACTAACGATACCTGTCCGAACGGACAGGTATCGGTCTAGCTTTAATTTGCCTAGATTCATTAATCAACAAGCTTGTGCATTTGCTTCTAAAGGGAAAAGGATTAACAAAAGACAAGGATTGGGTTTGCCGCCGAAAAACCGCTCGGCTTCGAACATCAGGGACGAGACACCCCGGAGGAAGGCAGAGATGAAAAAGCGCCACTAGAAAGTGGTGTGACGGTAGGCGCAGGCAAGGACGCCCGTGCTCCACGTCTGGCGTTCCCGATTACGTCCAAAGCAGCACTCGTTATATTTGCGCTGAAATGATCTCTTTCATCAAGAGAGGCGCACCGTGACCTAGCAAATCGGCAGTCCGTCTGAATCCGATCGACACATGAAAAAAACACTAAAAATCCTGATGGTTGAGGACGTAACAGGCGATGCCGATCTTGAATTACGGAAACTCAGCGACGCCGGGGTCGCCTGTACTGTCAGGCGAGTCGAAACCGAGGCGGGCTTCCGCCGCGAGCTAGGGATTTTTTGTCCCGATATTATTCTCTCCAACTTCACGTTGCCGACCTTCGATGGCATCACGGCGTTGGCGATAGCCAAAACACTGTACCCGGAGACACCGTTCCTGTTTGTATCCGGCACCATCGGCGAGGAACGGGCGATTGAAGCCCTCACGAAGGGCGCAACGGATTACATACTAAAAAACAATCTTGCGCGGCTCGCCCCCGCGGTCCGGCGCGCCATCCACGAGGCCGAGGGACATGTGGCGCGCAGGTCGGCCGAAGCGATCGTCAGGCAATCTCAGCAGAAATTCGAGGCGCTCGTTAACACACTCGATGGGATCGTGTGGGAAGCGGAACTCCCGAGTTTTCGGTTTACCTTTATCAGCCGGCAGGCCGAGCGCGTCCTCGGCTACCCCCTGCAAGCGTGGCTTGATGAGCCGAATTTCTGGGCAGACCACATTCACCCGGACGACCGGGATCGTGCGCTCGCCTATTGCCGGCAACAAACCATCCAGAAGAATTCTCACCAATTTGACTATCGCATGTTGGCGGCCGACGGGGAGACGGTCTGGATGCGGGATTATGTGAGCGTGATCATTGAAAACGACCAACCGGTAAAACTGCAGGGCATAATGGTGGACATTACCGGGCCCAAGCAGCAAGAACAGAAGATCGCCCGGCTTAATCGGGTCTACGCGGTTCTATCCGGAATCAACGGAATGATCGTCCGGGTCAAAGACCGGCAGGAGCTCTTCGATGAAACCTGCCGCATCGTGGTGGCCGAGGGCGGGTTCAGGCGCGCGACCATCTGTTTGGTGGACAAGACCACAGGCAAGATCAGGCCCGCTGCCTCGATGGGCGAAGACGCAGGGCCGCCGGCGCAAATGCAGTTATCCGCACCGGCGGCGGACGCGTCCAGTGAAGAAAGCGCCGCAGGCGAGGCGCTGCGGACCCGGCTGCCCGTGGTGTTTAACGACATCGGCGTGATTTCCAATCCAGCCCTCAAACACAACGCGTCTGCGCACGGGTTCCGCTCCCTCGCGTCGTTGCCGTTGATCGTAGAGGAGAAGGCCTTTGGGGCGCTGGTGCTGTACGCGAGCGAAGCCTTTTTTTTCGATCAGCATGAAATGAAGTTGCTCAATGAATTGACGGCGGATATTTCCTTCGCGCTGGAACATATCGAGAAGCAGGAACAATTGGATTATCTCGCCTATTACGATGCCTTGACAGAGCTCCCCAATCGCACTTTGTTTTACGACCGGCTGGGTCAGGCGTTACAAGCGGCCGCGGCCGAGAACAAGAAAGTCGCCTTGATCCTGGTGGACTTGGTGAACTTCAAACTTATCAATGATTCCCTCGGCCAATACGCTGGCAACTCGGTGTTACAGGAGTTTTCCGCGCGCTTGCATCGTCTCGTCTCGGGGGAAATCACTCTCGCCCGGGTCGCCGGCGACGTCTTCGCTCTCGTCCATGCAGGTTTCGGGGATATCGTGGATTTCGCCCAACCGCTTGCGGAAAAGATTCTCGGCGCGTGCGGCCCAGTGATCAAGACCGAAGGACAGGAAGTCAGGGTTTACGTAAAACTGGGCATCGCGGTATTCCCGGGCGACGGCGTGAACACCGACACGCTGTTCAAAAATGCCGAGACCGCCTTGAAGAAAGCCAAAAAATCCGTTGAAGCAAGTGTTTATTATTCGCCGGAAATGAACACCCGGGTTTCCGAATCGCTTGCGCTTCGCAACAAACTTCGCCACGCCATCGATAATGAACAATTCGTGCTGCACTTCCAGCCCATATTCGAGACTGGCAGCGAGCGTCTCTGCGGAGCGGAGGCGCTGGTGCGCTGGAACGACCCCGAAACGGGCCTGGTGCCCCCGATGCAGTTCATCCCGCTTCTGGAGGAGACGGGAATGATCCTGGACCTGGGCCGCTGGGTGCTGGAAAAGGCCGTGGCCTTGCACACACAGTGGAAAACGGAAGGCCTCGACCCGCCGCGCATCTCGGTGAACGTGTCTGCGATCCAGCTACGGCATAAAGGTTTCGTAAAGGAGATGGTCAAAACTGTGGGAAAAACCGGAAGCAGGGGGCTCGATCTCGAGATCACCGAGAGCGTGATGATGGAGGACGCCGAGAGAAACACCTCCAAACTCCAGTCCATCAGGGACATGGGTCTGGAAATCGCCATCGACGACTTCGGCACCGGCTACTCGTCGCTGAGTTATCTCACCAAGCTGCCGATCAACACCTTGAAGATCGATCGGGCATTTATCATGAATCTCGCCGCCAACCCTAACGACGTGACCCTCGTTTCCACGATCATTTCGCTCGCTCACGCCTTGAATCTCAGGGTCGTCGCCGAGGGCGTGGAAACCGAAGGCCAGTCGAATCTGCTGAAATTGTTGCGCTGCGACATGATGCAGGGATATCTTTTCAATCGCCCGCTGCCGGCCGATAAATTCACGACACTCTTGGCCCGGCCTGCGCATACTGTGCCCCATTGAAGATATTCTTCGTACCTACGATCTACACGCCAACTGCTACATCACCAAGCCGGTCGCCTTCGAGCGGTTCTCCACCATCGTCAGCCGCATCGAGGAGTTTTGGTTCAGCATCGTTCGCCTGCAGCCGAAGTAGACGCTATCTCAAGAACCCCTCAACCCCCGCCCATTGAGGATTTCGCCCGTCTGCTGAAAAAACCAGGGCCGAGGCTCGTCCCGGGTACCGGCGACACGACACACGACCATTTCTGATTTTAGGGCAAGCCCCATGGGAACCTCGTCGAAGCGCGCCATCGGATTACTTCGGCTTAAGTTGCAAGGCCAATTCGTAAAGCTGGTTTTTTTTGAGGCCGGTGATTTCGGCTGTGAGCGCCGCCGCCTGGCTCACCGGCAGTTCCCTGACAAGGATACGCAGAATACGCGCGGCGTCTTCGCTGGTTTCGGTCTCGGCCGGGACAGCGCCGTGGATGAGCACCACAATTTCGCCGCGTTGCTGGTTGGGGTCCGCACCGACCCAGGCTACCAGTTCGCCCAAGGTAGCGTTGCGCACGGTTTCGAACTGCTTGCTGATCTCGCGCGCGTACACCGCCGCGCGCGCGTCGCCGAATACCGCGACCATGTCTTGCAGGCTTTCGAGAATGCGATGCGGGCTTTCATAAAAGATGAGCGTGCGCGGCTCGCGCGCCAGGGCTTCGAGCCAGGTGCGGCGCGCCGTGCTCCGCACCGGCGGAAACCCCTCGAAGGCGAATCGGTCGCAGGGCAAGCCGGAGGCCGAGAGCGCCGCGATCGCGGCGCACGCCCCGGGCAGAGGCACGACACGGATGCCGGCGGCGTGCGCGGCGCGCACCAGACGATAGCCCGGATCGCTCACCAGCGGCGTGCCGGCGTCGCTGATGAGGGCCAGACTCTTGCCTTTGCTCAGGACTGCAGTCAATTTTGGAGTCTCTTCACGCTCATTGTGCTCGTGAAACGCCATCACCGGGGTGAGGATGCCGAAGTGCTTGAGCAGCTTGGCGCTGTGGCGCGTGTCCTCGGCCGCGATCAGGCCTACCTCGTTCAAGGTCAGCAAGGCGCGCGGCGAAAGGTCGTCGAGGTTCCCGATGGGGGTCGCAACGATATACAGAACCCCGGGCTGGTTTGACACAGGCGCCTCCGGTTGCGGATACTTCCACGCAGTTTACCCGACACCCGCCATGAAACCGATCTTCGTTCGCAGCCTTCCCCGTTTTTTTCTGCTCGCCGTCCTGCTGGGCCTTACGGCCTGCGAAACTCGCCCGCCGCTGAAACCGGAGCCCGCACGGCCCGAGCCGGCGGCGGTAAGCTTCAAAAACGCGGAGCAGGCCGAACAGGCCGGTGAGTACGTGGTCGCGGCGCGCGAGTACGAGGGGTTGGCCAGGCAGGCCACGCCGCCACAGCGCCAGCACTTCGAACTCAAGGCGGTTGAATCGCTGGTCAAGGCCGGACAGGCGCGCGAGGCGCGCGACAAGCTGCGCGCCATCGACATCACCAAGCTCGACGCATCGTTCCAGGCCCGCAAGCGCATCCACGAAGCACAGCTCGCCGTTCTCGAGGGCCGGCCGGACGAAGCCTTGCGCCTGCTCGCCCAGGCCGAAAAAACACCAAACCTCAATCCGGCGCTGATTGCCGAAGTCTACCGGGTGCGCGCTCAAAGCGAGATCGCGATCGAACACCCGCTCACCGCCGTAAAAACCCTGATCGCGCGCGAAAAGTACATCGCCGGGCGCAACGAAATCGTCAACAATCAACAACTGCTCTGGCAGGCGCTCGCCACCCTGACCCGCGCCCAGCTCGTGCAGGAACTGAAATCCGCGCGCGACCCGATCTTAAGCGGCTGGCTGGAGATGGCCATGGCCGCGCTCGAGAACGCCGGAAGCCGCACGGCGCTGGGAAATGCGATGGACCGCTGGCGCAAGACCCATGCCGGGCACCCGGCGACCGAGGACTTTCTCAGCACCATCGTCCGGCCGCGCCCCGGGAAGATCGGGATCGTGGAGAAGATCGCCCTGCTGCTGCCACTGACCTCCGACTACGCACAGGCCGCCGCCGCGGTGCGTGACGGCTTCCTGGCCATGGATGCGGCCAACCGCAACCCGGACAAACCGAAGGTCAGCGTGATCGACATCGGCGCCGATCCCGCGCAAGCCATCGCGGCCTACGAAGCAGCGGTCAGGGATGGGGCCCAGATGATCGTCGGTCCGCTCGGGCTCGAGGCCGTGGACAATATCGTGAAGAAAACCAGCCTGGCGGCGCCGACGCTGCTGCTCAGCCACGCGACCGATGAAATCGATTCCGGCAAGACCGTGTTCCAGTTCGGTCTGACGCCCGAGCAGGAGGCGATCCAAGCGGCGGAGCGCGCCTGGCTGGATGGCCGCCGCCAGGCGGCGCTGCTCTACCCGAACACCGCCTGGGGACGACGCATGCAGGCGGCGTTCACGGCGGCCTGGCAACGGCTCGGCGGGATTGTGGTGAGCGAGCAGGAATACCTCAGCGGCCAGAGCGACTACACCGACCCGGTGAAGCGCCTGCTCAACATCGTGCAGAGCGAGGCGCGCAAGGAGCGGATCGAGAACCTGGCGAAGATGAAGCTCAAGTTCGAGGCGCGTCCGCGCGAGGATATCGATTTTATTTTTCTCAGCGCCGACGCCCGGCACGCGCGTCTCATCAAGCCGCAGTTGAACTACCACCGCGCGGCGCGGGTGCCGGTATACGCCAGCTCCTACGTGTTCACCGGACGCGGAGACCCGAACCTGGACACCGACCTGAACGGCATCCTGTTCGGCGACATGCCGTGGATGCTGGTGGGCGACGGGCGCGTGGCCCAGCTGCGCGCCACCCTGCAACCCAACTGGCCGCACGCGCACAGCGGACTCGACCGGCTGTTCGCACTCGGCGTGGACGCCTACGCCGTGATTCCGCAGCTGAACCGTCTGAGCAGCGAGAACGCCGTGCGCTTCGGCGGCGTGACCAGCGGCCTGTCGCTGGAGCGCGGCGGACGCCTGCACCGCCAGCTCCTGTGGGCGCAATTCCGCAAGGGTGTGCCGGTGCTGGTGGACACCTTTTTCCGCCACAAGGACCAGTTCAATATCGACACCGGCGCGCCGGACGCGCCGGCGCTGCGCCCGCGTGGCTGAAGCGCTCAACGGCGCGCAGGCGGAAAGCCTCGCCTGCGCGCACCTGGAGCGCGCCGGCCTCAAACTCCTCACTCGCAATTACCGCTGTCCGCAGGGCGAAATCGACCTGGTGATGGACGACCGCGGCACGCTCGTGTTCGTGGAAGTACGCTACCGGCGCTCGGACGCCTTCGGCTCCCCGGCCGAAACCGTCGGCCGGCGCAAGCAGGCGCGTCTGCGGGCCGCCGCCGGGCATTATCTTGTCAAACACGCCGCCGACCGCATCTGCCGCTTCGACGTGGTGGCGGTGAGCGGCGGCGAACCGCATGTCGAATGGCTGCGTAATGCCTTCGGCGCCGCGGATTAGTTGCCCCGCCCTTCCCGCTCCCGGCGGTTTCGTCTAACAGGTTGTTAAAAAAGCCCATCCATGGGCTTTTTCAACCCGCAAAGCAAAAATGTCATTTTTACTTTGCTTCATTTTTCAAACACATACGGCGTGTTTGAAAAATGACGGCCCATCCCTGGGCCGCACGCAGGATGTTTTTCAACAACCTGCTAAGCTTCGCAGACTTCAAGGAGCACCACGAATGCATTCCCGCTGGATGATTGCCACCGTTCTACCGCTGCTCCTGCTGCTTCAAGGCTGCGTGCCTATCCTCATCGGCGGTGCGGCGGCCGGCGCCGGCGCCGCGCACGACCGGCGCACGCTCGGCGCGATCATTGACGATGAAAACATCGAGCTCAAGGCCGCGGCCACCATTGGCCTGGATGCGAACATCAAGAAGCTGGTGCACGTGAACGTCACCAGCATGAACGGCATTGTGTTACTGACCGGCGAGGCGGAAACCCCGGAGGCGCGCGACCAGGTGCTGACCCACGTGCGCGCTGTCAACGGCGTGCGCCGCATCACCAACGAATTGCGCATCGTCGAGCCGAGCGCGCTCGGCAGCCGCAGCAGGGATACGCTTATTACCAGCGCGGTCAAGTCGCGCTTTCTCGTCACCCGGCATCTCGATCCGACGCGCGTCAAGGTCATCACCGAGGCGGATGTCGTTTACCTCATGGGCCTGGTAACGCGCGCCGAAGGCGACCTGGCCACGGAGCGCGCCGCCACCATCGATGGCGTGACCGGCGTGGTCAAGGTCTTCGAATACATCGACTGAAACGAATCGCCAGGCATGCGTCGCATCAAAGGCGCGATTCGACCCGAAGTGCAGGCTCAATCCGGACAAGATTTTCATTCTTGCCGTGTAAATCCACAGAGACACCTGAGTGAAAGCCACGCCCCGACCCGCAACCGCGCTCACTGCTTCATCAACCAGCTCGCCGTTTATCTGCTGATCGGCGGTTATGGTTTGTTGCTTGCGGCAGTCTATATACTTTAAAAGTGTCGCCTGTGTTATCTTGCAGAAAATCCAAGAGGAGAAACAAAATGATCCGTCGCATTCTTGCCCTTTCGATCCTCGGCCTCGGCGCCCTCAGCCTCCCGGCGCAGGCCGCCAATCTCGATTCCATTGGCGCACTCTTGCAGCCCGATTTCCGCCTGCTGTCCGAAGACCTGGGCGCGGCCTTGAGCTACAAGCCGCTCAGCCCGGGCGAGCCCTTGGGCGTCACCGGCTTCGACCTCGGCATTGAAGTCACCGCCACCAAACTTGAGAATTCCGCAGTCTTCGACAATGCCGTAACCGGCACCGCACCCGGCACTTTGTACCTGCCCAGGCTGCACGTACACAAAGGCCTGCCCTTCGGCTTCGACATCGGCGCCTCCTATGCGGCCGTGCCGGACAGCAACATCAAGGTGTGGGGCGCGGAAGTGCGCTATGCCATTCTCAAAGGCAGCACGGCCACACCGGCACTGGCCCTGCGCGGCAGCTACAGCGCACTGGAGGGCGTAAGCCAGCTTAAACTCACTACCACCGGTGTGGACCTGTCGATCTCGAAGGGCTTTGCCATGTTCACGCCCTACGCCGGCGTCGGCAAGGTGTGGGTACGCAGCTCACCGGACGCGAGTCTCCCGCTGCTCGAAGAGGACTTCGATCTCAGCAAGGTGTTCGTCGGCGTCAACATGAACCTCGCCGTGATCAACATCGCCATCGAAGGCGACAAGACCGGCGACGCGACATCCTACGGCATCAAGTTCGGCTGGCGGTTCTGAACGTCGTCACGCACCCGATCTGGCGTCACAATAAAAAACCGGGCTGGGGCGCCCAGCCCGGTTTTTCAGTCGCTCAAACAGCGGTCATTGTCTCGTTTGTGTAGCCGCGTCCCACACTATCATTGCGAGATGCGCAACACCCCGGTAGGGTGGGCACGTCATTCGTGCCCACGCGTTGTGATTTGGTTCTAAATGGCGACTCTGATCGTCGCGGTGGAGCTCGCAGGTTGGGGTGAATGAAATGAACCCCAACGACTGTGACGCGCAAGGTATTGTTGGGGTTCGCAATACTCACCCCAACCTGCCGTGCTAAAAACAATCATTGCCATTTATATTCAAATTATTGATTTTCGTCTTGCGAAGCATTTTTAATAACAAATTTCTGAAGAATCTGAGTACAGGATAGAAAATCCTGGATAGAGTCCGGGAGCGAAAAATCAAAGAATTGATGCGATTGAACATGCTGGATTGACCGCCGATCAAAGCCAAGGCATGAATCGCATCGGATGCGTAATAAATCACATCCCCCATTTTTAGAACCATTCCCTGATCGATATCGAGACCCGCGGCAGTGATTTCGTCCATTATTTCGCTCGGTACCCTGGCGTCGACCAGTTTCAGCTCTCCCACGGATTTTCTGATTCGGATCATCCGGCAATAATTGTCACAGACGGGACACTGTTTGTCGTATACCAGTAATATTTTATTGCCATCCATTTTCTACACCAATTTTTCCCAATGCCGCCATTGAGCGGGCGAAGCCTGCTTGCGAAGGTCCGTCTCGAATCGCTTGTTAGCGCGCATTTGGGTACGGTGTCTGGCCGCTAGTGTAGTGCTTCATCCTGTTTGGAACTTAAGCGCAGGGTTCCTTCCCCTTCAAGGGGAAGGACAGGATGGGGATGGGTGTTCA